>Ga0209489_107436_pt1 | contig 16321 bp, 2 predicted proteins | sample SiratrowhiteBW_FD_187527 | JGI IMG/M metagenome (GOLD analysis project Ga0209489, IMG submission 187527) | Root nodule microbial communities of legume samples collected from California, USA - Siratro white BW (SPAdes) (version 2) | ecosystem: Host-associated > Plants > Roots > Nodule | place: USA... | reverse complement strand
TATATATATATATATATATATATATATATATATATATATATATCAAACATTTCCCTTTTAAATGCATCTATGATCAAAATTAACAATTAATTTCTCTATTATATTAGTTCAGTTTTCAATATTTATCTATTATCAGAATTAATTATTAATTAATAAATAAGTTATATCTATAAAATTTCCCAACTCATTTTTATTGTGTTAAGTTTCAAGATTTTTTTATTGTGTTAAGTGACAACTGATAAATGTGTGTAGATGGTGTCTTACTAAGTCTCTGTGTCAGCTGAAGCATATTTGAGATTTTTTTAGTGGGTTAAAAGAGTGAGTTTAGGATGTTTAAGTTTGTTTGTAGGATTTGTTCATATCAACCATATATAAATTAATCTCTATAAATTATGTATGAAAAAATTATCATACCAATCCATTATTAATTTTGAAACAATATAATGTTTAATAAATTTTATAAAATTAATGTATATATATATATATTTTTAAGACAAACACAGTATATACAGAGTTTTAAGTTATTTTTTACTAATCTTCACCGAGATACAAGGGTTTTTGGCTTTCTTGAGCACCAAATATCTGATTATCTTCGGTTGTTGAAGTTTTTAAGAATATTTGGTTAATAAGGTAGCTGAAAAGAGCACATGCAGAATGACTCTCAGGGTATTTATAACTATTCTGGACAATGACTCTTCAGGTATATTGTTTTATTTTATGGGTAAGTGACAGTGGATTTAGAATTGGCGGATGACAACGGATTTAGGAGAAACTGGAAGCTCAGAAGGTGGGTGCTGCCTCAAAAGTTTAGGGTTTGGCTGAAAAGTTTAGGGTAAGTGAGAATGGATCTAGAGATGGTGGATGACAATAGATTTGGGAGTAACTAGTAGCTCAGAAGGTGGGTGCCGTCTCAAAAGTTTAGGGTAAGGAGAGTCTTTGGCTGAACAGTTTAGGGTAAGTGGAAATGGATCTAGAGATGGTGAATGACAATGGGTTTGGGAGTAACTGGTAGCTCAAAGGTGGGTGCCGCCTCAAAAATTTAGGGTAAGGAGAGTCTTTGGCTGAAAAGTTCCTGTTTATAGAGTTGTTTTTAGGTTAGTAGATAGTTTATAGAGTCTTTTAGGGTTTTAAAGATTTTAATTAGTTTTAAAGTGTGCTTAAGTCTTTTGAGTGTGTGTAGGTTAGCATAATTAATTTGTTTTTACAAGGTTGTCTGAAGTATTAGTTAAAGTGAAGTTAGAGTTTTTACGTGTTTGTGTATTCTTGAAGTATATTAAATATGTTAGTGTGTAATGAGTTCAAAGTTTTTAATCAGTTTTAGAGTGTATTTAGGATTTTTGAGTGTGTGTAGATTTATGTCTTTATAATGTTTTAAGGAAGGTGTTTAGTGTGTGTTTTTTTAATGTGACTAAATGGAATGTTAGATAAAGTGAATAATTTGAAAGAGTTAAATTATTTTTTACCATTTGCTCCATCTATAGTAAATGTATTTACTAGTACTTAATAACATTATCATCTAAAAAAGACAAAAAAAAAATGACCAAAAGATATAAATCACCAAAGCAAAAATGGTCATTTCTATTTGGGACTTAGGAAAAAGATATGGAAGAACAAATAGTAAATGTTTTATTCTAATCAAAATTGACATAAAGATAAGCAAGTAAAGCCCGTTACTTAAAGTCCTTTACTTTAAACCTAAAAAGATATGATACATTCTTGTTGCACCTCCATGAGTTATTCGTGCGCTCCCATATTTTCTAAAATATCAAAAATACCCTTTCTAAATTGTTTATATTATGGATTATTTATTTGAAATACAATTTTTTTTTTATATTTTGGATTACATAACTCATAATACAACCTTAATATTTCAAAATATATAATCAAAAATATAATTTTTGTAATTTGTATTCTGAATTGTACAATCTAAAATATATATTTTTGTATTTAAAACATATTTTTTTTAAATTCAATTACGTAATCCCAAATAAAAAAAGATAGTTAATCTTGGATAGATGTAATTTAAATTTGTTTTTCCTACCTGGAAAGACTACTTGATTCTTTTGCATTACACATGTTTTTTTTTTCTATTTCACTCAAAAATAAATTTCTCATTCATTTTTTCAATTATCAATACAAAATATTCCCATTCAGTTATCAATCAAAGATATATATATTCTCAGTACAAATTATTTTTATATCTTTTTATCATAAATAATGTCTAAAAAAATTTAATAAATTAACTTTACTATTGATCGGAAAATAATTGTTAAAAGACAATTGATGATATTACTTAAAAAATAATTTTGTATCCTTAAAATACCTAATATAAACTTTCAATAAAGAGTACACTTATATATATATATATATATATATATATATATATATATATTTTGTTAAAATCAAAACAGTTTTAGATATTAAAATTTATGTTTGAGTTGGTCGTCTTTGTAACTAATGCTTAACTTTTGGTAAAAAAAAATTGTGAAAAAAAATATTACATTTCTTTATTTGGAAAAGCTTTGATCAATTGATAAATACACAGTCATAATCAAGCAAAATAATATTGTATTTTGCATCATAGTCAACTTAGTGAAAAGTAATATATTGATTGAGTATTTGACGTAAGATATTTTATCAGACAAAACAGCATAAAAATATGATATATGTTTCTCTTTCTTCTTGTTATTAGTATATGTGTTAATCTAAGATGAAAAATCATTGAACAAAATAAGTTTAAGAAATTATGTAAACAATTAAAAGTTTAATTTATATAGTTGCGTTCATAATAAAAATAGAGGTTATAAAAACATTAATAAATATTATAAAAACATTAATGTTTACGTGTATTGTGTAATTTTTTATATACTAAATGTGTTTTAGTTTATCTTTATATTTAATTAAAATTTTCATAATGTATTTCAATTTAATTTTAAACTAAAAAATCAATCAAACCAATAAAAAAATGTACGGTGAAATAAGAAAAATCAACGAAACTAAATCATGCAGTTAATTTTTTTTTTTAATCATGACTTCATATCTTAAATGTTTTTTTTATATTTATTTATAGAAAGCTACCTAATAAGTTTTTCATAAATCTACACATTATCATCAATTTAATCATTATAAACGCCACAACTTAATACTTACAGTAATATAAATTAGCCATTATAAATTATATTAAAATATTATTATATTTATCCTTTATTGACTTTCAAAGTTTAAGGGTAAGAAGAGTTTTTGGCTTAAAAGTTTAGGGTAAGTGAAAATGGATTTAGAGATGGTGGATAACTATGGATTTAGGAGTAACTGTAGCTCAAAAGGTGGGTGCCACCTCAAAATTTTAGGACAAGGAGAGTCTTTGGCTGAAAAGTTTAGGGTAAGTGAAAATGAATTTAGAGATAATGGATGACAATGGATTTAGGAGTAACTGGTAGCTCAGAATGTGAGTGTTACCTCAAAAGTTTAGGATAAGGAGAGTCTTTGGATGAAAAGTTTAGGGTAAGTGAAAATGGATTTAGAGATGGTGGATAACAATGGATTTAGGAGTAACTGGTAGCTCAAAAGGTGTGTGCCGCTTCAAAAGTTTAGGGTAAGGAGAGTCTTTGGCTAAAAATTTTAGGATAAGTAAAAATGGATTTAGAGACGGTGGATGACAATGAATTTAGGAGTAACTGGTAGATCAGAAGATGGGTGTCACCTCTAACGTAAGAAGAGTGTTTGGCTGAAAAGTTCCTATTTATAGAGTTTTTTTTAGGTTAGTAGATAGTTGTATATATATAGATTTAGGGTTTTAAAGATTTTAATTAGTTTTAAAGTGTACTTAAGTCTTTTTAGTATGTGAAGGTTAATATAATTAGGTTTTTTTTTTTAACTAAGGCTGTCAAAAGTATTAGTTAAAGTGAAGTTAAAGCTTTTAAGTGTGTTGTGTCTTCTTGAAGTATAGTTAATTATGTTAGTGTGTAATGAGTTTAAAGTTTTTAATCAGTTTTAGAGTGTGTTTAGGAATTTTGAGTGTGTATAGATTTGTGTTTTAATAATGTTTTAAGGAATATGTTTAGTGTGTTTATTTTTAGATATAACTAAATGGAGTGTTAGATAAAGTGTGTAGTTAAATTGAATAATGTGGAAGTGTGAAATTATTTTATTACCATTTGCTCAATCTATAATAAATGCATTTACTAGCACTTCATAATATTATTTAAAAGAGACACAAAAATGACAAGAGATATAAATCACCAAAGCAAAAATAGTCATTTTAAAACATTTGAGAGTTAGGAAAAAGATATGGAGGTGTATAAGTAAATGCCACACATTTTTCTCGCACTTCCATAAGTTATTCCTGCACTCCCATATTTTTTTAAATACCGAAAGTACCCTTTCTAGATTGTTTATATTATGGATTACACAATGTGAAATACAAATTTTCTTTTATATTTTTGATCATACAACCCAGAGTACAATCTTTATATTTTAAATTATATAATAAAAATATAATTTTTTTTAATTTGTATTTTGAATTGTATAATCTGAAGTATATATTTTCATATTTGAAACGTACATTTTTTAATTTTGATTATGCAATCCAAAAACAAAAAAAATTAAAAAGTATATGATTTCTTTAATTTTTTTTATCAATGGTATAATGGTCATTTTGATGAGTCTATGAAGTTGTAGGAAGAAAGTACAAAGGTGGAGAAAGAGTTCATCGAAAGATAATTACAGTTAATCCTCTATAGTTGTAGTTGTAATTTAAATTTATTTTTCCTATCTATAAAAACTACTTTTATTCTTTTGCATTATACATTTTTTTTATTTTAATCAAAAATAAATTTTTGGTTCATTTTCTTAATTATAAATAAAAAATCTCCTCGTTCAATTATCGATTAAAGATATATTTATTCTCACTACAAATTACTTTTATATATTTTTTATTATAAATGATGTCTCAAAAAAATTTTTAATAAATTGACTTTAATATTGGTCGGTAAATAATTGCTAAAACACAATTAATGATATTACTTAACAAATAATTTTGTATCCTTAAAACAGTTAATATAAAATTTCAATAAAGAGTATACTATATATATATATATATATATATATATTGTTAAAATTATTAAAAAATTATGTTGAGTTGCTCCTCTTTGTAACTGATGCTTAACTTTTGGTAAAAAAAAAAAAAAGAAAAAGTTCATTATAGTTATTACATCACAAGTATCAAAATTATGATTCATGGAGCATTTTGATTTCAAATACTTTGTGAAAAATATTACATTTCTTTATTTGGAAAAGCTTTGATCAACTAATGAATATACCCTTATCATGAAATAAAGAAGTATTGTATTTTGCAACATAGTCAACTTAGTGAAAAATAATATATTGACTCAATATTTGACGTAGTATATATTTTAAGAAATGTACCAGCATAAAAATATCATATATGTTTCTCTTTCTTCTTGTTATTGGTATATATGTTAATCTAAGATGAAAAATCACTAAAAAAAAGTTGAAGAAATTATGTAAATAGTTAAATATTTTAATTTATAAAATTGCGTTCGTAATAAGACAGAGAGGTTATAAAGACATTAATAAATATAAAAAAATTAATATTTATAGTTTATAGTGTGTTTGTTATGTAATTTTTTATATACTAAATGTGTTTTAGTTTATCTTTATATTTAATAAAAATGTTCATAATGCATTTCAATTTAATTTTAAACTAAAAAATCACTGAAACTAATAAGAAAATGTACAAATAACCGAAACTAAATCATGAAGTAAACATTTTATTTTTTACGATGAGTTCATATCTTAAACTTTTTTTTTTATTTATAGAAAGCTACCTAATAAGTTTTTCATAAATATACACATTATCATCAATTTAATCATTATAAACATCACAATTTAATACTTACAATAATATAAATTAGTCCTTATAAATTACATTAAAATATTATTATATTTATTCTTTATTAGCTTTTCAAAGTTTAACTAAAAAAATTTATAAAATTAGGGTATTTTTTTTAAAGTGTCATTTTTAAGATTACATATTAACTTTTATTTATTTATTCATTATAATCCTGCATTTATTTGAGTATATTAATATACTCAATATTATCCAAAATATCATTAATTATTTATATTGACCATTATATATATATATATATATATATATATATATATATATATATATATATATATATATAATTACTTATTAAATTTATTATTAAGATTCATTATGAATTATCTGCATTATCTGAGGACATGCATGAATAATGACTTTTAAGGTATGTAACTATTTTAATTGGTAGGAGATAATAATGACTGACTTAAAAAAGGTTTAGAATTAAGGAAAGCCTTTGTATAGAGAAGAAGTGTTTAATAGTGACTATTAAAATTCTTATTTATAGTTTGTTTATTGAGTTTGTTTGAAGTTATTAAGTAGTTGTTTCCATAATGATTTAGGATTTTTTTTGTCTGTGTAGTTAAAGTAGAGTTAAGGTTTCAAAGTGTATGTGGTTGCTAGTGTGTAGTTAAAAATGGTTAGTGTGTGATTAAAGTAAGTTTAAAGTTGTTAATTAGTTTTAAAGTGTGTTTATGACTTTTGAGTATGTGTAGTTTAGCCTGTCTTTAGGATAATTTAGTAAGTATGCAAGTTTGTTTAGTATTTTTTTTACTCCGTTTGCCTAAAGTGTTAGTATTTGGATGAAGGGTTTTTTTTGACTCCCATGAACCCTCAATCTGAAATCTTAGAAAAGAAAAAGAAATTATAAAACTATTTATGAAAAAGAAATTGTAAAAAATGGTGGAATACTTACATTGTGATTATTTTTGAATTAATCTTGACCCAGATACAAGGGTTGTTGGGTTTCTAAAGTTCTTGAGCATCAATTATCTTATTATTTCTAACAGCTAAATTTTCTAAAAGTATATGATTAATAAAGTATCTAAGAATAGCACATACATAATGACTCTCAAGGTATCTAGCTATTATGTTATTATTCTGTGGGTGAGTGAAAATAGATTTAGAGATGATGGATGACAATGGATTTAGGAGTAAATAGTAACTCAAAAAGTGGGTGTCGTCTCAAAGGTTTAGGGTAAGGAGTTTCTTTGTCTGAAAAGTTCCTATTTATAGTTTATTTTTTTAAGTTAGTAAATACTTATGTACAAAAGATATAGGGTTTTAAAGTTTGTAATAAGTTTTAGAGTGTACTTAAGTCTTTTAAGTGTGTAGGTTAGTATAATTAGTTTGTCTTTTTTACTATGATTGTTTGGAGTGTTAATTAAAGTGAAGTTACAGTTTTTAAGTATCTGTGTATTATTGAAGTGTAGTTAAATTTGTTAGTGTGTAATGAGTTTAAAGCTTTTAATCAGTTTTAGAGTGTGTTTAGGATTTTTGGGTGGGTGTAGATTAGTGTCTTTATAATGTTTTAAGAAATGTGGTTAGTGTTTTTTTAATGTGACTGAATTGAGTTTTAGATAAAGTGTGTAGTTAAAGTGAATAATTTGGAAGAGTGAAATTATTTTGTTACCATTTGCTTTATCAATAGTAAATGCATTCACTAGTACTTCACAACATTACCCTTTAAAAGAGACACAAAAATGACAAAAGATATAAATCATCAAACAAAAAATAAACATTTCAAAACATTTGAGGTGTAAGAAAAAGAAAAAAAGGAATATGAAGGTACAAATAGTAATTGTCTTATTTCTAATCAAAATTGACCTAGAGATAAACAAGTAAAGTCCGTTACTTAAAGCCCATTACTTTAAGCCTAAAAAGACAAGACACATTTTTCTCCCACTTCCATGTTTTTTAAAATACCAAAAGTACCATTTCTGGCTTGTTTATATTCCAAATTGCACAATCATCATAAATACAAAATTTTTTTTTGTATTTTAGATTACGCAACCTAGAATACAATTTTTATATTTCAAATTGTATAATCAAAAATATAATTTTTGTAATTTTTATTCTAAATTGTATAATCTAAAATATATTTTTTTATATTCATGATTGTAAAATTTGAAATATAACTTTTTTAATTGCGATTGTATAATCCGAAACACAAATAAATTAGAGAGTGTTGGATTTCTTTAATTTTTTGGTCAAAGTATAATGGTCATTTTGATGACTGTGTGGAAGTATAGAGAGAAAGTACGAAAATGAAAGAAGAATGCATCAGAAGATATTTATAGTTAATCCATTATAGTTGTAATTTAAATTTCTTTTTCCTATTTAGAAAGACTACTTTTATTCTTTTGCATTATATTTTTTTTTTCACTCAAAAATGAATTTCTCATTCATTTTTTCAATTATTAATTAAATATTTTTTTTCTCACCACAAATTACTTATATCTTTTATAGTAATTAATGTCTCACAATAAATTGACTTTAATATTGACTGGAAGCTAAAAGACAATTAATGATATTAGTTAACAAATATTTTTTGTCGTTAAAACACCTAATATAAAATTTCAATAAAGAATATACCTATATCAAAATATATATATATATATATATATATATTATTAAAATCAAAACATTAGAAATAATTTTATATATTAAAAAATTATGTTGAATTGGTCCTCTTTGTGACTGATGTTTAACTTTTGTTAAAAAAGAAAAGTTTATTATAATTGTTACATTACAAGTATCAAATTCTGATGCACGAAGCATTTTGACTTCAAATGTTTTATGAAAAAAATATTTTACTCCTTTATTTGAAAAAAACTTTGATCAACTAATGAATACAGTCTGATCATGAAATAAAAAAGTATAGTATTTTGTTACACTGCCAACTTAGTCAAAAATAACATATTCACTGAATTTTTAACGTACTATATTTTAGCAGATGAACTAACATAAACATATGATATATGTTTCTTTTTTGTTATTGTATATTTTACTTTGGCATGTTATTAATATATGTGTTAATCTAACATAAAAAATCATAAAAATAAGTTTAAGAAATGATCTAAACATGTAAATATTTTAATTTATGAATTGCTTTCATAATAAAAAATAAAGGTTATAAAGACATTAATAAATATTATAAAACCAGTAATGTTTATGTGTGTTTAGGATTTATAGAGTGTTTGTGGTGTAATTTTCTATAAACTAAATATGTTTTAGTTTATCTTTATATTTTAAGAAAAATGTTCGTAATGCGTTTTAATTTAATTTTAAACTAAAAAATCACTCAAACTAATAAGAAATAAGAAAATGTACGATGAAATAAGAAAAAATTCACTGTTAAAATTTTATTGTTTTTAAGATGAATTCATATCTTAAAACTTTTTTTTTATTTATAGATAGCTACCTAATAAGTTTTTTTTATAAATCTACACATTATCATCAATTTAATCAATGTAAATACCGCAACTTAATACTTACATTAATATAAATTAGGCTTTATAAATTACATTAAAATATTATTATATTTATTCATTATGGGCTGTCAAAGTTTAACAATTTTTATAAAATTAAAGCATTTCATTAAAGTGTCAATTTTAAGATTACATATTAATTTTTATTTATTTCTTCATTGTAATCATGCATTTATTTTAATATATTAATATACTTAATATTATTCAAAATATCATTATTTATATTACAGTTAATTATATATATATATATAATTACTAATTAATGTTATTCTAGCAAATGACTTTTTTAGGAACATTACTATTTTGTGAGTGAGTGACAATAGATTTAGAGATGGAGGGTGACAACGAAATTTAAGAGGATATGTAACTGGCAGCTCAAAAGGTGGGTGTTCACTCAAAGGTTTAGGGTAAGGAGAGTCTTTGGCTGAAAATTGTCTATTTTTAGAGTTTTTTTTAAGTTAATAGATAGTTGTGTATAGATAGATTTAAGATTTTAAAACTTTTGATTAGTTTTAGAGTGTATTGAGGTCTTCTGAGTATGTGTAGGTTAGTATAATTTTTTGTTCACTAGGGCTGTTTGGAGTGTTAGCTAAAGTGTGTAGTTAAAGTAAAGTTAGAGTTTTTAAGTGTATGTGTCTTTTTGAAGTGTAGTTAAAATTGTTAGTGTGTAATAAGTTTAAAATTTTTAATTAGTTTTAGAGTGTGTTTAGGATATTTGAGCGTGTGTAGATTAGTGTTTTTATAATGTTATAAGGAATGTGTTTGGTGTTTTTTTTTTTAATGTAACTAAATGAAGTGTTAGATAAGTGTGTAATTAAAGTGAATATTTTGAAAGAGTGAAACTTTTTTGCTACTATTTACTTCATCTATGATAATTGCATTTACTATCTATTCACAATATTACCAACCAACTAGAAAACCTACAAAAACAGCCAGAGATATAAATATAAATTACCAAAGCAAAAATATGGTATTTCAAAACATTTGAGGCACATAAAAAAAAAGGTGTAAATAATAATTGCCTTTACTTTAAGTCTAAAAAAATAATTATTTCTTAGTCCATTATACTTATTCAAATTTGTTTTTCCTACTTAAAAATATTATTTATTTTGTATTATACACAATTCTGGTTTTTTTTATTTCACTTAAAAATGAATTTCTTGTTAATTTTTTCAGTTATCAATAAAGAAAATCTCCCCATCTGATTTTTTTTTTTAAATTTTCAAAACCAATCTTTATATTTAATAAAAAATGTACGATGAAATATTTATAATGCATTTCAATTAAATTTTAAACTAAAAAATCACATACTAATAAGAAAATGTATATTAAAATAAGAAATATCATCAAAACTAAATCATGAAGTTAAAACTTTTACATCTTTTACGACGACCTCATGTCTTAAACCTTTTTTATTTATAGAAAGCTACTAATAAGATTTTCATAAATATAGGTATTATCATTAATAATTTAATTATAAAAAATTCTATAAATTAGTCAATTACATTAAAATATTAATATATTATCATTAATAATTTAATTATTGTAAACACCACAACTTACTCCTTAAATCCTATAAATTAATCAATTACACATTAAAATATTAATATATTTACACATTATTACTTTTCAAAGTTTAACGCTTTTCTTTTATAAAATTAACATATTTTTTAAAGTGTCATTTTTAAGATTACATATCAACTTTTATTTATTTATTCATTATAATCGTTTATTTATTTTAATATTATAATATACTTAATATTATCTAAAATATTATTATTTATATTAACATTTAACTATATATATATAGTTATTTATTAAAACTATTATTAAAATTTATTGAAAATTATCTGCAATATCTAGAGATTATATTTTTTAAATTAAGACTTTTAAAATATGTAACTATTTTGTGGATGGGTTGATAATGACTTTAAAGTCCTCAAAACATTTAGAAGATAACTTTTAATAGTCATTATATATTTATTTTAAGAATTAAAAATCACTCTAAATGTTAGAAAAAGTGTAATATATTTAAAAAGATATCAAAGTTAAATGATAATGAAGTTTAAATTTTAGATTGTTTAAGATGATAATAATAACAAAACCTACTTATAATTTTTTTTCATAAATGTTCAGATTTAGCTTTCTTTTAGATATTGAAAACATTGTGAAATTAACCACTAAAAATTTAGAAATTAGTCAAAAATTTAGAAATTAGTTAATATACATTATATATAAAAAGATTATTGTAATAATTCATTATTAGTTCTTATATATTATAAAATCTTAAAATTTAAAAATAAAATTAAGGCGTCCATTTTTTTTTTAAATTTGAGTATATTTTCAATATTGTGTATAAACTTTTTATCTTTGACTATTCTGGACAATAGCTCTTCAGGTACATTACTATTTTATGGGTAAGTGATAATAGATTTAGATATGGCAGATGACAATGGATCTAGGAGTAATTGATAGCTCAAAATGTGACTGCTGCCTCAAAAGTTTAGGATAAGGAGGGTTTTTGGCTAAAAAGTTCCTATTTATAGAGTGTATTTTTTTTTAGATTAGCATATAGCTGTATATAAATAGATTTAAGATTTTAAAGATTTTAATTAGTTTCAAAGTGTGCCTAAGTCTTTAGAGTGTGTGTTGGTTGATATAATTATTATTTTTTCTTTCTGAGGTTGTTTGAAGTATTAGATAAAGTGAAGTTAGAATTTTTAAGTGTCTGTATCTTCTTGAAGTATAATTAAAATATGTTAGTGTGTAACGAATTTAAAGCTTTTAATCAATTTTCGAGTGTGTTTAGGACTTTTGAGTATATGTAGATTTGTGTCTTTATAATGTTTTAAGGAATGTGTTTAGTGTGTTTTTTTTTTAATGTGACTAAATAGAGTATTAGATAAAATGTGTAGTTAAAATGAATAATTTGGAAGAGTGAAATTATTTTGTTACCATTTCCTCCCTCTATAGTAAATACATTTACTAGCTCTTTATAACATTATCATCTAAAAGAGATAAAAAAATAATCCTAAATCACCAAAGCAAAAATGGTCATTTCAAAACATTCGAGACTTAAGAAAAAGATATGAAGGTGCAAATAGTAAATGCCCTATTCTAATCAAAATTAATCAAAATTGACCTAAAGATAAACAATTAAAGCCCGCTACTTAAAGTCCATTACTTTAAGCCTATGATACATTCTTCTCGCACCTCTATGAGTTATTTCTCTCATGTTATTTAAATTACGAAAAGTACCATTTGTAGATTGTTTATATTTTAGTTACACAATCTGAAATACAATTTTTTTTTTATATTTTGCATTACATAACCCATAGTACAAACTTTATATTTCTAATTGTATAATCAAAAATATAATTTTTGTAATTTGTTTTCTGAATTATACAATCTGGAATATATTTTTTTATATTTGAAACATATTTTTTTTTAATTTTAATTATGCAATCTGAAATAAAAAAAATTAAAAAGTATTTGATTTCTTTATTTTTTTCATCAATAGTATAACGGTCATTTTGATGACTCTCTAAGCTATAGAAAGAAAGTACAGAGGTGGAGGAAGCATAATTATATTTAATGCTTTATAGTTGTAATTTAAATTTGTTTTTCCTACCTATAAAAACTACTTTTATACTTTTGCATTACACATGTTATTTTATTATTTCACTCAAAAATAAATTTCTCGTTCATTTTCTCAATTATAAATAAATTTTTTTCCATTCAATTATCAACAAAGATATATTTATTCTCACCACAGATTACTTTTATATCTTTTATCATAAATAATGTCTCAGAACAAATTGAATAGATTGACTTTAATATTAATGGGAAATAATTGCTAAAACACAATTAAATAAATTACTTAACAAATAATTTTGTATCCTTAAAACACCTAATATCAACTTTCAATAAAGAGTATACTTATATCAAAATATATATATTTTGTTAAAATGACGTTAAGTTGGTCTTCTTTGTAACTAATGCTTAAATTTTCTTAAAAAAAAAAGAGCTTTTTATAGTTGTTAAATCACAAGTATCAAAATTATGAGTCGTGGAGCATTTACTTGCTTTGTGAAAAAACTTTTACATTTCTTTCTTTGGAAAAGTTTTGATCAACTAATGAATACATTATCATCATGAAGTAAAGAAGTATTGTATTTTTGCAACTTAGTCAACTTAGTGAAAAGTAAATATTAACTAAATATTTGACGTAATATATTTTAACAAATGAACCAGCATAAAAATATCATATATATTTTTCTTTCTTCATTATAGTGGTATATGTGTTAATCTAAGATAAAAAATTATGTAAACAGTTAAATATTTTAATTTATAAAGTTGCGTTCATAATAAGAAATAGAGGTTACAAAGACATTAATAAATATTATAAAAACATTAATATTTATGTGTGTTTATAATTTATAGTGTGTTTGTTGCGTAATTTTTTATATACTAAATGTGTTTTAGTTTATCTTTATATTTAATAAAAATGTTTATAATGCATTTCAATATAATTTTAAACTAAAAAATCATTCAAACTAATAAGAAAAGTGAAATAAGAAAAAATCACCAAAACTAAATCATGAAGTTAACATTTTATTTTTTACTATGAGTTCATATCTTAAACTTTTTTTTATTTATTTATAGAAAGCTACTTAATAAATTTTTTCATAAATATACACATTATCATCAATTTAATTATTATAAACATCACAACTTAATACTTACAATAATATAAATTAGCCATTATAAATTACATTAAAATATTATTATATTTATCTTTTATTAGCTTTCAAAGTTTAACAAAATTCTTTTATATAATTAGCGTATTTTTTTAAAGTGTCATTTTTAATATTACATATTAACTTTTATGTATTTATTTATTATAATCACGCACCTATTTTAATATATTAATATACTCCTTATTATCCAAAATATAATTATTTATATTTATAAATATATATATATATATATATATATATATATAATTACTTATTTAAGTTATTATTAAAATTTATTATGAATTATCTGCCATATGTGAGGATATGTATGAATAATGACTCTTAAGGTATGTAACTATTTTGTTGGTGAAAGATAATAATGACTGACTTAAAGGTTTAGAAATAAGGAGAGTCTCTAGATAGAGGATAGAGAAGAAGTGTTTAATAGTAATTGTCAAGATGTCTATTCATAGAGTTTGTTTGAAGTATAGAGTTTGTTTGTTTAATTGAGTTTGTTTGAAGTGATTATGTTATTTTGTACGGATAGATTTAGGGTTTATGTTTATTTATTAAGTTTGTTTCAAGTTATTAAGTAGTTGTGTCCAGAATGATTTAGGATTTTTTTTGTTTGTTAGTTAAAGTAAAGTTAAGGTTTCAAAGTGTGTGGCTACTAAAGTGTAGTTAAAAATGGTTAGTGTGTGATTAAAGTAAGTTTAAAGATGTTAATTAGTTTTAAAGTGTGTTTATGAATTTTGAGTGAGTGTGTAGGTTAGTCTGTCTTTAGGATAATTTAGTAAATATCCAAGTGTGTTTAGTATTTTTTTTATTGGGTCTGCTTGAAGTGTTAGTATTTGGATAAAGGGTTTTTCTGATGCCCATGATCGTCGATCTGAAATCTTAGAAAACAAAAAGAAAAAGAAATTATAAAACTATTTTCTAGCCGCTAAATTTTCTAAAAGTATCTAATTAATAAAGTATTTGAGAATAGCTCATGCATTGACTCTCAAGTTATCTAGCTATTTTGTACAATGGCTCTTCAGGTATATTATTATTATGTGGGTGAGTGAAAATGGATTTAGAGATGTGGATGACAATGGATTTATGAGTAATTGGTAGCTTAGAAGGTGAGTGTCTCCTCAAAAGTTTAGAGTAAAGTCTTTGGCTGAAAAGTTCCTATTTATAGATTTTTTTTAAGTTGATAGATACAAATAGATCTAGGGTTTTAAAGATTTTAATTATTTTTAAAGTGTGCTTATGTCTTTTGAGTGTGTGTAGGTTAGCATAATTAGCTTTCTTTCTTTTTTTACTAAGGCTGTGAGAAGTATTAGTTAAAGTGAAGTTAGAGTTTTTTAAGTGTTTGTATCTTCTTGAAGTATAGTTAAATATGTTAGTGTATAATGAGTTTAAAGCTTTTCATCAGTTCACAGTGTTTAGGATTTTTGAGTATGTAGATTTGTCTCTTTATAATGTTTTAAGGAATGTGTTTAGTGTTTTTTTTTGACATGCTAAATGGAGTGTTAGATAAAATGAGAAGTTAAAGTGAATAATTTAGAATGGTTAAATTATTTTTTTACCATTTGTTCTATCTATAGTAAATGCATTTACTAACACTTCATAAGGTTATCATCTAAAAGAGACACAAAAATGACAAGAGATATAAATCACCAAAGCAAAAATGGTCATTTCAAAATATTTGAGACATAAAAAAAAGATATGGAGGTGCAAATAGTAAATGTCATATGTTAATCAAAATTGATCTAAAATTAAGCAAGTAAAGTCCACTACTTAAAACCAATTACTTTAAGTCTATGACACATTCTTCACGTACCTCCATGAGCTATTTCTTCACTCCCATGTTTTTTAAAATACCGAAAGTACATTTTTTAAGTTTTTTATATTTGGGTAACAAATTTTGAAATATATATATATATTTTTTATTTTGGATTTCACAACCCATAGTACAACCTTTATATTTCAAATTTTATAATCAAAAATGTAATTTTTGTAATTTGTATTATGAATTGTACAACTTGAAATAAATATATATATATATATATATAATATATTTTATATTTGAAACATTTTTTTTTAATTTCGATTTTACAATTTGAAATACAAAAAGTTAAAAAGTATATGATTTTTTTAATTTTTTTATCAATGGTATAATGATCATTTTAATTAGTCAT
>Ga0209489_107435_pt1 | contig 16322 bp, 8 predicted proteins | sample SiratrowhiteBW_FD_187527 | JGI IMG/M metagenome (GOLD analysis project Ga0209489, IMG submission 187527) | Root nodule microbial communities of legume samples collected from California, USA - Siratro white BW (SPAdes) (version 2) | ecosystem: Host-associated > Plants > Roots > Nodule | place: USA... | reverse complement strand
GATTATTACTAGGTGGTGAGAGTCGAAGGAGGTCTGAACTGGGTGACTGCAGCTTGAAATATAGCTGGTCAGGAAAGTCTCAGGGGGACTAACCCTGTCATACATGATTGATGATTCATTTGTGTGAAGGCTGGGTGGGTTCATAGCATATGATAGGTGCATATCTCGAGGTCTATTCAATGCACGAGTCTTCCGGAAGTAGAGTCAAGTTTATAGTGTGTCAGTGTCTTATATTGTGATGGTGCATGTAACTGAATGAAAGACTTGAGTGATGTTAATATTTGTGTTTGAATTGAAATACTCAAGTATTATTAAAATTTTGGTTAGCTTACCCTTTGTTTTGTTGTACTTGTGTTTTGATATCTGTTTGCAATGATCGTGTTTTTAGCACGGGAGCAGATGGTGTTGTAGATGGATCTGTGGAGAATTATTTGGAATGACTGGTGCTTTTAGGCATAAACTAAATTTGAAAAATAATTTAGAGATAATTTGTAATTATGTTTTAGTAGAATTCTGAAGGTAGAATTTTTAAATACTTTAATTTAAAGGATTATTGTATGTTGATGAATTTTAATGATGATTAGTAGAATGTTTAGTTTTATACATGTTATTTTGGGGTGTTACAGTGAAAACAAAAGTTAAGTACTCGAGTAATAATTTGAAACCATAGCATTGCATTAAAAGAAAAAAAATAATTAAAACTAAAAATATTTAAAGAAAAAAATCAATAATCAAACCCGAAATGCAATTTAATTGGAATTAATTTAATCTAAGAAATTTGTAGCCATAAGTTTCATATTAAGACTTCCTATTAATTTAATAAGTTTATATCCCTTTATTATTGTTCTTAATTATTTTTTATTATATTCAAAAATATAATAAATATATTCTTAACATAAATATAAAATAAATTCTTAGATCATTCATATTAAATTTATCATTTAATTTTATAAATACATATTAGTTTGAATTGAGTTAAGTTTAAATTAATCATAAATAAAATTCAATTTAATTTAATTAAGTTAGATTAAATTATCAAATAATTTAAGCGATGAACACTTCTAATTTTAGTTTATGTAAATAAAGATCAAATTAACATGTATAATTAATGAATCGATCAATGAGTTCATTAGAATTTTTAAAACTTATTTACCATGAGTAAAAGACCAAAATTTAATTAATATTTATCAATAATAGAAACATCAATTAATTATTTAATTTATTTATTTTAATATTTTATGTACTATTTGTCAAAGAAAGAAGTTTAAAATTATTTTTCTTTATTTTCTTAAAAGAAGAGAAAATCAAGTTAGACTGACCGTTTGTGAATGACTGTTTAGTATGGAGAAGGGGTCAGATGCCAGAATTGTACGAAACTGTAAACTTGCACTGTCAAGTATTAATATTTTATTTATATACTATTATTATTTTTTAAACGTTTTTTATCTTTTATTTTGTAATTATTTTTATTGTTATTTTTAATTAGTTATAATTGTTGTTTTTATTATTTTATAGAATAAATATAGCAAAACATAATCAATTATCAATTACAAGAACCAATTATAATTTGCGTTTAATCAACGTAATCGACTATAATTATAATATCAGTTATCGTTACATTTTACATAACATAATTAATAATAGTTTATGTTACATTTATAACTTAATTGATTATCATTTACATTATATCTAACATAATTAATTATCATTTATGTAATGAAATAGAAAAAACAAATGACAGAGGAAAATTTGTATTTAACAACCTATTTTTGTCTGCTTTCCTCTCATCGTTATCATATCCTATCTATACTTGTCAGTCTCTGCAAACACTGAACTATCATTCAATTCAAACGCATAGTTCATTCACTCTTTCAATCCATTTCAACAGTAAACAGTAAATTAACATATAAACACATAGTTTTTGTCTTTAAATTCTCAAATAAATTACATTTAATCTCTATTTCATTTCTATTTAATTTCAATAATAAACTAAAACCCTACATCACTCTATAATTTCTTTTGTCTAATTTTAAAATATTAAAATTCAGATAATAGAAGATTCCGGGTCGATCCATTTCGGTTAATGGGCCAGGATTTCAGCCCAAGAAGAAGGTAACAATATGAGCAAACGTCCTTTTATTTGCTTCTTCATTCGGCACCAGGATTCCGCACCTAGTTTAGCTGTCCCTTCAGTACTTAACCGCCTCTCACTCATTCCAAACAAACAAACACACCGTTACCATGGCTTCCTTTTCTGCCTTCAGAACCCGATCCTCACCGTTCATCGCCCAACGCTTCTCGATCCAACGCTTCCAGATCCGCCACTCCTCCACCTCTTCCTCCGCCTCCCCGCTCCTCAACTCCCCCGACCCCGTCCGAACCGGCTTCGGTCGAACAGCCCTCTCCACCGCCCTCGCCGGCTCCAGTGTCCTAGGGCTTCTTCTCTACGGCTTCTACTCTTTTTCGCCCACTTCGGTTGATTCGCTCGCTTCTCTCGTTGACCGGTCAACCCCGAATTCGGAGGACCAGAAGCGACTTTCCTCCTTCTTTCCGAAATTTTCACTCCCTGAAAGTTCCGGTAGCTTGCTACTTGGAGGCAAGTTTTTCTCGCCTTAAGGTCCTCAAATTAATTAATTAAGCTTTAAAGCTGGTTTGGTGGTTTTGGTTTTGTTAATAATTGTAAAATTAACAAAATGACGTCGTTTGGTTTTTTGGTGCTGCAGATGCGGTCAGGAGAAATATTTTCTTCAACTATGAGAAGCGCATACGGTTGCGAAGTCCTCCGGAAAAGGTGCTTTTAATGACATTTATATCACCTTGCTGTTCTTATTTTAATCAATTAAATAATTGTAACGTAATAATCTTTTTCTATACGCACAAACTTCAATTGATGTTTTTAATTGTGGTTGATTATTCTAGCTTTTCGGAACTTTGGAAATATTGTATGACGAATTCAATTTCTTTACCTTAAAGTGGGGGAAATTATTACATGTTTCGGGCTACTATGGTTTTGAATCTAGATGAATCTCATGGGATTCTATTTTATTAACACTATCTTGTAAATTAAAAAGAATCTTAGCTGTGTTGTGTAGACATTGGTTTAGATGATAAACACGAGGCGACCCTCGATCATATAATGGATTTTCCTTAAAAGGTGGCTCAAAAAAAGGGAGGAGAGAGATGGAAAATGTTACAAGTGATGTGATGGTAAAGAAGATAAAAATTAAGACAGAATGAGTGTGTATTTATTTATTTATTTTTTTATCTTTTGAAAAAAACCTCTTTCACTCAACCTTTTAAAAATGTAAATTTTTCCTTTACTGTAAAAAAAATTTAACTGCGTAGAGAATGCGTTTGGGTTAGCTTTTCCTCTAAATGAGAAGAAGTCCAACGAAAGGTGGGCTAAATTCTACTTTAAAAAAAATTCTATCCCTCATGTAGCAAGTTCTCCTGCATAATAGAATACAGAAAATATTCAATGCGACCTTTTTTTTTTTAACAGATATTAGATAGCTTTGCCTTGTCCTTTGTAGTATGTTTGGATGAAGAATGTTCAAAAGGTAATTTATTTTCTTAAATTTTTTTGTGACAAATACTATGAACTAAAAAAATACTATGAACTGATATTATTTAACTACAAAAATAAAATTTTTATATTTGATAATACTGATACTTTTTAACTATGAAAATAAACTTTTGATGATAATTGAAATACTCTATCTGAATAGGAAATTAAAACTCAACAAATATTTTATTATTTATCCAAAACATTTGAAAGATGAAATTATTTAACATAAGAGCAATTCAAATTCAGCATAATTGAATCTCTTGGAAGTTGTAAAATTCTCTATCCAAATACATGGTTAATTTTTTACCTTTTAGGGAATTAGGAGGAATAATAATAGAATATATCATTAAAAAGTTAATGTTAAATAAAAGTTTTCAAATGATGACGGCATTGACAATGTCTACTATTATTTTGATTAAGGTTTTTGAGTACTTTGCATCTGATCGTAGTCCAAAAGGAGAAGTACTGATGAAACCAGCAGATCTAATGCGGGCAGTGGTTCCTGTTTTCCCTCCATCTGAATCCCACCTTGTTAGAGATGGATACCTGGGAGGAGAAAGGAGACCGGGTCATTTACGCTGCCCTCCTTCTGAATTTTTTATGCTTTTTGATGTGAACAATGACGGACTTATATCTTTCAAAGAGTGAGTTGTCTCTCCTCCGTTAATGTTGTGTTCTTTGTTAAGTGTTTTCCTTTTATGATCGGGAAATAGGGTTATCTCCATTTATTGTATGCAAGCATGTTTGGTCTTACACAAAGTATAATTTCATGTTTTTTGTGCTGAGTTTTGAAAACATGAAACAAAGTAAAAATGAGGTGACGATTTTATAATTGTTATTGAAAATATGAAATGAAAAGAGAAAATGTTTTGGCAAACTAAATATGTCCTTTGTTTTCTTCTCTTTCCTTTTTAGTTTACAAAGGTTGTCTAAGACCTGTTATGGGAAGGGGGATAGTGTAAAGTGGAAGCAAAGCAGCCTATGTATGAATCCAATTGAGGGTGAAGCAGTCCTCAAAGGGGCTTGCTGCCACTTTAACTAAGGTTATTCGGCTAAATTTTTTCTTCTAGTTTGTACTTTCTTTTCATCTGTCTGCTCATGTTCTATGTTTGTATGTGTGTCCAACTTCTGTTCTTTTTCTCTGGAGCAGGTATATCTTTTTTGTAACACTACTCAGCATCCCAGAATCCAGTTTTACAACGGCATTTAAAATGTTTGATGTCAACAATAATGGGTGAGTTTTCGTCTAGTCCTTTGACAGTGAATGTATATATAGCCTGAGTTAATATATTGTAAATTGTGATTCGTTATTTTACTGTATATTGCTGTATATTCTGCTCTTTACTCACTTCACCATTATATTAATCAGTCATTTTTTTGAGGACATTTCAATTTCAAGGCTAAACAAAATGTTGTATTAAAACTATAGCTACATTTTAATTGGATTTGCAGTCTTCTGGATGCTTGCTTTTTCCAGTATTATATCTCTCTTCTGATGACATTAGTTTGTTTTCCCCATTTACAACTTTACAGGGAGATAACTAAGGAAGAGTTCAAGAAAGTGATGGCATTGATGCGATCCCGTCATCGACAGGGTGTTCACCATAGGGATGGACTGCGAACTGGCCTAAGGGTGAATGATTCTGTGGAAGATGGAGGCCTGGTGGAATATTTTTTTGATAAGGATGGAAATGGATGCCTCCAGCATGATAAATTTGTTAAATTTTTGAGAGACTTGCATGATGAGGTAAATGTCTAGTTGCTTCAATCGCAGTTTCCTTATGGTTGCTTTGTCACTTCTGCTCCATTTATTTTTTGAAAATCATATTAGTTGTCTGAATATTTATGATATATTGCATAGATACCTGGAAAAATGATTTTATACTTATGTTTTTATTATCATTAATGTGGTGGATGTAGTTGTGACCTTTGATGATGGCATTAAGGACTGCAAAAACTGTATTGCTTTGATGTGTTATCAGAGATAGTTTTAAGAAATTTTAGTGTTTGCAAATTTAAGTTTCTCAGTTATGTTAGATACTTTAGGAAGCATGCAGACTAGTTGTTTGGAAACCGATAATTCTTTTGAACTATGTCAGATATGGTGATTGAACTTATGGGTCTGTCACGCTATCTTTAATATATGTTGATCTTAGAAAGGGAAAAGCAAGTGCACTGACAGTGAAATATTTATGAGTCTGCTTGGAACGTGTCAGTGTGATAGAACTGGATCAGGATACGGAAGAAAATAGATGAAGAAAAGTGACAAAATATGTATTGTTCTCTAGTTTAGCTCTGTTAACAGAGCCAGTGATAGTTACACTGATGCACAGGGTATTCAAGAGACGCTGTTTTCATCCCACTCCAAGAGTTCAAACCATTCCAACTTGCTAAGATCCCTCACTCCTATAAACGAGCAAAGGCTATCTAATTAGCCTATTGTTACTAACTAATTAATAGGGCTTACCTATTGTATTTGACATACGGGATTGTGATTTAATGAGATAACTTGATTCTTGTGCTTCTGCATAAACAATTGTGCATATTTGAATTAGCACCATAAATTTTATGTATGTGAGATTATTCTTTTCCATTTTCTGTGAAAGTTTCGTATGTGTAGAATCTTTCTATGGTGACCGCAGAAGTGATTATATATAACCGTTAGTTGCAATATTTTACGTAGATTCTGAGACTGGAGTTTGCTCATTAATAGGGCTTACCTATTGTATTTGACATACGGGATTGTGATTTAATGAGATAACTTGATTCTTGTGCTTCTGCATAAACAATTGTGCATATTTGAATTAGCACCATAAATTTTATGTATGTGAGATTATTCTTTTCCATTTTCTGTGAAAGTTTCGTATGTGTAGAATCTTTCTATGGTGACCGCAGAAGTGATTATATATAACCGTTAGTTGCAATATTTTACGTAGATTCTGAGACTGGAGTTTGCTCATTATGACTACAAATCACAACAAACAATATCAGCCAAGGACTTTGCACTCTCCATGGTTGCTTCTGCAGACATGAGTCATCTAAGCAAGTTGCTTAAACGGGTTGATGTATTGAATGATGATCCATGCCTCAAGGATGCACGTATCACATTTGAGGACTTCAAAAACTTTGCCGAGCTAAGAAGAAAATTAGTGCCATTTTCATTGGCTGTTTTTAGTTTTGGAGAAGTAAATGGTCTGTTGACAAGAGACGATTTTCAGAGGGCAGCATCACAGGTACGCCATTTTATCTTTAATATTTTGCTCAACATAGTACTAATGCATTGATGGTTACTATGATTGGACATTTTTGTAGAGGATTCGATTCTTATTTTATCTAATCAATGTTGCAATTTTTTTCTGCTATTAACCTTGAGTTATATGATCCGGGTGTTTACTTTAGATTATCAAAGTTGGTGCCTTTCTAATTTTTTTTTCCTTCACCATTTTTCTAGATTATATAGCTAGAATAGCAAATGCTTATTTTGTTTGATTGTTTTAGGTATGCGACATATCTCTCTCGGACAATGTGGTTGACATTGTTTTCCATTTGTTTGACACAAATCGGGACGGAAACCTAAGTTTTGATGAGTTTGTGAGAGTGCTACACAAGCGAGAAAGGGACCTTGCACAACCCGTGGAGACAGGAATCATGGGTTGGTTATCATGCTTCTGGAATTGTAGTAATAACAAATCTTCAGGGTTGTTTTCCTGATGTGGAAAAGTTATTCACAAAAATTTCAAGTACAGTCAAAACAGAATGGAATGGAACCGCTGGGGGAAGTCAATATTGAAAGAAAACTAAAGGAAAAGATGGGCAGTGGTTTTGGTCTGGGACTTGAAGTTTTCCCGTAGAATGCATGTGCCAAATACAGGTCTTCCTGATATAATCTCACTTTGCAAGTATCCTCAAAGAAAAAGTGGTCACAGAAATATTATACTCTTGATAGCTCAGACATATCCAACGACTATGCTGCAACTGCTAAATCAAGTTGTGGCCTTTACTAAGGGGGTCAACCCCTTAATTGCCATGTACGTACCCCAGCTTTGTAATCTGTGCTCGGTATTCAATATGAATGTCTGAGGTAGTAAAATTAGTATTTACGAATGCCTACAATTGTTCTTATCTGCACTGTATGTTAATGTAATGTAATACCTACCCTACCCTATATGGTAATAATGGACATTCATACCCTTAGCCCTTAAGTAATAATGCACCTTACAGAGTGCAGTTAGCTAGATGTTAGCCTTGAGAAAAGTGACGGAACAAGTTACAATGTATTAAATATACTCTTCAATGTACTTCTTTCTTTCTTTCTACATCTCTTGATGTAATGATCATTGCATTCATATCATGTTATGAAGTAATTAATTGGTTCATGTTTGGACTAAAATAATATTCAATTCTCTTTTCAAACTAAAATCATTTGCATGAAAGATTTTGATTTTATTTTTCCGACTTTTGTTCCCATTTTACTCGTCTAAATACGTGATGAAGTATTTGGTGTGGTTTATGCTTTGTGAACACTTTTAATAGCTATAAACAGGCATCCTTTTTTTTTTTGCTATTTAATGCATTCTTCCACCGTATAATTAATATGTATTCTTCCACCGTATAATTAATATGTATGATATAGTGAATGAATTGTAAAACAAGTTACAATTGGTAGGACTTATAAAAGAATTTATTGGAAGAGAAAAGTTAAATTTTAATACTCTATTTTAAAAATGTAGTCTATAAATGTTTGTCTAGGAGATATTGTTGATATGAAAATGAGTCATCTAGTAATCAATACATTGTAGATTCACATATCCATTGATTCAAAAATATTAACCTTAATTCGTTCTTCTTTATATATGCACTCCTTATTAATAGATATTCATTAGAGTTTAAAATAATGTAAATTATACGACTTGTTTTTTTTTTATTATTATACTACCTATTATTTTATAACCATGTTATTGGTGAATTATTCCACGAGCTTATTGATTATTGATAATTAATCTTTATGACCATATTCTTAATCCTATTTTGACCATCCCTTAAATATTTGCCTGACTATTTTTAATGAAATTTTCTCTCAATAACAATTTTTTATCTACCTAAAAGGTTTCGAATCTTGTTAAAACACATGATTTGATAATTGATTTAAAGTAATCAATTCATAAATCAAATGAGTCGACCTTGAATTGAAAATTGAAGTTGTTAAATAAATCAGTTGAATTTAAGTAATGTATAGTTCAATTTATATGAGCTATATGATTAAATTCACGTGATAAAATTATCAATTAGGTATTTTTTTTTAACACGAAAATATATAAACAAAATAAGTCAAAGTCAAAATTTTAGACCAAATCGAGCATGAGTTGAATTAAGTTATTTGTAAGCTCGAATTGAGTTGAATACAAACTATATTGAACTTGAGTTGAGTTATGAGCTGAATAAATCCGTAGAGTCAAAATAAATTTAATTCAAGAATTTCATTTCTAAGAGCAAGCTTTCTTATTCCCATCTTTTTAGAACCTGTATTTACCTTTTTTTTCTTAAATCGAAGAGAGGAGAAAGAAAAATGATCGAAAAGTGAGAAGTTAAAGTTTTGAGAAAAGTGTCGTTTTGAGTCTGCGGGGTCTAATTAAGAAGTCGTCAAAGCCTGGAACGATAAAGAAAAATTTAGCAAGTAAAGGAGGGACCATAATAAATTACAAATACTTCGAAGGAAAAGGTCCACAGGTGAAAATGAAATCAAAATCACATTTGTGAACAGGAAAAACAAGACGCGGGACCGGCCAAACGACGTCGCTTCGCTCCTATTTTAGGTGCAAGTTTTGAATCATGTCAACCCCACCTTGTCTCACTGCACATGCTTTTGTGCTGTGTTTTTATTTTCTAATAATAATGATAATAATAAAGCTCGCACCCTTTTCTTTCTTCCTTTCATTCCACAAATCACTCATTCAATCTCTTCCTCCTCCCATCTTTGACTTGAGGCCAAAGAAACCCTAAGCCAAAAGGGAAAGGAAGGAATAACCATCTCCATAATCCATAACCATATAAACACCTAACGTAACATATCTCTCTCACTTCCTCTGTTTTTCATTTATTGCTATTATTTGTATTAATTATGACTGATTAATTTAATTAAATTTAATTTTCACGACAATCGATGATTCAGTTACATGGGGAAGCCGGCGGGAAAAAAGAAAGATCAGGAGATTGCGGCTCCCGCCACGAAGGCCAACGGTCACCACCCGACAAAATCATGGGAGGACAAACGCGGCGCGGCGGCGTCGTCGTCGAAGGCGTTGGACGAGGACACGGCCATGTTCATAAACATGTCGCAGGAGCTTCGGGAGGAAGGGAACAGGTTGTTTCAGAAGAAGGACCACGAGGGAGCGATGTTGAAGTACGAAAAGGCCCTCAAGCTTCTGCCAAGGAACCACATCGACGTGGCGCACCTCCACACCAGCATGGCCATGTGCTACATGCAGATGGGGCTGGGCGAGTACCCGCGCGCCATCAGCGAGTGCAACATGGCGCTGCAGGTCTCGCCGCGCTACACCAGGGCGCTGCTCAAGCGGGCCAAGTGCTACGAGGCGCTCAACCGCCTCGACCTGGCCATGCGCGACGTGCGCGTGGTGCTGAATTTGGAGCCCAATAACTCGATGGCGCTGGAGGTTTTGGATAGCTTGAGGGAGACGATGGAGGAGAAGGGGATTGTGATTGACGAGACGGAGATTGCGCTCGCGGCGCTGCAGCAGCATCCGGAGCCACCCTCGGCGCGGCTGAGGAAGGTGGTGAGGGAGAAGATCAAGAAGAATAAGAAGGAAATCAAGGGGGAGGATGAGGGAAAAGCGAAAAAGATTATTGTTGAGGAGAAGGTTAAGGTTGATAATGTTAGAAAAAAGGAGAAAGAGAAATTGGGGAAAGTGGAAAAGGGGAAATTGGGGAAGGAAGAGAAAGGGAAATTGGGGAAGGACGAGAAAGAGAAATTGGGGAAAGATGAAAAAGGGGGTGTTACTAGGACTGTGAAGTTGATATACGGAGAGGATATTAGATGGGCGCAATTGCCTGTGAATTGTGGAATGAGGTTGGTGAGGGATGTGATAAAGGACAAGTTTCCGGGGTTGAAGGGTGTTCTTGTGAAGTATAAGGATAGGGAGGGTGATTTGGTTACTATAACTAATACCTCTGAATTGAGGCTGGCTGAGACTTGTCATGTTCTTGGGTCGATTCGGCTTTATGTGACGAAGGTTGAGCCGGAAGAGGAGCCGTTTTATGATGATGGGGTTGTGGCGGAGAGTGGGAAGGTGGTTGAGAATGGGAATGGGGGTGTGGAGAAGGAGGGGAGTACTACTGTGGAGGATTGGCTTGTGCAATTCGCTAGGTTGTTTAAGAATCATGTTGGGTTTGATTCAGATGCATATTTGGATATTCATGGGATTGGGATGAAATTGTATTCGGAGGCCATGGAGGATGCAGTGACAAGTGAGGCTGCTATGGAGCTGTTTGAGATTGCCGGGGATAGGTTTCAGGAGATGGCGGCTTTGGCTTTGTTCAATTGGGGGAGTGTGCATATGTCAAGGGCTAGGAAGAGGGTGAGTTTTCCGGAGGATGGATCACGGGATTCTTCGTTTGAGTGTGTTCAAGCAGCTTATGAATGGGCTCAGAAGGAGTATATGAATGCAGAGAAGAGATTTGGAGAGGCTTTGAAGATCAAACCGGATTTTTATGAAGGGCTTCTTGCTTTGGGGCATCAGCAATTTGAGCAAGCAAGGCTGTGCTGGAGTTATTTGACTGCGACCGAGAAGGATTTAGAAGCCAGCCATTCGGATGAGGTTCTGCAGCTCTATAACAAGGCTGAGGACAGCATGGAGAAAGGCTCGCTGATATGGGAGGAGATGGAGCAGCGGCGATTGAATGGATTGTCCAAATCGGATAAGTATAAAGAGCAGCTAGAGAAAATGGGGTTGCATGGTCTTTTCAGGGATGTTTCTGCTGATGAAGCTGATGAACAGGCTGAAAGGATGAGGTTGCAAATATATCTTTTATGGGGCACTTTGTTGTATGAGCGTTCTGTTGTGGAGTATAAGCTAGGCCTGCCAACATGGGAAGAATGTGTAGAGGTTGCAGTTGAAAAATTTGAACATGCTGGAGCTTCTCCAACTGATATTGGGGTCATGATAAAGAACCATTGTTCTAATGAAACGGCAATGGAAGGTATGAAATGGGAAAATGTGGTCCGTAACGTGTTTTTCTCAAATTTCCTTCAGTTTCAAATATTTCAGGGAACTAACAATCCTATTCTCTTAATGGCAGGGTTCAAAATTGATGAGATAGTGCAAGCTTGGAATGAGATGTATGATGGGTGGCAGTTTGATGTCCCATCATTTCGACTTGAACCGTTGTTCCGTCGGCGTGTTCCAAAACTACATTACATCCTGGAGCAATTTTGAGTTTTCTTGTGTTTGTTATTCTTTATAGAGGCAATATTATTGCTTCTATTTTCTTTATAAGTTTGTGAGGCCTTCTTCTTTCCATTCTAAGACAGGTATGTAAGACCATGCTTCTACTACAGTTTCGTTTGCATGTACCTATTGAAAAAGATGTTTCATACTGTCCAGAGAATTTAGGGAGATTTGGTAGAATCCGAAAATTTTACTGCTTATCCCTTTAACTGAAATTGTGTTTCCATGAACATGAAATGCTGTGTCTAGTGTTTTCTGTTCAAAATTTTAATGGTATCTTTCTGGGCTGGCTCATGAATTATCTTTTCTGTTGTTGGCTCTTAAAAGTTGAGAGCTTAAAATCTTGATTTCGGTGTTCAGAACACTAATGGCTCCCACACCATGGGACTAGAGATGGTAGATTTCAGAAAACTTTTTTGTATACTAGTTATACAACTATAGGTGCATATGTCTGGCTTATATAGTAGAAATACTATAATTAATTTACAGATGATATGCTTCACGGAATCACAACTAGATGCTCATGTCTTTAGTACTTTCTGAGATGGTTCTGAGACGTGTTTGACGCAACAAGTTATTATAAGGCATAGACTAGTGAGGTTGCTAATTATAGAAAATGATTATCATGTTAAATTTTGCATTGATTTGATGGTGAGATTGTGCAAGAGATAGGCCTTGCGTAAACATATTACAATAAAAAGCTTCTGGCCTCTGGGGATATGTAGCAGTCATCCCTAGTCAAAATATTTTGGGGAATGAATGGCCTTTGCTATGCTGTCCCCATGAGATTAAAATAGGCTCTCAATCACATGCATAAAGAGTATACAAAAGAGGAAAATAAAAAAAATAAAGACTACTGATTTATGTGATACGGCTTTTGAATTTTTAATGGGATTGATGAAATTAGATGATTTGAATTACTATGATACATGGTGATGAAATGCCTCTGGCTTTCTGGATGAATGACTTCTAGACCAGTTTATCCCCTCCCTGGAAGAAACTGTTGCCATTTTGCAATTGCGATATTGTTGGATTAATAGGATAAGTGGATGGACTCACTAGTGACTTTAGAGAACAAATTTGTACCTTATCTTTTCCTTTAGTATGATCAGTATTTTCATCTTCAACTTCTAAATGGTCATTTTTTTGGTTCTACTTTTTAATAAAGTACTAAGTTTATGTCAAATGATGACATCCCCCTGACGGAATTATATGCCTTTTGGTTGCAGGTATTCTTTCTTCACACTGTTAACTTGTTGAGTGGTGGGACGATTGGATTATTCTTTTGGATTGCAGTTTTGTACGAGGTTGAGATGTTTAGGCTAGGAAAAGCCTAGTTATATAATTTGTCATCTTTTAGAGGGGATGTGTGGTGAGTGTGTCATTCTTTACAGTTGTGATATATCAATATATGATTGCTTTTTGTGGGTTTGAGGTAGTGAGTGATTTGATTTGATTTGATTTGGTAGCTCTGGGGTCTGATGATTATTTTTGTTGTCAAATTATCATTTGTAACATTATACAGTGTTGTATAGTACATTATGCATTTTTTAATCACATTCTCCTGAGTCAGTTATACGCACTTCATGCTTGAATCATCAGTCACTCAGATCTTTAGTTCTCATGTTTTACATATCTGTTTTCTTTTCTTGTTTATTTAAGTTGAATACTATTATTTTATTGATTAAGATTTCATTTAGTTTTACATTAACTTCCCAGGACGAATAGAAACCCCAAATAAGCTGAAATCTATGCAATATCTACTGTACTATTTTCTTGAATAAATATTTACTATTGGATTTATTTAAAACTAAGATCATCTCTCCTTTGCAGTTATATATATATATATATATATATATATATATATATATATAACGTATGTGTTTCTATCAATTGTGTTTCAAACTTTTAAAATACCAAATAAGAAAGAATGGATAAATATTAGTATAAATATTTACAAAATGTAATTAGTTAATATTAGAAATAAATAGTCATTTACTATGGCTCTTTATTTCTATGTTGGATCTATGACCTAACAAGCAAAACAAATGACAACTTAAATAAACAAGATATAGTTAACTCTTATATTTAACTTTCTTCTTTTGTATTTTCTGATTTTTGTATGGATGGTTGCTTGAAGAATCCATACAGTAATGTATTCAACATTAGGCATAGGACTTGAATTTTATCTAACTTGAATCATTTTTCTAAATATTTTAGTAAAAATCAACTCATACAATGAATGTACATCTCTGTTTTTTTTTTTTTTCCTAAAAGTGTCACCTTATCTCATCTAAAAAAACATCTTTTTGTATTTGATTTATATGCATTCAAAAAGTTTTATTTCTCATTTTTGCGTTGACATCTAAATACATCACATGATAATCAACTCTATACTCAGAACAAAATAAGATACATGTATACCAAAAATTTATGCAAATTGAAAATGAAACTTGATATATATAGTATAAGTAAACAACCAAAAAATCTTTCTAAATTGTATAAGTGGACAAATTAAGATTTAATAAAAAAATTAATACTATAATAATCATTTTATTAAACATAAAGGATAAACTTTCACTTACAATATATAATAAATTTCAATGTCTAATTGAGTTTCAATCTCAATACCAAAAAACATATTAATTCCCAAAAAAACTGAAATATTACCTAAAAGTGCATTCCCTTATTTTTAGGTCTTTTCTTTATAATAAAACTAGTATCACCCATTTCAAATCAATATTATCTTCCAAGTCAATTTTCTATCTCATGAACTTTATAAGGTGTATGTGTTCGTATAACTCTAATATTTCTGTAGACACTAATATTATTAATAATGTTAGGATTGAATATATGTCTTTGCTAAGATTATTACTAAAAATATTACCCTTCAGACAATTATATCTAAGTTAGTATATTTTCTATATTTAGAGAAATACTTTTACGTTTTTTTTAAGAATATGATATTTTTTGACACTTTTACCAATGTAGAGTTCGATTCCTATTTTGAAATTTTTAATTTTTAGAATTTCTAATAATATCAACTTTGACTTAAATTTTGCTATTTCTAATTTCTAACCATGACAATGAACTTCAAAAACTTCGTTTATAACGCTTATTCATTTTAATTTTTTTTTTCTTAAAATTGAATAAGAATATAAAAATTTAATGGCTCTATAACAAATCAAGTCCCAAAACAGCAATAGTAATAAGAATATCAGAGGAATAGAGACAATAAAAAAAAAAGTAATTCTAATTTTATAAATTAGTTTTATAAAAATGAGTTAAACTTAAATTTATTTTTAATATATTATTAGAATTTGTCGTAATAAAATTTAATAATTTTATTAGATGAATATCAAATTATTTAGAAATATTTAAATATAAAAAAAAATATACATCCAACTGAAATATCATAACTTAAACGTTCTAAAGTGGTGGAAGTGACATAGAAAAAAACTGCTGTATAATTATCGGTCTATCATTACATATTTCTCTAACTCAGTTATACTATGATTAACATGAAATAACATTGTAAAATCATAGAAGTGAATGTCATGTGTGTTAATAAGGATAAACGGACAAATAATCTGTCACTGATTAAATTACTTGACCAAATATATATTAACAGAAATTAAAATTGTACAACTAATTTAATTTGACTGATCCATAGTTTAAATTATATTCCTTACCATGTTCATAATAACAAATAAAATTTATAAAAACATAGCTCATTTAAATATAAGAATATGGTCATGATCTAATGGATATATCAAAACTATCAATTAGATAATTAAAGTTCATAACATGATAAATGACATTGTTTTTAATAAAAAATGGAAAAACAGCTGAACCAAACTGGGTCACGAGACTCAAATCACCAATATTTACCAAAATCAACTAGGTTAATAAGGATTGATTCGGATTTGATGGACAATTGATCCATGGATTTTTCTTACTGCTCTCCTATAATTTTTAAAGTGATTATTTTATTTTCCATAAAGATAATTTCTGGATTATTTATCATGAATTTTTTTTAAAACAAAATTATGAAATTTTCGGAACAGAAATTTTAAGACAGGAGTTTTGAAACAAAATTTTTAGAACAAACTTTTCGGAACATATAAATATATTTTAAAATAATTATTTTATAACAAGGATTTTAGAATAATATATATATATATATATATATATTAAAAAAAATATTTTATATAAAATATTTTATATATATATATATATATATATATATATATATATATATATATATATAATGTAATACTTTTTTTTTGAAC
>Ga0209489_107434_pt1 | contig 16323 bp, 12 predicted proteins | sample SiratrowhiteBW_FD_187527 | JGI IMG/M metagenome (GOLD analysis project Ga0209489, IMG submission 187527) | Root nodule microbial communities of legume samples collected from California, USA - Siratro white BW (SPAdes) (version 2) | ecosystem: Host-associated > Plants > Roots > Nodule | place... | reverse complement strand
TGCAGCTGGTGCACTCGGATATATGTGGTCCGATTACACCAATTTCGCACAGCGGAAAGCGGTACATTTTAACTTTCATTGATGATTTCACTAGAAAAACTTGGGTTTATTTTCTCCATGAAAAATCAGAGGCACTCATCACCTTCAAGGCTTTCAAAGCAAGTGTTGAAAAGGAGATTGGAACCTTCATCACTTGCCTGAGGACAGACCGGGGAGGGGAATTCACGTCTAATGATTTTGGAGAGTTTTGTAAAACTCATGGTATCACCCGGCAATTGACGGCTGCATTTACGCCACAACAGAACGGAGTGGCAGAGAGGAAGAATAGAACAATAATGAATGTTGTACGATCTATGCTGAGTAAGAGTCAAGTCCCAAAGGAGTTTTGGTCTGAAGCTACAAGATGGAGTGTGCACATCCAGAATCGATCTCCAACAGCAGCCTTAGAAGACATGACACCTGAGAAAGCTTGGAGCGGTTCAAAACCTGAGGTGGAGTATTTTCGTGTCTTTGGGTGCATAGCATATGCACACATACCTGATCAGAAGAGGAGAAAACTAGATGACAAAAGCAAGAAATGTGTTTTTCTCGGAGTCAGTGAGGAATCGAAAGCATGGAGGCTGTATGATCCGGTTACGAAAAAGATCGTGATAAGCAAAGATGTAATTTTTGATGAAGACAAAAGCTGGGTTTGGAATCAAACTGGTGTAAAAAAGGAAATACTCGACTATGGAGAAGAAGAACAGAATACAGAAGAGAGAGAAGGTGACATGACCTGTCCTCCGTCATCTGCGAATTCACTGCCTTCTGGTTATTCTTCGTCTTTCGCATCTGGTGGTAATTCGACACCGCCAAGCCCAGTCTCTCCTCTGCCTAGTCCAATTTCATCATCTCCATTAAGATCGATTGAAAGAGAAGTGGTTGCAGGCCCACGGGCAAGGAGACCACCGGGTTATTTGGCTGATTATGTCACGGGTGAAGGAGAAGATGAGGAAGAAAGCTTATCGGTCATGCTATTAGTGATGATGACAGAAAATGATCCAGTCAAATTAGAAGAAGCAGTGAAAGACAAGGTGTGGAGAGAAGCAATGAAAAACGAGATCGAATCGATCGAAAAAAACAACACATGGGAGCTAACTATTTTACCTGCAGGTTTTACCCAATTGGAGTGAAATGGGTGTATAAAACAAAGCTGAATGAAGATGGCAAAGTCGACAAATACAAGGCGAGGTTGGTGGCAAAGGGATATGCTCAGTGTTATGGCAGAGACTATACCGAAGTCTTTGCTCCGGTGGCGAGGCTCGATACGATTCGAACTATACTTGCAGTTGCAGCACAATCAAATTGGAAAATCTTCCAATTAGATGTCAAAAGTGCATTTCTACATGGGGAACTAAAAGAGAATGTGTATGTGCGACAACCGGAGGGATTCATAAAGAAAGGAGACGAGGAGAAAGTGTACAAGCTGAGGAAGGCATTGTATGGGCTCAAACAAGCCCCGAGAGCTTGGTACAGCCGTATTGAAGGATATTTCTTGGATGAGGAGTTTGAGAGGTGTCCAAGCGAACATACTCTATTTACCAAGACGAAAGGAGGTAAAATTCTCATTGTCAGCTTGTATGTTGATGACTTAATATTCACTGGAAATGATAGAGCTATGTGTGATGAGTTTAAGAAGTCGATGATGATGGAATTTGAGATGTCAGATTTGGGAAAAATGAAACATTTTCTTGGGGTAGAGGTGAAGCAGAGTGTTAATGGGATTTTTATTTGTCAAAAATGGTATGCTCGTGAAGTTTTAACAAGATTTGGAATGGAAGAAAGCAATGCTGTTAAAAATCCAATTGTGCAGGGAATGAAGCTCACAAAAGATGAGAATGGCGAGAAGGTGGATGCAACTATGTTCAAGCAATTGGTTGGGAGTCTTATGTATCTAATAGTAACCAGGCCGGATTTAATGTATGGAGTATGTCTCATAAGTCGATTCATGGCAAATCCAAGGATGTCACATTGGCTTGCTGCAAAGAGGATCTTAAGATACATAAAAGGTACAATCGAACTTGGAATCTTCTACAGGAAAAGTGAAAGCAGCAGTACGAGACTTATGGCATTGACGAATAGCGACTACGCCGACGATTTGGATGATCGGAGAAGCACAACAGGCTGTGTGTTTTTTATAGGGTCTGGTGCGATTTCTTGGGCATCGAAAAAGCAGCCTGTTGTCGCCCTTTCTACTACTGAGGCCAAATATATTGCCGCTGTTTTTTGTGCTTGTCAATGTGTGTGGATTAGAAGGATCTTAGAGAACATTAGAGCTGAAGAAGAGTCTGCAACTGTCATTTATTGTGACAACAGTTCGACGATTGCTTTGTCCAAACATCCAGTCCTTCATGGGAAAAGTAAGCATATTGAAGTACGGTTTCATTATCTCAGAGAGCTGGTGAATGGCAAAACTGTTAAACTGGAATATTGTGCAACAAAAAACCAAGTTGCAGATATCTTCACGAAACCGTTGAAACTGGAACAGTTCGAGAAGCTGAGAGCATTACTTGGAATTGTTAACTTGTGTGAAGTAAGCTTAATTCAGGATAGTTAAGCTTAAGGGAGGGTATGTTGGAATTTGACCTTTTCTTAGTTCAATAAGTCATCTACGGTTACGTAGTGAAGTCTGTTTCCTAGTTTCTAGTTTTAGTGGAGTTTATTTCCTAGTTTGTAGCTTGCTTTTGTTATTTTATTTATATCTCCTGTATATAATGCCATGGTCTTTGATTTAATAAAGTATCACTTTCAGCTTTATATTTCACATTATGTCATTGGGTTAGTGTTTTGTGATTTCCCATAATTTATCTTATAAAATATGATTTGTCTTATAAAATATGATTTAGTAGTATGTCTCTCATTTGGTTGTTATTTAAATTGAAAATGTATTTGGCTGAGTTCAAGGGGAGGTGAATTGAACTTTAAAAGATTTTTCCAATTTAAACAATATTATCCAGCAAAGACATTATGAAGCAAATTAAATCACACAATTTCAAAGTAATATATCACACAGATTCAATCACACCAAATTACACACAAGATAGAATACAAAGAGAAATACTAATACTCAATTTGCAAGTTTATGTAACTGAGATATATCAAAAATAATATCAACCAAGAATGTCAAGTCCAATGCAATTATATCAAACACAACAGTTTAGCAGAAACATTATAAAGATGATCAATACCAAAGATTCACAATCACTTCAATAGTATCACATTAATACACCAAAGACAGTTTTGCAAATCAGTACTGAAATACTTATTTTGGATTTCAAAAATTAAGAAGAATTAGCATTGCTACCATCAAGATCAGATTGGACAGCCACTAAGATTGAGAACATATATTGAAATTCAATTACTACAATAATAGCAGTTCTGCAAATTATTCAGAATTCAATTGGAACAAATAAGTTGTGATTTGGAGTCAAAAACAAAGACACAATCTCTGCAGAAGAATCACAAAACAGATTACACTTTAAAGTTTTAATATAATATCAAAAACAAATTGCTTTTCAGTTTCAGAGATGTTACAGAACCTTGTAAAGGCAAAGTTATACCTTATTCAAATCACAAAGACCAAACCCAATGAGTAATATAGCAATTTAAATAAATTACTCTTCAGATTATCAAGAATCAATTCTATTACCAATTAATTCCAATGAACAGCGCAAGAACATTTTAGAATTGAAAGAGTAAGGTCAAGAAAAGCAGAACAAAGTCAGTTATACTGGTTCACCCTTCCTCAAGGGCTACGTCCAGTCTCCTTTGCCCCTCAAGCAAAGAAAGTTCCACTATATCAATCAATTGTTCAATTTACAATCAATCACACAATTCCTACTCCCTGTAAGAATCAAGAACCCACTGAATTGATCAACTACTCCCTGTAGTCCCCCAATCAATTCAGCAAACAAACAAGGCTAAATCCTATAGCCTAAAACAGTACGAACATTCAAGTGTTTTACAGAATTATAAACAATCAACGTATGTCTTGATACAAAAGGGATCAAGAAAGGTTAAGAAAGACTCCCTGATTGGCGAGCAGAAGAGGCCTTTGCATAGTCTTGAAGAATTCCAATGGCACAGTGAATTGGTCAAGAGTGATTCTTCAAGAAAAAAGCCTCAATTGATTTTGATCAAGAAATTCTCAATTACCCAAAGTGTTTTTCTCACAGTGATCTCAAGAATTGACTCTCAATTTCTGTAATTCAGACTCTGGTGCACGTTAGAATCCTTGCAGTTTTTATAAAGGAAAAACCCCCAATTCTGTTTTTCACAAATCAGTTATTTAAGTTCTGCCAGTCACGAATAAATCGATTTCATGAAAACTGGAATCGATTTATTTTTGTCCAGTGCAGTGTATTTCAAACCAGTTTGCACCAAACTTTAGCTAGCTCACTTTGATTAATTTTTAATCACTCTTAGACCATTATGCTGGTGGAATTCTCCTCAATTATGCATAGGTTCTTTGCTAATCAACCTCTCACTCACTCACACAAGACCAAATCCCAAATCTCCTTCAATTGCTTGCTTGCTTGCTTTGTCTTGCTTGTTTTGTCTTGTTTGGCTTCACCAAATCTTTATTCTTGTGAGAGTAATAACATAAATTATTGAAAAAACTATTTTAACAAGTTTATAGGTGTACTTTTATGGTAAATGAAAATTTCACAATTTAACTAAGGTGATGCTGCATGGGTTTTTTTCATTTAAACTTTGTTTATTTTCTTAAGTACATGGTGGATGTTGTTATCTTTTTTGAGAATTTCAATTATTACTTAAGTGTCTTTGGGTCACAATTGACGAAGTTTTTATCTTTTACGAACAAGATGTTAATTGATAAATAAAAATGTTGTATTTAGAAAACTCCATTTGTTTGGCTAATGTTGTTAGATGGCAACTAAAATTGAGTAGGACAATTTTAATGGAGTTATGTTTGGGATGGGTGGAGAGTAGGGAAAGTTATCTATTAAGGTATGAAGTTGTCCTATTTACATTGGTTCATATATGTTTAGGGTTGGGTTTGAGAGTTGTTCGAGAAAAAAGTGGATTTGTCTGTCCTTGGTATGTTGTTTGGTATGTTGTTTACTTTATTTGTCTGCTTTATTTGTTCCTGGTAGAGTTTATTTGCTTTATTTGTTTGTCTTTGGTATGTTGTTTATCGACTACCTTGGATAAGACGGTAAAGTGAGCCATAACTCTAGTGATCTTTTATACCTCCTAGGATTTAAGTAGATACCTTTTTGTGAGGAGTATGTAATAATCTTAGAACCCAGTGTCAAATAAGATAAAACTTTTTTAGGGGACACTAGGAGAGACATTCTGCACACCGAAGGTCTGCCAAATTTTTGATTAAGTTATGATTGGAAAAGTGAAAATTTGGAAAAAAAGATAAAGAGTGGGTCAATTTATTGGAAAAAGAGAAATGTGGAAAAATATCTAATTAATGTTTTCATTTCATGCATGACATGCATTTTTTTTGCATAGTTGTTTTATTTAGCAAAATAAAGATCTTGTTGAATTTGAAATTTGAAACTAAGAAAGTTTGTTTTTGAGGTCTTTTTTTTTTAAAAAAAATATTGATGAACATAGAAAATTTTTGTGAAAATGAAATGAAAATTTCAATTAGATTTTCAAAAGCATGTTTGATTGCATGATTATTTACACAGGTGTCATTTTTAATTTAAAATAATTTGCATTTAATTTTCTCTTGTAATGTCATTCATTAAAACCATCATTTGCATGCATGTTATTTATAATCTAAAATGTTGTTATTTTATTTTTAAACAGTAAATGGTAAATTGTGTGAATCATTCATGGATTTGAACATCAGATTTGATAATGAGATAGAACAAGAGGTGGGAGTTTGAAGAAAATAAAGATCAAATTGATAGAAAATAATTTGAGGGGGTATGAATTGATAAAGAAGATGGGAGTTGCTCAATAAGGAATTTTGAAAAATAGATATGGAAATCTATTAGGTCTATTGGAAATAGAAGTACCTATGCCAACCATCACTGCTCTTACTCAGTATCATGATACTCCTCTAAGATGTTTCACCTTTCAGAATTTCTAGTTAATGCTGACTATTGAAGAATATGAGCAGATTGTAAATTTACCCATGAAAGGGAAAGTTTGATATGCACATCTTGAGCATCATGCTTCTATGTTTGCCTTGTCAAGCATTATGATGAAATATCATAAGGAGTTGAGTAGCAGAATGACTGTCGTGAAGGGTGTGAAGGGATTTTCTCAAGGATTCTTAGAAACATATTTGTGCCAGCTGGGTGATGAGGGAAACTGGGAAACTTTTATTGATGTTCTTGCATTGACCTTGTATGACATATTGTTATTTCCCAGCCTTGAGAATTTTGTGAGTCAGACTGCTATGGATGTGTTTATTGTTGTTCGAAATAGATTGGAGAATCCAGTTACTGCTATATTGACAAACAATTATGTAGCTTTAGACTTGTGCTATGAAAAACGGGTGAAGAAATTATCATGTTACGTACCCATTCTCTATGTCTGGCTGATGGCTCGTATAGGAGAAAAGAGAAATGGGATCAAATGTCCTATTGAGCTAGTGTTGCGAATGAAGATTGAAGCAACGAGTGCAAAAGATTGGTCTTAATTGTTTGCTAGTCTTGATCAAATGAAAATTCAGTGGCAGCCATCTTGGCAACAACAAACTCAGTTTATCTATCATTGTAGGAGGTATCTCAATGTGCCTCTAATTAGAACAAAATGTTGCATCAACTACAATCCTATTCTAGCTCAAAGACAGTTTGGATTCTCATTGAAGGGAGCTCTAACACCTAATGTCTTAGTTGCACTTGTGTTTTATTATAATGAGGGTTCTGCTTCTGAGATTTTGCACCAGATTCGAAATGCTTGGAATGACATGGAGAGAGATTCAAGATCATGGGATGTAAACAGAAATATTTCTTATTCTCAATGGATAGCAGAAAGAGTCAAAGAAATAAAGTTACCTTTCAAAGTTATTCTGCCTACTCCAATTAAAGCATGGTGGATCTTGAATCCAAAAATCTAAAACAGTTGAAAAAAGAAATTGTCAGGCTGAAAAATGGAGAATGTTGCATTATATGAAGTTTGTGCTGAACAGGAAAAGAGGATCCATGCATTTGATACTTTGATGAAAATTCTTACCATTGATGAAATAGATAAAGGGGAAGAAAGAGAAGTGCAGAAATGTCGTGAAAAGTTTGGAAAGATGAGGAAAATTTCCAAGAACAGTGTCCAAAAGTAAAGAAGACTCATTGAGCAGTGAAGTTAAAAGATCCTGAATCTCATAGGAGTTGGACTGTAAATGGACAAAGGTGAAGCATTATCTTGGTGGTGAGATTTAGAAATATAATCGTGGTTACAGGAATGTTTTCGCTTAGGCGAGTCGGGAGTCGCCTGGGCGAATTTTGTAGAGAGAAAAAGAAAAAAATGTTTTACTGCAACTCTCACCCGAGCGAATCTGGTTTCGCTTGGGCGAAAATTGGAGGTGCTTACTGGAATGGTTTCGCCTGGATGAGCTGAGAGTCACCTGAGCGAAAATTAAGGATGCCCACTGGAGTATTTTAGTCCTAGCGAGACTAGTCTCGCCTGGGCGAGGATTTTGACGACGTGAAGCTCGTCCGGGGGAGTAGTGGCTTGCTTGAGCAAAAATTTGGGGTGCCCACTGGAGTATTTTGGCCCGGGCGAGGCTGATCTTGCTTGGGCAAAATTTTTCGCCAAAAAAAAAAAGAAAAAAATGTTGAATCCTAAAGGGCTTACCCCCCTCTTGCCCTCACCCTTGTGAGCCACATTTGCTCAATCTCTTTCAATCTTGAATTTCCACTGCATAATTTTTGTGGTAAGTATTCCTTGGTCTTAATGTCTCTTAACTAACCAATTCAGCTCTTATATCGTATGGCCTAGGGACAGGCCTAATTTTCATAGGAGAGGTGGAGCAGGCACATCCACAACTCTAGCAGAAGAATATCAGGATGCAGAATTTGACACCGACTTTAATAGAATTATAAGGAGAGATTCTTGATAAAACACTCTTTTCTTTAATTAAATATTATAGTATGCTTGTGATTGATTTTCCATTTAGTATTTATTTTTATTACTTTTATTACTTTTATTTGTTATTTTTATTTTTATTTTTGATGTGTGGTATTTAGCTTAATTCTATGGGTTGAGTAGAAATTAGACTCATGATTTTTCTAAGTCAATCAACTTATTATTAGGAAATTTTGAGGGGATTAGAATTTTTGAGTTAAGTTGAGTGGGTCATTGATGCATGAAAATTGAACAGGGTTATGACTAGAATAAGGCTTGATGAAAATTGAGGAATTAAAACCAATTAGCCAAGTGAGTTGTGAATCCTTAAACAGTTGAGAGTTGAGAGTTCCACTGAGTAATGTATCAAGTTGATGTTGCCTGATTTTTTGTGTTATTTTACTTCACATATGAAAACTTGGAGATGATTAAGGCATTTTTGTATTTAGATATTTAAGCCCAGAGCCAAAAAGCCAACCAAGTATAGTTGATAACCAATTCTTTTGAAAACCTTTTGAGCTAAAATTTTCTTTGTTGCACCCTAACCTTCAATTGATATTTGATTTTCCATCCTTGTAGCATGCTTGAGGAAGGAGAACATAGGTGTAATTTTCATAATGGGAAGGGTTGATTTAGCTTTGAGATGCTGGTTATGTAAAGAAATGGGTTAGATAATTCACTCTTTTGTTCTACTTAAAAAAAAAGAATTGAAATAAATAAATAAAAAAGAAAAAGAAAAATAAACAAAAGAGGGAATTACAAAAAGAAAAAAAATGATGGTTGGATGAAATCAAGAGTTGGTAAATTAATTCTTTCTAAGGGAAATTTTGTCTCATTTGTAGATATGTTCTCCTTGTCTGAAGTATGCATTTTGTTATATGAAAAGCCAATGTTCTTGATAGCCTAGCCTCATTACAACCTTTAAAAGACCTTAAGATCCATGTCGATTTTGTGTTTGTGATTTGACTAAAAATGAAAGGCAACTTTGATTTCTTCAGAGTCGGTGGAAGTTGAGAGAGACACTACCCTATGAGATATTAAGAGAGAAATTCCTCAATTAGATTATCATGTCTTTGTTTGAGTTGTTTCTCTTGTAGATTGATTGTGTCCTTTTCCTGCTTTAATTTGACTTAGAATATCTGATCTCTCTTATATTGAATTCTTGTTTTGAAAATGAATGTTGTCTGATGATTGAACCATGGGTTTGATTTTTGAGCAACCACTGTTTTTGTTATGGAAAATTTTGTGTTTGTGAATCCAATTACTTTGCTTGAGGACAAGCAAGATTCTAGGTTGGGGGGAGTTGATAAGTACCAATTTTGAGTGTTTTTATACATGAGAAATATTGAGTACTTGTGGATTTAAGTGTTATTTAAAATAGTAATTACTCCCAATATTAGAGTTTTTGGATTTAAATTTATGTTTTGAGTCCTAAGTTGAAGGAAATCATTTAATCTCAATTATTGTGAAATTTCAGGTATAAAAGAATGAAGAAAATGATAGATTGGAAGATTCATGAAGAGAAGAAATAAAAAGTTTAAAATAGAAAAATGCCCAAGAGAAAAGTCACTTAACCTAGGCCCAAAATCAAGTTTAAAAGGAGATTTTTAGGGTTTTGGGAGGAATCAAGACCTAGAGGACGGAGGCAAACGGTTAGAATCATGATTCTCTTCTTCTCTTACAATCTTCCTTTCATTGGTTTGTAATGGCTACCATGGGTAGCTAAATCTTCATATCTTGGGATTGAATGTAATCTTTTCGAAATTCATTTGTACTTGAGATTGTGATTTATAATATTCAGTATTATTCAGATTCGGGGTTTTCCTCTCATTCTTCATGCTTGATTTTATATTATCTATAGAATCTTGGTTTTAATTTTTGAAAGCTACTCGAAAGTGATTGAGTTTATGACCTAGAGAAAAATACACAATAATTTGGGATTCTAGGAATAGGGTTCCGACATATTGTATGCAAAACATCTTCTTTTAATGCTGGATAACCGATTAGATAGTTGAGGAATCTGCATCTAGGAAGTTTTCTTATGAATCTCATATTTGAGGAATCAATCTAGATGATTTTTGTATGTACATCGAAACTGAATAGTTACCGTTGTTATATTTCACGATTTGTTCAAGTTACGAATGAGTAAGATTAGATGAGTTCAATTCCAGTTTGTTTCTCCAATCATTTCAGAATATTTTTTATTGCTTATTAACTTTGTTTTTAAGTTGCATGTTCGTAGAACTTGTTAGTCAAACCAAACCTCCCATTAAAACTGAATTTTCTTATTGAGTAGTGACGCTGAAATTCTAAAATCGAACTGCTTCTTGAGGAATCGACATCTTTACTTAATACACTATATTACTCGTGACTCGGTACACTTGCCAAATAAAGTCTTAACAAGTTTTTGACGCCGTTGTCGGGGAATAGTCATTGTTTTTGAATTTAAGAACATAACTCATTAAATACTGTGAATATTTTCATTTTTTTCTTTGTTTTCTTTTTGTTTAGTTATTTGATAACCCTTTTGTGCTAACCCAAAGCAAGAAACAAGAGAAGAACCTTCCGCCAGCCCTCACAGAGATATTCAAGTAAATCAAGAAGGGAATATGGCTGAAAGAGAAAGAGCTCCACCACCGCTTCCACCTAGAAGAACTCTGGGGAACTATGCCATCCAACAAGGGCCAAGACATTTCTCTAGCATAGCAATGCCTGCCACCACTCATCGTGTAGAAATGAAGGCGGCTTTCCTCAATTTGATTAGTGCTAACCAGTTCACGGGAATGGACAATGAAGATCCATACGCTCATCTCGCAATATTTTATGAGCTTATTGGAACTATGGGGTTCGAAGAAGGTAATACTGAATATGCTTACCTGCATTTGTTTCCTTTTTCATTAGCAGGTAAGGCAAAAGAATGGTTGAAATCCCATCCCAATCAGAGTCTGACAAGCTGGAATGATGCAGAGGAAAAATTTCTGCATAGATTTTTCCAACTATCTCGTTTCATCAAGGTCAAGTAGGACATTTCCACATTCAGGCAAGGGTTAGATGAAGCATTTTGTGATGCTTGGGAACACTTCAAGGTGATGCTAAGAAGATGCCCAAACCATGGCCTGGAAGACATAACACAACTGACTATATTTCACAATGGTCTGAAGCCTGACACCAAAATGATATTGGATACAACAGCTAGAGGTAACATGATGAATGTGGATGTAGAGCAAGCAACAAGAATCATTGATGCTCTGGCTTCTACAGACTATCAGGCCCAACATCACAGGCAAGTTGTTCAAAAGAAGGGAATGCTTGATCTTAGTACCTTTGATGCACTCTTAGCTTAGAATAAGATCTTGACCCAGCAGATGGAGGCAATCACAAAGCAATTACCAAAATTGCCTCAGCAACTACAGACTGTGCAGTCCTCTCCATATCAAGGCCAAACTATGAAGTGTGACATCATTAGAGGTGACCACTCAAATGGACAATGCTCTTATCAACTTAAAATGCCAAAATGGTCGTAATACATTTAGTCACCAAAACATTAACTGAGGTGTCGCCTTGTTAAAACATGGGTAACCCATGATGTTTTGTAAGTTGACATATGTTATTTATGCACACATATGTGTTAATTTATCATATTTTAGTACATAAAAGGGTCATCCAAGCAATTCACAAAGTTATAACTGAAGGACATAAGAACCTAACATGCCAAATTGGTCGTACTGCATTTAGTTTCCAAAACATGAACTGATGTGTCCTCTCGTTAAAACATGGGTAACCCATGATATTTTGTAAGTTGACATACGTTATTTATGCAAACATGTGTGTCAATTTATCATATTTTAGTACATAAAAGGTCATCCAAGCAATTCACATAGTTGTAACTAAAGGACATAAGAACTTAAAATGACAAATTGGTCGTACTGCATTTAGTCACCATAACGTGAACTGAGGTGTCCCCTCGTTAAAACATGGGTAACCCCTGATGTTTTGTAAGTTGACAAATTTTATTTATGCACACATGTGTGTCAATTTAGCATATTTTGGTACATAAAAGGGTCATGGAAGCAATTCACAGGATTGTAACTGAAGGACATAAGAACTTAAAATGCTAAAATGGTCTTAATGCATTTAGTTGCCAAAACATCTATTGAGGTGTACCCTTGTTAAGGCTTGAGTAACCAGTTGCAGAAGATGACTCTTGTGTGTTTCATAGCGATGTGAGGAGTGACACAAATCCACCAGATTGAACAGTATGCATCTGTAAAGACCATGTCAGCAAAATATAACACGAACCATTTGATGGATGTAACACAAAATACAACACCAGATTCATGCAAATGTGTAAATTTGTATGTAACATGAACCGTTTGTGTTTCATAGTTCATTGTGGATACTGTTGTTGTGTTTTGTTCCTTAGTCGCCAAAGCTTGTAATGAGGTGTCCCCTCATTACAACATGGGTAACCACTGATTTTTTATAAGCTCGGAACCACTTTTTGTTTGACAAAACACGTGTGGTTACCCATTCTTTAACGAGGGGACACCTTAGTTCATGTTTTGACGACTCAACACACATGTGCTCATCATTTGCCAAAACAAACAGATTCAAACATTACAAACCTAAAACCCTTACAAAAACCATTCCTTTTCCATCCACAACCAAGAAGAACAGTGTAAATCATATAAAAGACCAAACTTTGCTTCAACCACCAATGGAAATCAAACCCTAAACGCAAAAACCTTTTATATTCTAGCAATGACGAACAACAAAACAACAAAAAAGACTTCCTTTCCTATCAAAAGGCACATAAAAACATAAACTTTACATGAAAATCAAACGACAAACAAAAAAACAAACATCCTTTTCCATGAAAAATCACTTAAAAGACCAACCTTTACACGTTTTTCCCACATATATAACATAAAAAACCAACCTTTTGCTCTCAAACTGTTGAGGTGGACGAAGAGAGAGCTTGAGAGCGAGAGAGCGCAAAAGCGAAGAGAGAGAGAAAGAGCAGAGGGACTTCGAGAGCGAGAGAGCACAAGCCAGAGAGTGAGAGAATGAGAGAGGTAGAGAGGGGCAAAATGGCTTTTGGGCTTCTCAGTTTCAACTCTTTATACGCTAACTTAAAAAATTAATATTTTTACCACCTCATCAATGTCAAATGGATGTCATGTCATGTTTTGTTATGAGTAATCATACTTTGACACTGTTGGTTTATTACCCCCACTTGACACTGGGGTAATTGTGTCAAAGTATCCTACGTAGCAGGGACAAATTTGGAAGGAGCAATGGTTGAAATCTGAAGCCCTAATTTTCATTTTCAAAATCCCGCCCTCTCACTTTTTCACTCTCACTCTGTCTCTCACCCTCTCAGTCGCTCACTTTCTCTCGATCTCACGATCTCTATCACTCTCTTTGCGCACTCGACTTTGCTCTCGCTCTCTCTGCACTAGCTTCGTCTCCCTGCTCAAGTCTTCCACTTGGCTTCGTCTCTGCTCTCATCTTCTCCATGGTAGATTTTCTTTCGTTTTCCATCAAAAGTTGCTAAAGGTGACTCTTTTATGAGGTTTTCATGCAAAAGGAATTGTTTTTCATCGTTTAAATGTGTCTTGTATGATTTTCGTATGGGGTTTAGGGTTTGTGGAGTAAAGGTTGTTTTTTTATGGGGGTTTCAAGGAAAAGAAAATAGCTTTATTTGGTTTTTCGTTGGTGGTTGAAGTAAAGTATGGTCTTTTATGTGATTTTCGTGTAAAGTTTGGGGTTTTATGTGCTTTTTGATGGAAAAGTGTCGCAACCGGGATCACGACGGGGCGATCAAAAAAATTTATTTTAAAAAATATTTAAATAGAGATTGGAGTCGCCACCATAGTTTATTATGGAAAACCATAAAAAAACTAAAACTAAAAATGTCTATGAACCAGATTCAAAGATTCGGGGAGTCAGTTATGTATGGGAAATGTATTAGCACCTCACAACGCCTATCCTAAGACGGTACCTTTAATCAAATGAATAGAAATAAGTGTGGTTTTACAAAATGTCATTTTTCTTAAATAATAACAATAATAATACGAATAAAGACAAATAAAATATATAATAAAACAAACAAATATAAAAAAACAAAACAAATATATGAATAAGAAAAAGAAAACATGTTAATAAACATAATACAAATAATAATAATTATGTAAATAAAATAAGAAGCAAAAATAAAACAAATAAATATATATTTTTTATTTCTTTTTTGGCCTGACAAGGATTGACCTTAGTCCTACGTATCTCTATCCATGATAGAAAATCAGGATTTACGTAGTTCTAATTGTAAAATAAGGTTTAGACCGAGTTCAAGAGGGGGGTGAATTGAACTTTCAAAAACTTTTCGCAAATCTGATTTGTTCTTGAAGTAGAGAATGAAAATTCTTAATTCAATGAATTAACTCGTGTAAATCTGGACTGTCCAGTAAACAATCAATTAATTGTGCACAACGGAAATTATTGAATATAAACCCAGAAAAACAGTTTCAGTCTAGAAATATTTTAACCCAGATTCAATATGATTAAACACAATCCAGTAGATTAAAAACAATCCAGAAACACAGTTGATTCAGACATATGAAAACAGATGTTCAGAATATAATCAACTATATGATCAGATTTTAATTCAGTCAATTTAAATGGTCGCAACAGTTGAATAAAGGAAATCAAGAAGAGTAGGGAGAAAAGCAAGAACACATAATTTTTATCCTGGTTCACCCTTCCATAAGGGCTACGTCCAGTCCTTTGCAAACTAGCAAAGATTTTCACTAAACAGATCACAAGATCAGTTTACAACCCTTGCTCCCAACAAGTTACAAACTGCTTCCAGCAGTAAACCCACACCTCACTGAACCCCTCAGCTAGTGTGTAACCAGTGCAGAAACCCACTGCACCACAACACTTGCAGTCCGCAAGCAACACTGCTCCCCGCAGCACTCACCCTCTACTGAACCCCTCAGCAGATGTGAGACCAGTGCAGAAACCCACTGCACCAACTCAATTATAAACCTAGTATTTGAAAACAGCAAACAATCAGAAAAGATCACAGAGTACTTCTACACAAAACAGATTACAAAGAATGAAGATCAGGTGTAGAAGACTTAGCTTTGGTCCATAACCAAAGTCGCAAGAACCTCACTTCAAGGATGCTTTAAAGATTCACGTTCTTGGAGGTTTCTTGATTTGAAAAGCTTTTTCAAAATGATGATCGCACAAAAGAGGCAATATATCTCTCTTAGAAAATCTAAAGGAAGGCTTTTCGAAAGTTTTTGTTAACTGAAAATGATAATGTGCATTCCTTTAAATACCCAAATCAGTTTTAAAAATAGCTTAGCTGTCACAATTCAATTAATTGAACAAACCATTCAATCGATTGAATTTGACCGTTAGTTGACCCAGTCAAAGATTTCAGTTGTAACAAAAATAACTGTCGCATTCAATCGATTGTGTTAGAAATTCAATTGATTGAAAAACCTTTTTCCAGCAAACACAGTTTGGGTTATTTTTATTAAAAATAGTTTTAATAAAAATATTTGTGAATCTTTTTAGCACCTCAGAAGTGATGAACCATGCCACTAGCGCTTAAGGACTAAGCCAATCACCAACACACAAATCTAACTAAGGACCAAGACATAATCACCCAACCATCTTCATGTTGGCACAAAGTCTTTACTTCAACAATTCTGGTCCAGGTTGGTTCCAACAGATTCTTCATGAGGCAGTCTTCATCAGCTTCACATGCTAAGCCTTAGTGCTCACAATATTGACTTCATCAAATCACATGCGTAGCCTTGGTGCTAACACTAATTTAAAAATTTGTTGGATGACGTTTGATATTTTTTAGCTTATGAATATTTTCTTTTATTTTTGGCAATTTATTTTATATAATTTTTTTAATTATTTTCTATTTTATTATTTTTTTTCTTGATAATTGTTTATTTAAAGGAAACTCTGGACAAGACTTTTTTTTTATATTTAAAAATGTTTATTAAAAAACTATTTTTATTTTAATTTGAGAAAGGAACTGATTTTTATTATCTTAAAGAAATTGTTTTTATACTTTGAAAAAACACATCCTTTTTAATTTTTTATTCATTATTTTCGAAAAAAAAATAACTATTTTTCATATGAAAAAAAAAATTCTTTTATTTTATTTTTAAATTGTCTTTATATTTTATTTTCGAAAAACATGTT
>Ga0209489_107433_pt1 | contig 16323 bp, 10 predicted proteins | sample SiratrowhiteBW_FD_187527 | JGI IMG/M metagenome (GOLD analysis project Ga0209489, IMG submission 187527) | Root nodule microbial communities of legume samples collected from California, USA - Siratro white BW (SPAdes) (version 2) | ecosystem: Host-associated > Plants > Roots > Nodule | place... | reverse complement strand
AAAAAAACACATATATATATATATATATATATATATATATATATATATATATATATATATATATATATATAATCGTGAAGTATTTAGGATTTATAAATTTGACGTGTCTACCAAAAATTAACTATGTATTGTGAAAAGCTTTAATACTAAGGACAACATACAAGTACTGGGTCATAATAAATCTTTTATATGACGTTTATAAATGGAAGCTCACCATGCACATGAAGACTTGGCAAAACATTCATAAAAAAATCATTTGTGTGTATTAGCTTTTATTCTTTCATTATTTAAAAGCTTCTAGTGTTTTAAGAAACATAGTCCACTAGATGACTTTAGAAGAGTGTGCCTGATTCATATATCACATTCGTGTGAAGTTAGATTCTAGACAATGAATGATTGTATTTCGTATCAATTTAGTTGAAGGTGAAATCTTGTAAAATCAATTTTATTGTTGTATAGCTTGAAGATGCTTTGTGTACTCATGTAAGTCAGAAATGACAATGAAAAATACTTGTTAACATTTGATTGTTTAATGAAACTCTTTGTAATTTGCATTAAAAAATTGAACATAGCTCAGGTTACAAATTAACCAGTATAAAATCCATAGTGTATGTTCATTATCTTTCTTTATTACTTTTAACAATGCTTCTTTTAGTCATCTATAAAACATTTTAGAAAATCATTTATGAACCATTTATAAAATTTTTAGATGATCCCTTTTTAAGTGTGTGGGTGACTTGTGAAAATATTCAAAACAAAAATTAAGTTCTATTTAACACCCCTTCATAAAGCTAATATTTTTCTTTCAATTGATATCAAAGCTTACATCTTATAATAAGTTATTTGCAAGATAAGAGGCAATAGTCCAAGCTACTAATGACATATATTTTGTACATACATTTATAACTTTGTTGTACACTGAAAAAACTTTCAATATTCCTTATTTTCAGTTTTTAAATATTTTCCTTTTAGTAGTAATAATTGGGGTCAATGTTTTTAATTTTGCATTTTCAATTAATCACATTTGCTTACTCTTTTGGCCATAACTTTTTCCATAGATATTATTGTTTTTCCTACTTCCAGTTGCATTGATTATAGGATCAATCATGAGTAGTTCTTAAATTTTAGGAAGAACTATAGAGAAGTAAGTATTTAATGGTTATAATTTGAGAGATCATAGTCTAGATTGTAGAAAGTTAGAAGTGACTTTTAAAGTTTCTAAACTAGCAGAGGACACTCACATGAGCACATGAGTTAGTTAGAATCTACCATTTGACTCTTCAAGTTTTCATGATCCTTATAACTCTTAAGTTGATGCCATGTCACATGTGTCTAACTTCCATGTCATTATTGTTTTTCACATGTAATCATTACATTTTCCTAATTTTTAAGAACTACCATGTGCTTTCCAAAATTTCAAGGATTAGAGGTGTTAAACATATTTAAGTTGGTTAAATCTTGATTAGCAAAGTTAACTCCATTTTTCTTGTCCATTCTTCTACTTTGATTGAACCTCCACTCTATATAAAGGAGTGATCTCTCTTTGTAAATCATATCTTTAAGTGAATGAAAGTTCCTTTTTGAGAATTTATGAGAGTTTAAGTTGTTCTCTTCTCTTGTCTTGATTCTTATCTTGAGGAGTTTCTCAAGTTGTGAATGTTCTTGCACTTATCCTTGGAGTTCTTCTCTCAAGGTGGTGTGTTCTTCCCATTTCTCTTCCTTTAATCCATTTATGTTTTTGATCCTTTACTTGTTCTTGTTTCCTTGTGCATTTTACATCATTGTCGAATGTTTTCTTTGATGTTTGTTTCCATATGTGTTGAATGAAGTTCTCCTTCTATGGAGGTTCTCTTCTTCACTTCTTGAGTTGATCAATGTTCTAACATTTATATCAACAATCTAAATTGAGTTTTACAATGAATCATTTAACGCTGCGAATTTATTCTTCTTCTCTCTAATTTTAGATTTACACTTCACAATATTAATTTGCATTTTTTATTTTAGAATTCAAATTAGGAATCAATTGAATCTTGATTTGATAATTAGATATGGATTAGATTGAATAATATTTCGATTGGATTTTTATTACCAATGACATTTATTTGATTGAATTATTTAATTAAATGGATTAATTATTTAAATTTGGATTTGAATCTTTAGATAAATATGATAAGAGGAATTATATGGATCTTGAATATGTGAATTGATACTTCATCTTATTTTAATTCACTTTCAAACTCTATCACATTTTTCCAATTTTGTTTCATTCTAACTCCCTTCTCCCACCTCAATTTAATTTGGACCGGAAGAATATTAAATAATGAATACAATCAATTTGTGTACTTTGATAATCGACATATGTTGTGTTTTATATTGCAAAATTTTAGAGAAAATCTAGAATATTTGATTTCATTAGGATAATGAATATCAACTATAAATGGACAACGAAGGACGAACTCTAAACAAACTTTCCATGTTCACAGGTGAAAAGCTTAACTACTAAAAAGCAAACATAATTACATTGATGTTGCAAAAAAATGTAACTATAAGAAGATGACAAGCCCATTTTGGGAAGACCCTTTATGACAACTAATAGGGTCTAATTACCATTGAACAAGATCAATTTAAATTAAGGGTACATGATGAAGACACTAATTTTGAGCTCTTCAAAGCCAAAGAAAACCCTAAGAAAAAAAAGGATGAATTCTTTTATTAAGGTAGTGACTTAGACTTGTTTCAAACCATCAAACTAGTGATGTTAAGAAAATGTTATCTGGAGACAACTTCATGTTAAGTTTATTTTTCTCCTTCTTTTTAATTATTTTTTTTTTGCTTTCCTTTCTTTTAAATTACTGTCAATTTTTCTTTCTTCTTATTTTTATTTATTTAATGTTCTTAAAGAGACAATTGGACCTAAGGTGGGCTGAGCTACTTGTTTAAGTGAACAACTGATTACTTGATTAAGTGACCAAAATGCTCGTTTGGTTGCTTGAGCAAGTCAGCACAAAGAGAAACCCTAGCTTCTCTCTTTAAAAATAGGTACACATACCCTTATTTAACACATTCACAGTGATTTCTTTCTTATCTTTTTTTTCTTTTCCTTGTTGCATCTTCATTTTTGTGCCTCCATTTGCATTCTTTGAATATCTTTTCGCCAAACTCTTGCATCTAAGTAACTTTCTACGTTGCTTTTATGTTTGCTAAATCTAAGATTAAAGGATTGAATACATTCTTTTGGCAACAAGGAGAGTAATTTTGAAATGCTTACTATGTTATGTCATCTATTTTTGAAACTACTAGATTGATTTGTGTCCTTGTTAACATACATCGTTCAATTGAGCTCTTTAGCTTGTCTAATATCAACTCAAAGTGTTGGAGAAGAGAAAGTTCATTAAGAAAAATTGAAAGGTTACGAAAGCATGTGTTCCATGGCTATTCGTTTTTGAAAATAAAGAAATAACATGTACAAGGAGAACAAATTTTATCATATTAAAATGGAGTAAGAATGTGCCACTTACAAGAGAAATTCCAAAGGATAAGTGCAACATGATTCACCACTCAAAAAGACTTTTCAAGATAAGAACCAAAACAAAATAATAATTCTTTCAATACTCACAAAGATATATCTAACAAAAGAACTTCATATATTCTTCAAAAGTGATTTACAAGTGAAGCATATATAGAGAATGCCATGGCCTAGAAGAGGCAAAGACACCTACATGTTTACAAAAATTAGAAAATCCAAATGTAAATATATGACTACTTAAGCTAAAGTTAACTTAACTCTTATGTATTTAACACTTAGTTAACTCCTAATTAATTCTTGCACATGGGTGGTTCCTTGAAATTAGGGAGAGACACATGGTAGTTCCTATAATTTAGAAAAAGCTCATCATTACACTTCCAAGAAGCACATGTGTTGCATGGAGATGTCAAAAGTTATGTGAAGTAGTTATAAATTGTGATATGTGTTGGTTATAAACCCTTTGTATGACTTTTAGACTTTATGATTTCATCCAACATGTGTCTATTTGTGTCCCTTGGATTGTAGAATATTCTAAGAGAATCAAGAAATATTTTATGATCTAAGAATTTTACGAAATTGAGAACTTCTTTATTTTTTTTCTTATAATTCTTTCAAACCCGTTTTTGTGAATCTTCATTTGAATATTTTGTTAATTTTTTCTTCTTTATTTTTCTTTGTCATGCTTATTCTATTTGTTGAAGCTCTAGACAATCAAGTCACTTCTAGACGGTCTAGTCACCTCTAGACGGTCTAAGACCCTACTAGATGATCTTATGTTCTCAAATAATCTATGATATTTAGATGATAACAAATACTATACGATATGAAATATTTACTAACAAAGTATGTTTGTGTGCAATACTAAGAAAGAACATTAGTGTTCAACATATCAAATGATCTCGTTATCTTTAATGTGTTAAATGGTCTATCAAGCAAAGTTGATTAGGAACTACAAATTTAAAACTAACTTTGAAATTATAACAAACTGCATATTAATCATGTTAAATGATTTATATTCAAATATTCAACATTTAAAATATATACAAGATTGGAAAGTATTTGAATCTTAACATTCTAAAGAATTTTTTGATAGAGAAGTTTTTCAAATATATGATTATGATTGATATGCTTTTATTACAATATATTTCGAATATGTTTGAATTGTTTCTATAAGTATATTAATATTTGAAGATGTAGAAACTTAATAAAATTAGAAGTTTTCTTTTCTAGCGTCTATAACAGTAAAGATAAAGATATGCTAAAATGAAATATGTGTAAAATTAAGTCTTGCAATTTCAAGTTCAAATAGTCATATTGAATAAGCTTTATAAAGGACTCCAAATGAAGATGAAAGAACAGACAATAACAAAGAAATACAACAACATATTCAAGAGTGTCATATATGTTGCATAGAGCATCTAATCCTTTGGGGTGTACGTGCAAATTCTATAATTTTTCACTTTGTGAAGTATACCCTTGTGAGTTTTATTTATACCCTTTTTGAGATTGTTTCTTTCTTACCTTGAGAAGTTTTAGTCTTAAACGGAGATTAGGACTATTAACTTAGAGAGGTTTGTGAACTCAATGTAACATGCAAAGGTTTGTCGACTCAATGTAACCTACAGAGATTTGTGTACTTGTTTTAATAATCTATTTGATTAGTGGAACCTCTTGAACAATATGCTTAAGAGAGAAGGTAGTCCAAAAGTTAGGGAGAACCAGTATAAAAATATGTTGTACTATGCTTGAGAGTTTGTCATTGTCTTTGATTTAGGTACTAGTCTAGATCAAGGTTTAGCTATAATGTTGTGTGACACACTTGTAGACAATGAGTGGGGCATTCAACAGTGTCATTCTTAGTGAAATAGTCAAGCCTATCATTGCCATGATCAAGGATATCATAACTTATATCATAGAAATGGGCAAAGAATAGATTGAATATAGCTTCCTTTTGAGGATCCATCTGCCCAGAAATTGCAAGTAGACTAGAAAATGAATCAAATTACTCTCATTTTGGATACCAAAGTATAAACAACTCTTAACCAACTTTTTTTTTTTGTTCTTATTTGGAGAATGGCTAATTTGTGACTTTTATATGTGTAACAATTGTTTTACAGACTAGTTGTTTGAGGTCATACATGTCCCATCATCAGGGAGAAATTTATTGTTAATTTGGAGAAAAGGGAGTGCAGTTACAGAAAGTGGATGGTCAATAGCATCTCTTGTTGTCATTCGTTGTTTATAATGAGGTTTTATAATCTAAATGGGCTTGACTTCATCCCTATTTTGGTTCAAAGTTCAATATATCAACTTTTTGTCAATCCAAATAAGAATTATCCTCTTTAGTTAGAATCCTCTCTATTATTTCATTTTCCTCCTCCCAAAAAACTCTCTAACAGATTAGTGAGATGTAAGATACCAAGAGAACTAGATTTCGATATTCTTAGGGTCATTTGCAGCAATTTTAGCTTCCGTTCATTACCTCTGTCTGTTTCGCTTAACCTATAAAGATAATGTGATAGGTCATCGCCTAATGGGCGACACCTCATTACTAATATTTGTATCGCCCAAAAAGACTATTTATGTACTTAATACTTCACAACACTAGAACCTAAGGTCCGTAACATCATCGTCTAAAAGGCAGTCTATGATAAATCACCCAAGACATGATGTATATGTTATCATATCCTAAACAACAACCCTTGGACATCTCTTATGAGGTGATGCCTTTATTCACTACCCTCCACATGTTTGACTAACTATCTTTAAGATGATATAATCCCTAATTGCTTCAAGAAGATGACATGTGAAGCATCCTATGCCCCAATTATCTACCTAAATAATGGTCAACATTTGTGGAAGATAACTATAGGGTTTCTAGATTATATATCCTTCCTTTGTCTTACAATAATTGCATTTCTTTTATTACCAACCTCTTTAATGTACTATTTGAAGAAATTGTGACCAAACACTTATCCACTGCCACTCTGTTTTCGAATGAAACCACAAAACCAAATAAATCAAGTAGTTGTAGCGAACAAATGTAAGTTTACCAAAACAAAGTTCTATAACTTTAACCTTGTACTTAGGACAATCCTAAATTGTTTCCGAACATTATTAGCAGTTGTAGTTGTTCTCAATATCACAAAATATCTACAATAGCAAATGAGTGCAACAAAGGATCTCCTACTCCAACAACCTTGGCAGGAATTACACTAGATTTGCAACCCATCATAATAGCAAGATGTTGAAGATTGATACTTACACATCGATAAACAATTAAGCAAACCCCTCAACCCAGCCGAAGAGAAGAATACACTCAAAACATGGGAAAGAAGATGACCTAGGCAACTACATAAAAGGAAAAAATCTCTTCCCTCCAATTTTGACACTATATAAGTTTTTCAAATGAAATTTCATATATCCAACTCAATCTATCGAATCATCACTTACTTAAGAAAGTCGAAGACAATTGAACATAAGAGACCAAATTAAGTCATTTTAAATAAAATTGAGACCACATTTAACAAAATAAAAACTTATTAAATAAAAACTTGTTAAATAAAATTTGGGAGACCAAATTAATTTTTAACAACTTAATAACGGGACCAAAAGTGATATTAATATTTTTTTGTGTTTGAGAGAGACATGCATTAAAGAGTACCATAAAATAAAATTTATATTTGTATTTGTAAATATATGTAGTGATGATATTTTATGAAAATATCTAATCATATTCAATACACAACTAATATTATACAATAAAATACTAAAAAGAAAAAAAATAATAATTCAAGTTGTGAAAAAGGCCTATGTGAGTTTAAATTTCTCCCATACTTTTCTACAGGAGACTCGAGACTAACCCGCATGCACATTTTCATCCCACCTCATAGCTTAGAAAAGAAACAAAAAATATACCATGTTAAAGTAAATGCATCGTACACTATTCACCAAAACATAATAGGATTTTTGCTAGAAAGAAATAGCATTAATTTGAATCAAATTGGTATCCAGTCCAGATACTAAAATTCTACATTATTTTTTCTACGTGTATACCGCATTTATGGACTAAACATAACCCTGCAACAGAAGAGAGAATGAAGAAGAAATTATATAGATTAAAAGGGTTCTTAATGCAGCAGTAACATTATGCTTAACAATTGAAATGAAGAACTAAATGACCGAATCCCTCTTCATGCTTTCTTTTGTTTGACTTCTGGTGGTGGTGGTGGGGGAAAGATTGCACGGAAAATCCATGCAGCCAATATTGCCCCGGCAAAGGGGCAAATCCAGTATACATACAATTGGTCCCATGTGTTGTGCCAGTTGTTTAAGTAAGCCCAACCAAAAGCCTGCAAAGAAAGTAACCGATCACAGTTTTTCACTGCCAGCTCTAAGTCTGACCCTACTCTACATGAAATTAACACCACAAGATTCAAGAAACATAAATGCACATAAGAAGATATACATTTCAAAGGAATAAATAATAAAAATACCAAATAAATAAACGAGTAACACCAAATTCTGATTTTAAGATTACTATTTGGAACCAAACTGCGAAAATGTTCACTTTGACTGTTTCAAGTCAAGCAATTTGATCACATTTCAGAGAACCACTTTGACCATCTGCATTATGCTCCTGAATTTCCTTGTCCTAATTGCTTGGTCAAAGTGATATTGGGTTAAAGTAATAAAGTAGCTATAATTTGATAGTTTTCTGTATAAATGCTTTGAAGCTCCTTTCCCAAAGAGTGTGTCTTACGAAATAATAAGGGTCAAATACTAAGACTAGCCCCCTAAACAGCTCCAGAAGACATGTTCAAGGGGCAAATAAAGGGGTTTTATCTCTGAGGCAGTGGCCAAAATAACAGCTGCACTTCCTAAGCTGCAACTGTAACTGAAACGCCAACAATTTGCATTTGATAAAACTTGATACATTATCTAACCTTGGGCATACAGAGGAAACACCTTAAATAAGTATGTAATAACAGAGGCATTGTTTTTAGTGTAAGTACTTTGTTTCTATTTATAGAACACCAAAATTGTGGGAACTATGCAGAGGTTACAATAGGATTTGACAGTTAAATAACACAATAAAGATGGGACAGAGAGGAAACGAGAATAGCTGCAGCACACATATGACTGCCCTATTCCATAGCTGAATAAAGCTACAAAAACAAGGCATAATATTTTCATAATCAAAGGCTGGTGCAAGAATTAAATTCCAGAATCATTAACAAGAAATCCTGGGCAGAAATTGTTAAAACAAAAAAAAAAACAATTTACAATATATAATGTTTCAAACTCAACATACATTTAATACAGAATTCATTCAAATCACGCTATTGTCAATGTAAAAGACAGATGCAAGAAACACATACAGTTAAATGCGTGAAAAAACAAAGCTGACAAATGCAGAAAGTGATCACTCACATTGGCAGGATTCATGGCAGGGCCGGTGTAGGCAGATCCAACCATGACCAACACTACGGTTGCTGTGGCTAGAAACCAAATCTTCAACAAATCACTACGAGGGCCCTTGAGGAAGATGAAGAGAACGATAAAGGTAATAACAAAAGTCAACACCCCTTCAACAACAGCCCCCGTGTGCAAATCCACTTTCAAAGAAGGACCCCCAATCATATGCCTATACTTTTCAGGAATCACTTCCATAATTGCCATTGCACCACCCGCAGCACCGGCTGCCTGTTCAAAACTCAACCATCCATCAAAATTTCCTTGCACAATTCATAACAGAAAAAAAAAAAAAAAAAAAAAAAAAAAAAAAAAACTTAGAAGCAGTTTCTTAGGCCTTTTGGTGCTATTGTTGGTTAAAACTCGATAACCTAAAGGATTTATACCTCAACCTTTAATCCAAATCCTTATCAGACAGATTACTAAGACGAAACTTCTACTCTAACAAGAGAATAACAGTAATGGTATGTTTGGTGCTATTCTCCCTTCAAAATTGAAATTCTGCTCGAGAACTATGTTGAACCTCAAATGCCAGTTCTTACAGGGCAGATTCCTAAAACATTTTGATAAAGAAACAATGCTAATAGTATGTTTAGATAGAGGGAAAAAAAGAAGACAAATGGCATGTTTTTCTTCTGATTACATAGAGAGAAAGTGATAAGAAAAGGAAAATAATTTAAAAAACAAAAATTGAGGGCACGTTTACTTTTACTTCCATTTCATGTTTTCACATAAATGCACAAAATTACCAATTTCTTTTTAAATCTTCAAATATTTATAGAAGGACTGATTGAAAATGAAGTTGTTTTGTAAATTAAAAATGAAAACATAACGAAAACAGACGTCAACGACACCAATTTTTTTCTTTCTTTTCACTTTTTCTTCAATAAAATTTCAAAATTTTATTTCTCCATGGCGTTCTGTCCACCCAACCAGACATGCCACAAAACACAACCTTTATTTAATTTCTACTTCTTATCCACCATCCACGCATTTCCTCGAAAGATTAGAAAGAAAAGAAGGCCAAAATGACATAACAATAAAGTTAATTTGCAAGCAATTCAACTGAGTAAATGGTCATTTTATACCTAAGAAATCACTAAATAATGTCAAATAGACTCCTAAACTTTATACCACTTTAATCACAAGGTTTTTTAGCTCATTTGATGCTCAATTTACACTGAATTATTTCTTCAAAAAAAAAAAAAAAAAACAAAACTTCAATTCAGGATCTAATATTACAGCGCCTATAAATTCAATTTTACTCGCGACACCATACCGAGAAAAGAGAGAAAAGTAAAAGACCCTTTTGGACACAAAAGGGAAGCCACGAACCTGAGCAGGGAAACGAATCGCCATTGAGAAGAGCGTATCAGAACCGAGACCAACGGCGTAAAAGGAAGCGGTGCCGGTGGGGTTGAAGCTAGCGCCACCGAGAGCATTGCCGATGAGGGTGAAAAGGAAAACAAGTACAAAGACGAGGGTAATGGTGACAATGAAAGCAGGGTAAGGGAAGCCGTTGTAGGAGATGTCTTGAAGGTTAAGGGCTTTGGTTACGTACCCAGAAGCAATCCCCAACACAGAGGAACAAAACACCCACATGAAAGTCAACACCCCATCCCCAATCGCAGCTTTTATGGCACCAACCATCTTTGCTCCTTTCTTCACCCCTTTGGAAAATTGAAGAGAAAAGGGAGAATTGGAGAGGCTATGCGTCACTCAACCGGTGATATAGCGCCACCGGTGAGTGATGGAGAGAGAGAAACAGAAGAAAAGGTGTTTGTTAAAATGAATGGGAGAAAGAGTGAGGTAAGAAATAAGAGAGCATGGATCTTTGGTGTTGATGGAGAGTGAAGAGAATGCGAGTGATTCACCTAATCAGTGGTAGGTGCCGTCCAACATGGTGCGTACGTGCGAGAGCAGATAGGCTCCGCCAAAACAACCTGCGATAACAGGTCGCACCTGCTTTGTTATTGTAAGAAAAACAAACACAATTTATGATTAAAAAAAATTGAATTCTTTTCTAAATAAATTTATTGTCAAAATATTAGAAAACCATGCATTTTTATTGTACATGACTAGACATTGTCTCCTGCAAGTAAAATGGTTTTCCTATCTACAATTAGGTTGGAATTTGATTATTCGAGAGCCGATTTCAGGTCTAGTTTTCATAAAATTTTGTTTGAAAAAACGGAAAATGAAAATATTTTAAAAAGTATTTATATAACGTATAACATTAATTTATATTAATTAAAAACTTTTAGTATCTGCATCAACTTATACATATATTATGTTTATATTATGTTTTGATTATCAAGTATTTATGTGTTACCTGATATTTATTTTATGTATGTGTCAAATACATGTACATGATTCTCATCAATTCCTATAATTAATCTTTTTTTTCTACTATGATTATGTTTTTTTCTTTAATTTGTGGTGTACTGTGGTTTTACTTTAATAAGGTTTTTGTTACCAGCTATTGGCTATATGGTTATCTATGAAGGACATAAATGTGAGAATCTTTACATCCAAACCTTAAGTTTTTTCTTTCCACTTTCAAACTCGATTTTTCTCTACTCTTTTCATCTCCAAGTGCTCATGCCCTTTTCTTAGGTTTTCTTTCTCATTGCGCTTAAACGCTAAGACTTTATTTGATTGGAGGAGTAGATTTGAAGAAATTTGAATAAATTATGTGTAGATAATAAAGTTGTTTGAATTAATTGATAGATGATAAAATTTGAGATAATGGTTTATTGCAAGTTTGAAAATAATTTGATAGATGTTAAAGTTTTTTTATTTTTTAATTGATATATTTTTAAAATTACTAATTGGCCCAATTGTATGTCAATGACACAGTATCTTGCAAGGGATGTTTCGTAATTTTTAATTACATCATTGCAAATCTCTTCAGATGAAAGAGAATCATATCCCCCAAATCTTCTTAAATCCATATTTGTAAATCAGTTCAACCAACACACTTGATCCACACACATCCCATCTTTATGAATAATGAAACCACTCAAATTGATTCAACCTATGTGTTTGGATTAGAAAGTAGATTTGAGTTTATTTGAGATGAAAGTGTGTGAAAAATTAAATTGTTTAGATTAAGAGAAAGATTATAAGATTCGAGGTAAAAGTTTGTGAATAATATGATAATTATAATAAATATTTTAATATTTTTTAATATTTAAATTATAAAATTACAAATTTATTATTATAATTAAAGATAAAATATAAGTAAAAATATTTTAATATAACTTTATTATTTTCATTATTATAATTATTATTAATGATTTTATAATTTTTATTGATATAATTATTATTTTTAATATTTTAATATTTTCAGTTTTATAAATATTAATATTATTAATAATTGTCTTATATTATTATTATTTTATAAAATTAGTATTAATAATTTTTAATTTATTACATTATTATTTATTATTATTATTTTATAATTTAATTAAATTTATTATTATTTTATTATGCACTGTATACTTTAATCACAAATCTTTACTTTTTGTGAAGAAATAAATTTCGTTATTCCTTTTCTCGATTTTCATAATAAATTAGTATTTTATTTATTAAAATTTGTGCTTTTTTGCACATTTCATTCTTTCTGTAAAGTCGATTATTAGATCCAAACAGAGTCCAAGTTTTCCCTTCTCGCTTTCAAACCTCATTTTCCCTCGGTGTTTTGAATTCCTAAGTTTTCACACCCCTTTTGCAACTTCTCTCCCTCGTTTCACCCAAATCTTAACTTTCTTCTTCCTGCTCTCCAACACATAAGTTCTCACACTCCTTCCACGGCCTAAGTTTCATCTTCCACACACGCCAAAGTTTTTTCTTCCCAACACTTTCATTTTGTCACTTTGACTCCGGCATGGTGAGGTGAACTCTCTGCTTCTCACATCCTTCCATACACTTTTGTTTCTTCAATCTTTAATTTGAGCGCTTCATATTTTCATTTTCAAATTTTTGGATTATAATGACGTTTTTGTTCTTTACCACCTCAGTACCAATTGCCACATGATCGATGTCAAATGCGAGTTATTTTCTTAAAACTGTCAAAATAACATTTTTCGTAATACCTACTTCTACACTGAAAATAAGAATTAATAAAATAATAATATTTTTAACAATTGTTAAATGAATGTTATGACACATTGTAATATCAACATATTACTATCCTTTTTTAACTAAGTCTTCTTATTTGAAAAGCATGCAAGATTTGTATCAGAAGAGAGATCCTTCAATACTCTTAAAAATAAATCCGCATGAAATATTTAATATGAGCATTGAGATCGAGTTTATGGTTAAAAGTTAATTATATTGCCTTCTATTGTTAAATTGTTTTTATAATAAAATGTATAAACATAAAATAAAATAAGTTTTATTCACAATTAAATTTTATAAATAAATTAAAACATTCGTATAGATTATATTATGTGTGAATATATTTTTCTATATTTATAAAATTATCACAAATGTTTATTTATAAAAAATATTTAATTAAAATTAATATTTTGAAATTATTTATAAAGATATACGGGTGTGTTTTATACCTAAACTAATTTAAACATCAAAGTGTATACTTATACTTTCATTACTAGTAACATAAAAAAAAAACCCTCAAACTAACATTTGTTAATTAACTTTATGGCGTGATTAGACAACATATACAAAATATTTGTAAAATCAATTATGACCCTGAAATTATCATCATAATAATTAGAGTGTGTTTGAAAAAAAAATCATCCTACTCTGTTTAACTAAACATATATGAAGTGTTAAAACAGCTAATGAAAATAACTTAGAAATATATTCTTAAATTGTTTTTACTTAATTTAATAATAGTTTAGGATAATTTATAAAAAAAAATAATCACATTTCCTTTTAACTATAAAAAAAATAACTTAGTCACAAATATTTACCTCCTAAGATTCTATAGGAATACATTTTTTCGACTAATAATTATAAAAAGGATAAAATTTAAATTAAATATATCCCGTAAGTTAAGATTATAAAAGTACTTAATTGAGTTATTTATTTAAAACGCACTTTTATCATGTAAAGACAATAATTCGATATAGTGATGAAATAGTTTAAGTATCAATGTACACTTTCCATTGCAATTATTTTTAGTACAGAAAAGCTATAATAATATTAAATGGTGTGGAATTTTAACTAGTATACAACTAAGACATTAAATTATTAACGATGCTATCACATCATATGCATGTTTGAGAATGCTATGTTTAAAATATAAATCTATGGTTTTTACACTCATCCAAGAGTCAAAAGAATCTAATTACGGTGATTATAAGAAAAATGCTTTATCATTAGCTCAAAAACTTCATTTTTTAACCTTATTACATATGTTTGGAGTAAATTATTTAAATATACAAAAAAATTAAAATAATAAACAAGAAATCATAACTAATTCAGCAAACATTTGTCAAGTGGGATATAATTTTGAAATAAAATATAGCTATAAAGTTTCTTTATAAATAATTTTTAGAAAAAATAATAATTTTATTGTATCAGTTAAACTTATTATATAAAATTATTTTGTTATTTTTAATTTTCTATCTAAATATTAGTTAAGAAAAGTTTCTACAAACATGAAATATAGTTTACATTTATGGATAAATTTGCAAAGGAAAAAGGTCCGGCCAGTAACCCAATCAATAAGTTGCCGGTGACGCATCACCACCGTAGATCTATTATTTATGTAAATCAATGGCTTGAAAGTCTTTGAAGTTGGAACATGCACACTTTACAAAAGTAAGGAAAATATGGAAACTGTTACCAGTCGCAATCATGTTATTAATATTTTTGTAATATATGGACGGAAAACGGCGAAGATAAACACAACCACTTCCACCAATTGCAGCATGTGCTTGTTCCACATTTCAATTTTCTTTTTTTTTGGCAATCAAACATTTCAAAGTTCAATATCATAAGCTGTCAAGGGTTTATTAAAAAAGAAAACATTAGACCAATTCATCATAGTTGACTTGTTTGTTTTTTTTTTCTTATTTTCTTTTTTACTAATTAAATATTTTTGTTGTTTGAAAAAGTGTCTCTCTACCCACAAACACACATCTATAATACGAATTCACTAATCATATTAGGACGATAATGATAAGAAATAAGGCTAGGTTAAAGGAACGATGAGCTTCAAAGCTTCTGTTCTGAATGTTTCTATTACAGACTGTTATTAAAAGTCTGGTAAATACTTATCATAGCATGTTATTTGATAATAATAATAATAATAATAATAATAATAATAATAATAATAATAATAATAATGGACTCTGCGTTTATTTTAATGATTGGTCTAATAAATTTTACTATATGCAAAGAATTATTAAAAGAAATAAAATCACCAATAATTACTTATTAAAATAACTTAATTATTGTTCTTTGTGATAAACCAATACAGTACATCGTGTTGGAGAGGGCATTAAGTGCACATTTATATTATTAAATATATATATATATATATATATATATATATATATATATATATATATATATTCACTAATAATTTAATTTTTTTATTAGCACAAATAATTGAATATTGAATCTATCTGTTAGCAATCTCAATCATCTAATATTTTAGAATATATGGAGGGAGAATGGGTGAACCAGCATTCCCCATCCCCATTTCAGCATTTCAATCCCATAGGTCCATGTGTGTACTTTTAAATGATTGTTGGTAAAATGACTTTGGAAAAATATTTATTTTATTAAATTTAACGTTAAAGTGATATGGTTATAATGCAATTTTATAAAAATAAGTTACTAGTAAATTTTAATATAATTTTTATTTAATGTCGAAGTTATTTATTTTCATCTTAAAATTAATTATAAACCATAACTACTTCTTTAATAAAATTAAATATTTAAAATTTATCTAAAATGATATTAAATGATATTTTCATATATTTCCTAAATGCCTACTTTATATTTTTTTTAATTATTAGTATTAAAGAGTTTTGTTAATTAACTTTAGTGATTTTTTTCTCTCTCACTCATATCCTTTTTTTTTTTCTTCCCCAAACTATAATTTGAACATTTCCATTTGAATTCAATGAAGACTTGGACTATTAAGTGTTTTCTAACTTATTTAGAAAAAATCATACTAATAAACTCTTATCCTATAAATCTAAATCTTCACTTTTAAACTAAAGTACGTTTATTTTTTTTAAGAGTTCTTTTAATATAATAACATTTTTAAGAGTTATCTATCTATCTATCTATCTATATATATATATATATATATATATATATATATATAAATAAATATA
>Ga0209489_107432_pt1 | contig 16324 bp, 8 predicted proteins | sample SiratrowhiteBW_FD_187527 | JGI IMG/M metagenome (GOLD analysis project Ga0209489, IMG submission 187527) | Root nodule microbial communities of legume samples collected from California, USA - Siratro white BW (SPAdes) (version 2) | ecosystem: Host-associated > Plants > Roots > Nodule | place: USA... | reverse complement strand
AATTCAATCAGTGCTCAAGGACCAGTCAGACCTGCAAGAAAGACTTGAGCACTGATAATCATATATCTGAGTCTTTTATTCTAGGGTTCTATTTGAAAGTAAATAACTAAAATAAGTTACTAGCTTCTAGCTTCCCTTACCTGATGAAGATCTCTACAACAATTCTCCACCCGATAAAGATGCTAATATCAAAATCTAGGGATCTAGAAAAAGTTATCAGAACAAAACCAAATTTTAGTATAATCTTAATTAAGTTGAGAGAAATATTTTTCTCAACTGTCTCTACTAAGATTGATGACAAAAAACCTAAGGAAAAACCAGAGATTAAGGGATCTATAGAGCAAATACGAACTTACTCTGTTTGAGATTCTGTTCGGTTAGAAATGATCCTTAATTCCTTAGCTACTGCAGGGTATATTTAGATTTTAAAACAGATGATGTATGGATGAAGAAAAACTAGAGAGAAGGGAGAGAGATTTTTGAGAAAGAGAGAGAGGGGCACGGGGGAGAGAGTCTGGAGGTGCAGGACGTCACAAAAAAGATGCCGAAAAAGTTGTCTTCTATAATGATGAATATTGTTTTCAACTTAGTTTTTATTATAAATTAAATACTTTAAGAAAATGGGATAAAATATAATTTTTATTACCACAAAATAATTAATACTATTCTTACTGTAAAATTATCTGAAGATTAAAGAAATATGAATAAGATGGAGTGAAGACGAAAATCAAACGCAACTACACATAACAAAATTTAAATTAAAAAAACTTCTGCAGGATTGTTGGAATAATGACCTTTTAATGAATGAGTTGAATAATTGCAATATTGGTGTAGTTCTGAAAGTGAATTATTGACATTTATTGATTGGAGTTGAAAGAATGGGTATTGGAAAGAAATTTCAAAATGCCATTTTTGTGTAATTATTCCCTGAGTTAGTCAATTATTCCCTGAGAGGCATAAACTAGCAAGATTCCAATGATACAATTATTGGTGGGGTTATTCTTTGTTTTTGTTGAGTATTGACTTCTAAAGTCTGCACCAAAAAAAAATCTCATATTCTAGGTAATATTGCTTTGTTTTTACTTCATTTTTATTCTTATTACGAAGAGTGTGAGAACATAGTATTACCCTCGTAATGAAGGTGTAAAATATTTACATGAAGAATATGAAACTTATTTTAATTCCATTATAGTTTTTGTCTACGTATTTTATTCTCAAAGTTTTTGAATTTTAGAAATATTTAAATGTAACTAATGTTTAGGAATCAATTCAATAATAACATTCAATAATAACATTATATGTATTTTTCATTAATTTTATTTTCAAGCAGTCATAACAATCATTATTTAACTTATATTTGGTATGATTTCTTGTCTACTTGTCTATTTTCATTCGTTTAAGTTTGGTTTGATCATCATATTACATTAGTCAGATGCAATCTATTACATGAAAATTAGATTACACATTATATTTAACATTTTGTACCTTAAGCAATAATTTAAGGAACAATTTAATTTTGATGCATGTCATACAGTTCCTTTTATATTTTCAGTATTATAAAATTTAATTACCATACAATAAACAATAAATAATAAATAAACTCAAAAATTCATGGAAGTCAAACAAATTTATATTAAATAATCACATTTATATTAACTGATCACATGTACGCTTTCAAAAGTTATGTAAAATATATAAGCAAAATATAATATGATCAACAATGTCTATGTTGCCACCATCTCACATAGACAACCCCTTGTTTTGTGACTCTCCTTCCTAACATTAGGATTGTTTGAGTGTCTTCTCACAGAAACATGCCCTCAATGACATGACGTTGGTTGACCCTCAATCGTAACTTTTCTACAATTCTTCCATAAATTTTCTATGACCATAAAAAGTTGTATTAATAGCGTATTAAAGATGTAAATAAAAATAATAAAAAGAATGACAAATTCTTAACATAATAGGATGTTCTGACTTATGTATCCTGAAATGCAGGTTTTAAATGAGGGATCACAATGACAATCTACCTACATCATACTCCATGAATCAAGGGTGATCCTTTGTATAGCATGCACTTACTTGTCTCAATTGCCAAAAATTATTCTTCAAAATCTGACCCATTTTCTTCGTGTATATATATATAAATCTTGGATGAAACTCTTTTGTCAATTCAACTTTCTAAATTATTAGTGGAGATCTCGATCTAAATACAATATATAAGAAAGGATAATTTTTATTATAGATCAATTTCTGTAGTTAAGTTTAATTCAAATCATAAAATGTTATTTGTTCTGACTAGAAAGATTAATGAGGTATTTCTAGGCAGAGCATTAAATGATATTTTTTTATAGTCAGTTTAACTGTTTATTTAAACAGGTATCTCTCCAATCGTGATTACGTCTTCATTCGATATATTATTTGTAATTAATGTCGAATCATTGAGAATCTTATGTAAATGATTTTGTTTTAATTGATTAGATTTCCCTTTGAATGCCTTAGAGAGATATTAAGGATTTAAGTATTAAATGGTTGAAGGAAATCTTCCATGTCTCGTATATAAATTATCATCAAACCCAAAATAAAGTAGAATCACAATAGTGACATTTTATTAAAGAACATTAAAGACTAATTTTTCAAATTAGTATACTTTTTCCAGGTGTAGGTAGATCATTTTTTATTTTTCAGGTGTAGGTAAATAATGTATTGGTTATTGTAAATAAATTATATCACATTTAATTTTAGATCATTGTGTAAAATGGTTGAAAGAGAACACACTATTTTAATAAAATGAATGAAATTGCAATATATAATGATGAAAATTAATTGTCATTAAGTAATTAAAATAAATATAAAGTTAATTTGAATGAAAAATAGTTACTATGCTATGCAAAAAAGTTACCAAGATAGTTAAATAAAAAGATGTTTTTTATATAGTGAAAATTTAAATTATTAAAACAAGTTAGTTTTTAAAACTTATTTAGATTTTTGCTTAAGAAATGATATCATTCATATTCACTATTTTTTTTTTAAAAATCACAGCATCGGTTATCTTTATAAAAGAATAAAAAAGAACAGAAGTAGTTTTAAGAAGGAAAAAAAATCTAAATAAGTTTGTAGAAGTAGTTTGAAAATTTTTATAAAATTATAGCAATGGTTATTATTATAATTAACACAGTATTTTTATTGTAGGATTTCATTCATTCAATTAAAATGATGTTCTCTTTTCATGAAAAAAAAAATACACTAGTTTGATAAATTAGTCTATCATTAAAAGGATGTCACATTCTAATGGTAAAGTTTCTCATTTGCTGCTTTTCATAAGAAGACATTTTGTAGATTTGATTTTGCTTCTTAATTATAAAAATATAAGAATTTAAAATGAGATGAGATGGACAATTTTTTTTTCATTTTTAAAATATATTTTGCATATGTTAATATATGAACAGAATGAATAAATAAATAAGAGATAGAAATAATTATTTTTTAAAAATATTTGAATAAGAAGAGCGTTAACACAATTTCTAATCACATCAGAATCTATTTTTGGGTCCTTCATTATTAGGTTGAAATATACTAAAAACAAGAAATTACAAAAATTTGTAAGAATGAAAAGTATTTGTATTTGTGTTTTACACGTACAAATTAAATGGTATAAATCATTCTCAAAATATTTTAACCAAAGAGATCCAATCTCAAATAATAATAATAATAATAATAATAATAATAATAATAATAATAATAAATAAAAAGATAAAAAAAAACCATAAGTTATTATTCATGTATAAATTTATAATAACTCACAAATTCATAAGATGAGTTAAAATATCTCTAACTTGAAAGATAAACAAAGAAATGATACATGTGAGAGATCACATATCTCCAACAAAAAGAAGTAAACAAAATCTAATTACTACATGTATCTTCACTTGATAACACCATTTTACCAATCTTAAAAGAAGCATAGGCATCAATGCATGCATACTTAACTTGTTCTTCAGTCAACTTTTTCACTTTCCAATCACTTTTGCAGACAGCTTTTGATTTCTCCATGTCAAGATCCACCAACTCCTTTGCCAGATATTTCAATGATCCAGAAGAGATTCTATCAGGCCATCTTTTCTTTGCTAATAAAAACAGATCTGTGCCTTTATTGCACTCCAATCCATAATTATTCTTAAGCATGCTAATATCATTCATCACTCCAACCCCAACAAATTCAAACCTAGAGTCCATCATAAAATTCTGCAGGGAAGAAGGAATTTTGTTCATGCACCACAGTTGAATGATCAAACACTTGTCTTCAATGCAAAGTTGCAAAATTGCAACTTTCATCATAGTCTTCTTCGTCTTCTTCTTCTTCTCAGAAGCCTTCTCAATTTGCATCCATTCAGTATCCAAACCAACAACTTTTTCTTTTTCAGCATATCTTGATGAAATCCATTGTTCCACTACGCTAGCTTGATTAGTAACTATGGTTTCAATGGTTAATCCATCGCAGCATATTGTTTCCGTAGAAGTTGACTGGTCAATATCGTTAGTCATCTTCAAATTCAAACTTTTCTCTGCAAGTGTAAAATACAATTCTAATTTCAAGAATATATAAAAGAATATATAAAGAGAGTTCTAATTTCAAGAATATATAAATTGGCCCATTGAAAGCCCAATTTATATTTTCATATAACTATAAAATAATAACAAATAAATCAAATAAACTATCATAAAATAATAATTATTAAATAAGGAAAGAGAAGTATTTCGTGTAATTCATTATATTCTTTTTATTATGTAATCTTATATTCTTTATCAATATAATTATTTTTTATCATATATATATATATATATATATATATATATATATTATTTATCACATGAAAATAAGTTGTATTATTTATTGTATATTCTATTGAAGATATAATGCAATAAAAAAATTTATATTCTTAATTTGTTGAAAGATATTTTCATCGTGTCTTATTTATCTTTACTTTTTAATTTAATTTTGATATTTTTTTTATTATGAGGCATGAGAATATAAAGTTTGAAATACCTATATTTTTTTCTCTCTCTCTCTTTATATATATATATATATATATATATATATATATATATATATATATATTATTTTTCTTTAATATTTAGGCCTCTTATAAATTAATATCACAATAATGAATTATTTTAATTAATAAGAAAACTAAGATCACACAATTAGAACGTATCATAGGTTCAATATTTATATATTTGCAATATTTAAAGCATAAAAAATCTAAAATCAGATATTTGCAATGATTAAATAGTCTTTAATACAGTTGAAATTTGAAAAATAAAAAATTCTATTATTATTAAACAACCAAAATCAAAATTGTGAGTTTTATTGAGAGACTAAAGACGTATGTAAAGATGTATGTATGGATGGAGAATTGAAAAACATACCTGGATTTAATTTAGATCTTGGATTCTCTGTTGATAATTTTATGTTATGCAAAAAATGAAGAAGATGAAATTAGGATATAAAGAGAAGAAAGAGGTATTGCGAATTGACATAAAGAATCTTGAGATGAAAAATAGATGAATTAAGTCACAGTCGATCGAATATTTATAAATAGGAAAGAATTACATTCTAATTATCATCACAATATGAGATTTCTGAGAAATAAATGGAATGAAAGTAAAGTAAATATATATCCTACCCTTCTCAATAATTTCAGCATTATTTCCTATCAATGATTATTCTATTATATCCATGTTAACAATATTATCATATCATTATTATTTTTTAAATTCTTATCTTTTCTTATGGGATTTAGATAAAAAAATTTAAAGTTGTAAAAACAATTAAAATATATGAGAACTTATACTTTATGTCTCATGAAATTTACAAATAAAGATCATCCAATGTTTTATAGTTTCATCATATCCGAGTCAATTTCTGTTAATTTGGATTACGATATCTTTTTTATAAATTCTAATATTTAAATTTTGAAAATTATATTAAATAGCATTACTTCTTTCACTTTTTTAATATTAATAAAATTAGAAAAGATAAAAAGGTAAAAGATAAAAATAAAAGATTCACATATATCATTATCTTAAATAAAATTCACATAAATATGGAAATAAAATTTCAAAATAAAATATTTTTAGACAATAAAAATAATATGTACAAATTCGTAATAATAAAAGTCATAATAAAATTTTAACTATTCAAAACAAAACAAATGGTTATTGTTTCATCAAATTTGAGTCATAAATTGAATTAAAATATTTTTCTATAAATTCTAATGTTTAAACTTTTAAAACAGTATCACCTCTTTCTCTTTTTCTATAATAATAATAATAATAATAATAATAATAATAATAATAATAATAAAATCAAAAAATAAAAAGAAAAAATATTCACATATATCATTACTTAAATAAAATTCACTTAAATATGGAAATAATTAGACAATAAAATAATCTTTAAAAATTCATAATAATATAAGTTATAATAAATATCTAACTGTTCAAAACAAAGCTGAATTAAAAAAAATAAAATATGTCTAAGTTTCATTATCCATAATATTTTGTCAAAATTTACATTCATTTGTAAGTAAGGAAATTTAGTCCAAACAAAAATTGCAAATAAGACAGAAAATAATTATGAACATATCAACACATAATGTTTTTTATTATAAACGATTCAAATATTTGCTTGAATTAATGGATGTGAATTTAAAATATAGGAACTAAAATCTTAATGTTGCTATTTCTGTTCATATTTTAGGGGCATGTTACTATTTTATAAGCTATTTGATGAATCGTTGATATGCTAAATTGCATGTCATTCGTATACTTTCGGTAGAATAACATTTTTTCTATCGTGGCGTGTCAGGGTATTAAAGAAAATTAAAAATTTTAGATTTTTTTAAAATTAATAAAATAATTAAAATTAATAAAATAATTAAAATTATGATATTTTTATTTAAAATTATTTTTTTACTTTTTTTATATAAAATTATATATTAAGTTATTGGAATTAATTTCATTTAAAATATTTTTTTAATAGATAATAAAACTAATTTGTTTAATCATTCTCAAGACATTGTTGATTTTAAATAAGATTTTATTAGTTTAAATTTTGAAAAACTCTTTTCATATTAAACAATTGATAGTGAAATTGTTAACATTATTCTATATATTATATATACATTTGGTAAAAAAGTTATTCCTTTCATATAATCAAGAATGCCAACTGGTTTATTTTTTTCCAATCCTAAAAAATCCTTTAAGATATTTAATTCTAAAAATAAATCTAAGTCATCAAGATCTAACAAATAATCATGTTTCAAATATTTTTCAAGATTTAGGCATTTTTCTTTCAGTGAAGGAATATTGATACGAAATTGAGAGGCTTAGTAGAAAAAGATTCTCTTGGGATGGCTGATATAAATTTTTCAAAGTATAAATACTCTAAACACTATATTACATTCAATGACAGATTCATGATTTTTTACTAATAAGTCTCTCAATAAGTCTTATTCTTCATTCAAAGAGCACTTACTTGTATTGTCTAATTCATTAGTTTTTATTTTTACAAATTTATCCATAATCTTTTTTTGTGATTCAATAAAAGGATCAATTCTTTTTTTTTTAAATTTTGAATAAACTGATGCATATATTCTCGATGACATACTTGTATATTTTTATATAAAATTAAAAAATATAATATATATATATATATATATAACACTAAATATAGCTTATTAGTATATAAAATGAGACTAAGTTAAAAAAAATAAAACCTGATTGTCAAACCAATGAACTTGATCTTATTATATTAGCTTGAAGTCTTAAGTCTCCTTCTATCTTCCGATCCTGTTCTTTGGTAAGCTGTCTAAATTTAATCTATAAATTCTTCTAAATTTATAATGTTCTTTCTTGCATCTGCACATTATTTTAAAATTAATTAAACAATGATTAAAAATAAAGTAATTTTGAAATCAATTCATCAATATGATATTGATTTATACCTGGTATTGGTGCATTCAAAATGAACAAAAGCCAACACAAACTCAAATTCCTCAATCTACCTCCAAGCCTCCAAATAATAAAATAAATTTGGAATTGGATAATTAGTTAATGACAATCAAGCATTCAAATTGAAGGAATAATATAGAAGAACCAATGAAAGAGTCAGAGAAAGAAAAAAGATAAGTGAAGAAGTAAAATAAAAGGATGAGATAAGTGGAAGAGTGAGAGAAAGGAAGGTGATATAAGTAAAAGTTGACAATCTGATGGAACTGTAGAAAGAGATATAAAAAATTTGAAAGTTTTAATATTTAATACTCTTTGCCTAACCAATGTCTTTTAAAAATACATTATTAATTTATTAAGAGAAAGTTTCAAAAATATTATTCATTAAATAATAATATTATTCATTAAATAGATAATAATATTTATAAAATATAAATTTAAAGTCAGTTAAGATATTTTATATTTTTAATTAAATATTATTTTTAAATTTAATTTTTAAATTTAATATTTTTTTAATTTTAGAATATATTAGTATTAAATTTTTTTAATATCTTTAAGACCTTGAGACCTAAAGCCGTTATTTTACCGATTTGGACCTTGAGTCAACACTGTTTTGTGTTAATCACATTTTTCAAGTGCATAGCCCGAGAGTATTAAACAAATATGTCCGAAAAAATATAATTTGTGTTAGAAGAGTTGTTGCCTTTAAAGATATACTACTACTCTTATTCTGGTAACACACGAGATTTTTTAATTAAAAAATATTTTTAAATCTAATTTGAAAATTTAACATTTTTTAATTTGGTAATAATATATTAGTATTAATTTTTTTTAATACCTTTAAGACTTTGAGACCTAAAGCCGTTATTTTACAGGTTTGGACCTTGAGTCAATACTGTTTTTTGTTAATTACATTTTTCAAGTGCATAGCCCGAGAGTATTAAACAAACATGTCCGAAAAAATATAATTTGTGTTAGAAGAGTTGTTTCCTTTAAAGGTATACTACTACTCCTATTCATTCTGGTAACACACAGAGATTTTTTAATTAAAAATTATTTTTAAATCTAATTTGAAAATTTAATATTTTTTAATTTGGTAATAATATATTAGTATTAATTTTTTTAATACCTTTAAGACTTTGAGACCTAAAGCCGTTATTTTACAGGTTTGGACCTTGAGTCAACACTGTTTTTTGTTAATTACATTTTTCAAGTGCATAGCCCGAGAGTATTAAACAAACATGTCCGAAAAAATATAATTTGTGTTAGAAGAGTTGTTTCCTTTAAAGGTATACTACTACTCCTATTCATTCTGGTAACACACAGAGATTTTTTAATTAAAAATTATTTTTAAATCTAATTTGAAAATTTAATATTTTTTAATTTGGTAATAATATATTAGTATTAATTTTTTTTAATACCTTTAAGACTTTGAGACCTAAAGCCGTTATTTTACCGGTTTGGACCTTGAATCAACATTGTTTTGTGTTAATCACATTTTTCAAGTGCATAACCTGAGAGTATTAAACAAACATGTCTGAAAAAATATAATTTGTGTTAGAAGAGTTGTTTCCTTTAAAGGTATACTACTACTCTTATTCTGGTAACACACGATATTTTTTAATTAAAAATCATTTTTAAATCTAATTTGAAAATTTAATATTTTTTAATTTGGTAATAATATATTAGTATTAATTTTTTTAATACCTTTAAGAGTTTGAGACCTAAAGCCGTTATTTTACCGGTTTGGACCTTGAGTCAACACTGTTTTGTGTTAATCACATTTTTCAAGTGCATAGCCTAAGAGTATTAAACAAACATGTCCGAAAAAATATAATTTGTGTTAGAAAAGTTGTTTCCATTAAACACATACTACTACTTTTATTCTGATAACACATTGAGATTTTTTTTAAAATAATACAATATATTTGTTATATTAGTTTCAAACAATAAAAATTAGAAGTTTTAGTGTTTATAAATAAATTAGAATTAGTTAAATAAGTAGATGCTCTAATCAAAATATTTTAAAAAATAACAAAATAATATAATAACTTACTTACCATATTATATATATATATATATATATATATATATATATATATATATATATATATATATATATTTTGAATAAACATGGTCAATGGTGAAAGTATGAAAATCAAATCAATTTAGGATCACTTCAAAATGAAAATTAACTTCATAAGCCTGGATTTCATGTAATAAAAAGTTACAAATTTAATTTTGATAGATAAAGAAATAAAAAATAAATACATAACAATTAGAATAACTTTTATATTTCATATGTATGATCCAAATGTATGATCAAACGTTATATGCATTTGGTTTTAAAGATTTTCAAATATTTTTTCTAGACTACATTGATGTATTCTTAATTATAAATACTTGTACATCTGGTTGTGATTATGTTTTTATTGGACATATTATTTATAATTAATATTGAATCTTTGAGGAGATTTGTTTTAATTTGATTTGATTTCTCTTTAGATACCTTGGTGACTTGGTGAGATATTAAGGGTTTGTGTATTAAATGATTGAAAGAAATATTTGATGTATACTATTATTTATTAAGGAATATTAAATATTTTGCTAACTAGGATGATTTGGAGTTAAAGTTAGGAATATCTTTACCTTATTAAGTGAAGTGTACTTCTATAATTATGACTCGATATATCCTTTATGTACCTTATGCACCTTTCAATTTTCTACCTAGATATATTCTTAAGATACTTGTTAGTACATGATCAAGGGGTACTTTTCAAGACTTTTTTATTTAATTAGCATTTTTTTTAGTTTTTTATTTTTCTCAATAACACTCTTTATTTTTTAATTCTTGAAATAATATTCTTTTATTTTTTTTATTCTTTAATTAATATATAGTCAGTGTATTAATTATGATTATTATTTTTTTCTTTTTTATTTTTTTATGATTGTATTTTATTATAATAATTTACTAGTTATATTTTTGTATTAAAAATTGATATTAGAAGAAAAAATTATAATAAATTATAAAATTGTTATTGAATTAAAATTTATATTTTTCATTTGTTAAAAATATATCTAAATAATTAATAGAAAAAATAAAATAAAATTGTTAAAGTATTTTTGCAAATAAATATTAATTAAATGGTTTAAATTTTTTAAATAAAATTTAATATATTTATGAATTGTTTTTAAATGTTTAAATGTTATGTTTATTACTTAAAAATTATTAATTATTGAAATGATCCAATACATGGTGAACATAAAGAGAGGAAAATAAATGACAATCATATATTCACTAAATAGTTTATACGAAATACTTTATGTAAAATGAAACATAAATTTTATGTTTATCAAAACTCAAATTTTATCTTTATCAAAATATCAATTACATCTTTATCGAAAATCAAATTTTATCTTTATAAAAAAATAAATGATGTCTTTAATAAAATATCAAACTTTATCTCTATCAAAAACCAAATTCTATCTTTATCAAAAGTCAAATTTATCTTTATCAAAAATCAAATTTTATCTTTGTCAAGTTTTTATTTGATTTTTTAAATTAATTATTTAGATATTTTTTAAACAAACTAAAAATATAAAATTTAATTAAAATAATAATTTTATAATTTATTATAATTTTTTCTTCCAATATCAATTTTAATATAAAAATACAATCACTAAATTATTATAATTTATTTTAATATAATTTATTATGCCAAATTTAAATTTATTTTAAAATATAAAATAAATAATTTATCATTTTTTCTTATTATAATTAATTAGTTTAAAAATCTATAACATATTTATTTTATTTTCTTTGTATTCTTTTTATCTAATTTGAATTTAATTATTTTTACATTATTAAAACAAAAGAATACTATTTCAGAAATTAAAAAATAAAGAGTACTATTAAAGAAAATAAAAAATAAAAATTATTATTAAAAAAATAATAAAAACTAAAAAATACTAATTATAGGTAAAAAAGTCACTTTTACTAGAAAATGGTTTATTTCTATTATAAGAAAAGGGATGCCTCGTACTATTGCCCTAATTGGATCAGTCCCGTCTTGTGCCCATTCTCTATATCGGGTCGTTATTCAAGACCAATTTTATGATATTGATACTATCATAAACTCAAATTATGACTGCTTTCCATTCATCACCAAACACAAGATAAGCCTAGTGACATTTTGTTAAAGAACATTAAAAGGATGTCACATATTAATAGTAAAGTTCCTGATTTGCTTTTCAAAAGAAGACATTTTGTAGATTTGATTTTGCTCCTTTCTTTAAGAAAATATAAGAGTTAAAAATAAGATGAGATGAACAAATTTATTTTCTTTCATTTTAAAATATAGTTTTCATATGTTAATATATGAACAGAATAAAAAGATAATAAGAGATAGAAATAAGTACATAGAATAATATGTTGTTATGTTTTAAATATTTAAATAAGAGTTAAAATATCTCTAACTTGATAGATATAAAAAGAAATGATACATCAAAGAAAATCATAAATCAAATAAACAGGTCTAATTATTTATTCATGTATAAATTTATAAAACTCACAAATTCATAAGTCGAGTTAAAATATCTCTAACTTGAAAGATAAACATAGAAATGATAGATGAAGGAGATTATATATCTCCAACAAAAAGAAATAAACAAAACCTAATTATTAATTATTACATGTATGTTCACTTGATAACATTATTTTACCAATCTTAAAAGAAGCATAGACATCAATGCATGCATACTTAACTTGTTCTTCAATCAACTTTTTCACTTTTCAATTACTTTTGCAAACAATTATTGATACTATTGATTTCTCCATGTCAAGATCGACTAACTCCTTTGCCAGATATTTCAATAATCCAGAAGAGATTCTATCACATCATTTTTTCTTTGCTAATCAAAACACATTTGTGCCTTTATTGCACTCCAATTCATAACTCTTCTTAAGCATGCTAATATCATTCATCACTCCAACCCCAACAAATTAAAACTTAGAGAGTCTATCATAAAATTCTGCAGGGAAGAAGGAATTTTGTTCATGCACCACAGTTGAATGATCAAACATTTGTCTTCAATGCATTGCAACTTTCATGATAGCTTTCTTCTTTCTAAAAGTCTTCTCAACTTCCGTCCATTCAGTGTCCAAACCAACAACTCTTTCATTTTCAGCATATCTTGATGAAATCCATTGTTCCATTACATAACTATGGTTTCAATGGTTAATCCATTGCAGTATATTTTGTGTGTAAAAGTTGACTGGTCAAGAACGTTAGTCCTCTTCAAATTTAAACTTTTGTTTGCAATTGTAGAATACAATTCTAATTTCAAGAATATATAAAAGAGAGCTTTAGTTTCAATAATATTTAAATTGGCCCATAGAAAGCCCAATTTATATTTTCATACAACTATAAAGTCATAACAAATAAATCAAATAACCTATCATGAAATAATAATTATTAAATAAAGAAAGAGAACTATTTCGTGTAATTCATTATATTTTTTTTATTATGTAATCTTATATTCTATTATAAGATATAATGCAATAAAAAGATTTATATACTTAATTTTGTTGAAAGATATTTTCATTATGTCTTCTTTATCTTTACTGTTTAATTTAATTTTGATATTTTTTTATTATGAGGCATGAGAATATAAAGTTTGAAAATACCTAAATTTCTTTCTATCTCTCTATCTCTATATATATATATATATATATATATATATATATATATATATATATATATATATATATATATTATTTTTCTTTAATTTTTAGGCCTCTTATAAATTAATATCACAACAATGAATTATTTTAATTAATAAGAAAACTAAAATCACACAATTAGAACGTATCATAGGTTCAATATTTATATATTTGCAATATTTAAAGCATAAAAAAACTAAAATAAGATATTTGCAATGATTAAGTAGTCTGTTTAATACAGTTGAAATTTGAAAAAAAAATAAAAATTCTATTATTATTAAACAACCAAAATCAAAATTGTGAGTTTTATTGAGAGACTAAAGATATATGGATGGGGATGGAGAATTGAAAAACATACCTGGATTGATAATTCTATGTTATGCGAAAAATGAACAAGATGGAAGTAGGATATAAACAGAAGAAAGAGGTATTGCGATTGAGTCACAATCGATCGAATATTTATGAATAGGAATGAAAGTAAAGTAAATATATTCTACCCTTCTCAATAATTTCAACACTATTTCCTATCAATGATTTATTCTATTATATCCATGTTAACAATATTATCATATCATTATTAATTTTTAAATTCTTATCTTTTTTTTATGAGATTTAGATAAGAAATTTTAAAGTTGTAAAAACAATTAAAATATATGCGAACTTACTATATTTTATGTTTCATGAAATTTAGAAATAAAGATCATCCAATATTTTATAGTTTCATCATATTTGAGTCGATTTGTGTTAATTTGGATTAGGATATCTTTTTTATAAATTCTAATACTTAAATTTTGAAAATTATATTAAATAGCATTACGTCTTTCACTTTTTTAATATTAATAAAATTAGAAAAAAATAAAAAAGGTAAAAAAGAATAAAAGATTCATATATATATATATATATATCATTTTCTTAAATAAAATTCAAATAAATATGGAAAATAAAATTTCAAAACAAAATATTTTTAGGCAATAAAAATAATATGTACAAATTCGTAATAATAAAAGTCATAATAAATTTTTAACTATTCAAAACAAAATAAATGGTTATTTTTTCATCAAATTTGAGTCATAAATTGAATTAAAATAATTTTCTATAAATTCTAATGTTTAAATTTTGAAAACAGTATTACCTCTTTCTCTTTTTCTATAATAATAATAATAATAATAATAATAATAATAATAATAATAATAATAATCAAAAAATAAAAAGAAAAAATATTCACATATATCATTACTTAAATAAAATTCACTTAAATATGGAAATAATTAGGTAATAAAATAATCTTTAAATATTCATAATAATATAAGTTATAATAAATTTCTAACTATTCAAACAAAGCTAAATTAAGAAATAAAATATGCCTAAGTTTCGTTATCCATAATATTTTGTCAAAATTTACATTCATTTGTAAGTAACGAAATTTACTCCAAACAAATATTACAAATAAGACAGAAAATAATTATTAACATATCAATACATATCTTATAAAAGAATATTTTTTTTTGTTATAAACGATTCAAATATTTGCTTGAATTAATGGATATGAATTTAAAATATAGGAACTAAAATTTTAATGTTGCTATTTCTCTTCATATTTTAGGGACATGTCATGTTATAAGCTATTTTATAAGCTACTTGGTGAATCCTTGATATACTAAATTAAATTGCATGTCATTCGTATATTCATTTTTTTTTATTTCTATGGATTGTAGAAACCGTAGAAGTTTAATATCTACGGATTCTATAAGCCGTAAGTTTAAAATGAAGATTTATGCCTCTTACAGATTACACAAACTGTAATTATTTTAACATTCGTAAGAGCTTACGGTTTGTACAAACCGTAAGTGCATAGGTGTATAAGAGAACTCTACGGGTTGTACAAACCGTAAGATGTTCTGCTTTACGGTTCGTAGAACCCGTAAAAGTAATAGACATTACGGTTTGTAGAAACCGTAGAAGCATTTGCATTTTTTTACTGCTTACGGCTTCTACAAACCGTAGAACATTTTTTTTGTCTACGGTTTGTAGAAGCCGTAAGCAGTAAAAAAAATGCAAATGCTTCTACAGTTTATACAAACCGTAGAACATTTTTTTTGTCTACGGTTTGTAGAAGCCGTAAGCAGTAAAAAAATGCAAATGCTTTACGGTTTCTACAAACCGTAATGTCTATTACTTTTACGGTTTCTATAAACCGTAAAGCAGAAGTGACTTGAATTTTTATGTTTGTTTGATTTCTTAATGTGATCATTTTAAATATTTTCTTCAGCCTATCATGGAAGGAGAATATTTGAGTAAAGTTTCTGAAGAAGTAGATAAGATATCAGATATGGAAGAAGCACATCAAAGTAATGTTATGGTTAAGGAACATGAATGTGGTTTACATTTTTCAACGAATGAGGTAAATGAATTTACTTATATGAAATGCTTTTATTGGATAAATTGGGATAATGACTTTGAAATTTTGTTAAATTTAGGTATTTCCTACCAGAGATAATTTACTTGAATGGGTGCGGAAGGTTGCTTTTCGTCTTGGATTTGTGGTTGTCATATTGAGATCTGATAAGGCAACTGGTCAACAAGGAAGGA
>Ga0209489_107428_pt1 | contig 16337 bp, 6 predicted proteins | sample SiratrowhiteBW_FD_187527 | JGI IMG/M metagenome (GOLD analysis project Ga0209489, IMG submission 187527) | Root nodule microbial communities of legume samples collected from California, USA - Siratro white BW (SPAdes) (version 2) | ecosystem: Host-associated > Plants > Roots > Nodule | place: USA... | reverse complement strand
TTTTTATATATATAAATATATATATATATATATATATATATATATATATATATATGGGGATAGAATTCAGAAATATTTTATTGTCTTGGGATACTCTTAAATCAGAAAAGTAGGTTTACTAGCATGCCTAATTAATCCTCGTTTCATGCATCATTATACATTACTAGATTCCTCTTTTCTTGTAAATTTTCCTGGCCCACAAAATCACCTTATTTTCCTTTAAAAAACTACTCTTTAGGTTATCAATTATTTAACAATATTTAGACTTAATTTTAAATTATGCCTTTGATTTTCTTAATAGGTTTATTATCTATTGTTAGAAAAAAAATATCTAGAAACTTAATTAGTCCTTTGAATTTAATATTGTCACACCAGTACTTCTCTGTATTAGTGTTCTCGCTTGTATTAACCTAGTAATTTTTTTATCCAATATTCTCATCTAACATAATTTTTCAACAAGTTTTCAAGCTTCATCAATACAACAGTTTCACTATAAACTCACACAACTTACCATATAATTAATTATGTAGGACACTAAAATGAAAAGAAATCAAATAAAAAACAAATGCATGTTAAGATATGCAATTGAAAAACAAATAACTAACCATTTATATACTTAATTAAATCTATTTAAGAGAGTGTTATCTTCTCATTTTCATACATAGGAGACAAGAAGCAAATCTTTTATTACATGTTTAAAAAAAATTGACAAGATTAGTGGTAGATCTATGGTAATAGTGATTCTGAGTAAAGTACACAAAAGAATTAGCCTTGATTTTCTGGCCAAATAAACAAGGCAGTGAAATGAAAAGAGAAGGGACATGAATCTTGAGAAAAAGTAAAGTTGGATGCTGGTGTTGGTGCTTCATACAATATATGCATTGTGCAGATTGATATGTGAGCTTAGCATTAATTGTTGCTGAGCACTCTATAGGCCAAAATTGACTGATGTAAGCAATGATAAATCATCAATGATCATCTGAGCAGCATGAAGATTAAAAGTTGAAGTTACCATAATTTTGAGACCCCACACCTTGCATCATCATGACAACCACTTTAATTGTTCAATAAAAATACAACCCCCCCTTTAATTTTGACTTGGAATGGACCAAAATAATCCAGTAAATTCAATGATTATGTGCGTGAATTCACGCCAATTTGATCCCTCTTTTGCTTTTCCCAATGAATTATTGTAGAACAAGTGAGCTGATGATTTTATTGCTTGGCGTGCTTAAAGTATATGGTGTACAACCAGCATAATCAATTGTAAAACTATGAACCATTTTGCAGTTTAGTTCATCATACAAATCCATAGCATACCAAGTCCATTCAGAAATAGTGACATTGGTTAATTACACTTGAGATTTGCCAATTAAAATGAACAAACTGATATCTTTCTTCACTTAGTCTGTTTTATTTTCCTGTGTAATCTTACTGTCAAATAAGAGGAAAACAAAAGAAATATTTAGAGGATCTTTTTTAAGAAAAAGCCTCGTGGGATATGCTTAGTTTGTGGAGAAGATCTAGAGGAGAAATATTGGAGAGATTCAAAGATAATAAAACATGAGTCAGAGCCACACAAAAAATTAATACCACTTTTAACTCAAAACATTAAAAAATAAATTTGCGGATCTTCTTTCTTATATTTATACAACTTTCCCGTAAAACTTAGATCACACTTAACTAAGTCTGGCTTTCACTCATATCAAATGATCATTCTAGCACATCTGAACAAAAGAATGGAACTTTCAAAAGATTAGGTGCCTACAAAAACAAAACTACACCTTCCAATTTGAACATGACATGTCCTCCACTTGGTAGTTTTTCACCTTTTTTGTTTTCACATTCAAAATATAGCAAATCTAATAATCCTCACTTTTGTTTCCCATTTTCTGATAGGGAAATCTTGTAATAGTGATGATTTCCAATAAAATACTGAACACTTGGCAAGAATTATTTAAGGTCAATTGGATGAATCTCAATCATTATGATCATAGAGATTTCCCATTTCCATTAGGTGACCATTAAGAAATGCTTATTAATTACTGCCTTTTACAACACACCAATTAATCTTACAGTGATCAAAATTCAAACCCTTTTGCATCAATGAAACCACAGAGATTGCTCTCAATTGGCTTGGTCCTTGGAAATAATTTAACATTGCTAATTATAGAATTGCAGCACTCTATTCCTTGTAGTCCATTGCACTATGTAGTATCCTCCTTTATCATGATGACTACTGATTGTGAAGTTCATGTCACTAATTTCCCAGTGCGTGTTATGATCATCATAAGAGAGCATGTGGCTTTATAATAACAGAAGCACACATGGTTGTAAACAAATACTCAACACATCAACATCACCGAAAGGTACCACGGCCGAAATGGTGGGTCACAATGCTAGTAGAAATTTGGAAACAGAAGGGAAAAGAATAGGACACATTTCTATTCATAATATACAATATATAAGAACTAAATATGATTTTCAATTTCATCATGTTTACTACCTTCACTATTAAGAGGGTGTTTTTATTAAAATTTTATCCCTACAAGTAATGAACCAAAGCAAGTCATTGAACTGGTTAGCCATTTATCTGTTACATATCTAAATTGATCTGTAGAAGTTGATTTTTGGAGAATCAAATTTTTTTTCTTACATAACTGGACACTAATTTTCTTTTATCTATGCATTGTAAACTCCCTTTAGGCTGAAATCAGCAATCTAGCTTTTTGACTGAACAATAATTTCACCACATGTTTTGGAATCGTCTTTCTTTCTTTAATTCTCTCTTTTTACTTCAATTTGCTTAGAGATTGAATTTTGCACCAGACATGGAACAGTAGGAAATAATTGCATTTCAAATTACTTTGGCTATAGTTTCAGTCTGATCTGTTACAATCGGTTTGACAACCAAGTTCCACCGAAAGGTACTACAATGTTCATTATAACATGCAGAATTTCAACCCTGAATTCAACTATATGACCAAACCATCTAAAATATAAAAGAGCCATATAATCTTGACTTTCAGACAATAAGAAGAAGAAAAATTATAACATCAATAAAGTACAAAAAACTTGTGCAGATTACATCCAAAGTACTCAGTTTCGTTAAATATTTAAAAGTGATTTGTAACATTTTACTTAAATATTTATTGTTACCTGAAATCATTGAGCAGTAATTTGGATGCTAATAAATCTCTGGACTCCAGTAATTTACCTTTAAATTGTGGACCAAAGTTTAAAGTGGTGAGATAAGGGACAGACCTAACTATTCTCCCTCAGTATTTTTTTACTTTTGCTTTTCACTAAGCTCTTAGTATAAATAGGGACTAAACACAACCCAAAATACACCATCACAGAAGCAATTAACATATTCCTCTCATTCTCACTCAAAACACATAACCCTTTTCATCCTAATTGAGATCAAAATGAAGGCAGCACACATTGCTTTGTGCACTTTGGTGGTGCTGCTTGTGGCTGAAGTTCAAGTGTCCATGGCAGTAACATGCAGCCCAGTACAGCTGAGTTCATGTGTGAGTGCAATAACCTCTTCAACTCCTCCATCAAACCTGTGCTGCTCCAAGATCAAGGAACAGAAACCATGCCTTTGCCAATACCTCAAGAACCCCAATCTGAAGAAGTTTGTGGACTCACCTAATGCAAGGAGAGTTGCTAACACTTGTGGAACTCCCTTCCCAAGGTGCTAAGTGTTAAATCTGAAGAGGGTTTCTGTGCCTGATCATGCATGATCTTGTTCTCAATATCCAAGTGTTCTGGCAAGAGACTAGAGAGCTGAAGAAAATATATATATATGTGGTATCATCATATATGGTGTGGTTTAACGTCTCTATGTTTTAATGTTTGTAGAAGTACTAGTCCTAATGGATATGTGATGCTTTGGTTTCATGTCATTCCATTTCAGTTCCTTGGTGTGCTCTCATCTTACGTAACGTTAGTTGTTGCACAAGACTGTATTTATAATTCAAAGAATGATCTCATTATGTTTCCTTCTTAAGTCTCTCTTTCTCTCTCTCTCTCAATTTATAATTTGTTCACTCAATTTTTCATTGACATTTACGAGAAAGCATTGAACATAAACGTAACAAGCATAAAAAACAGGTAACAAAGTGTAATTTGATTGCACCATTCTAGTTGGCTTAACTATGATGAAATGAGTATCCATGATTGTGGAAATACAATAAGATCAAACATCCTATATATCGAGTATTTACACACTTTTGTCTCATTTTCTTGTATCATTTTCTGTTCGTCTATCGAGCACATTCTGAGTTGAGAAACAAAGTATGTGTATATGGGAATTGTTCCCATAGAAAATATCTCAATCATATATTAAACACAAATAATCAAGGTTTGTCATTCAGGTAAGTGAAAACAATTTTGGCTTATATGTGTACCACCATAACACACTCATATCAGTAAGAACGTTGAAGGCTAGCAAAATATAAAACATAGAGACCAGCAGACCATGTATGAGTATTATATATAGAGATGAATTTACTCAACAACATAAATATGAGTAAATTTTCATTATACATCAATAATAAAAACTAATGGCTATTTAAAATTACATAGCCACTCTACTTTATCTTTAATATTTTGGTCTAAGCTGTTCAGAAAAAAGATTTACAGAAATTTTTCATTTACTAATGTGCATGTCCATGTCAAAAGTCTTTTCCTCTCTTAGTTTTGACTTCTTTGATAGAGTGTGATAGGAAATACTAACCTGGTTGGAATTACCATGGTTCTCCTTTGCTTGCCTTCTTTTTATTAAAAAAATGTCAAAACTCAATCTCACCTTTGAGAAAAGAAAACCTAGTTTTCTGCTTGTTAGTAAACATTTTGACTAAGTTCAAATCCTAAAATTCATTAGTCATATATCATTAAAGAAAAAAGAAAGGTACATAAAACATGGAGACACACTAAATCTATTTAAAAATATAGAACATTACCTAAAAAAATGAACAAAGGAAATAGGTATATGTAATGAAAAAAAAAATCCAAACTAAGAGAAAGAGACAAAACAGAGTAAAAAAAAATTTCTAACTTATTATCAACACCCATATTAGTCAACTTTTTAATACAATTATGTCTTCTCTTAAATCCGAAAAACGTTAAATTCCATGCCAACACATATCTGCATATACATTTTCCACCTCCCTCTAAGCATGTTCAATAGTAAGGATAGCTCCCATGATCTCAGCATACAAGGCATTATGATTCCCAAAAAAGTAAAAATAACGACCAATATACTTTCCATGACTCCCTCTAAAGATACCCACACAAGCAACAAGAATAGGAGACCCCTGAACAGCACCATCTGTATTCACTCTAATCCAACAACATCAGAGAATTGTCAATACACTTGAATCAAATATTGAAATCTTGTATGATTTATTATCCTCCATATCATCTATAAAGAAAAGGTGATGGCAACAAACTTAATGTGTTGAGTAATAAGGCTACCTAAAGACTTAAGAAAAGCAATAAACCTAGAATACGGAAAAATTAGTAAGATCAGGGAATATATTATGAAATCAAGACCAAATAAATAAAACAGAAGAACAATTAAAAATCATATGGTCAATACTCTCCTCATGTTCCCCACACACAAAGCACATAGAGCATAGTACAGCACATCTTTTTGAACCTCATTACGAGTCGGAAGCCTCTTACGAAGAACCTTCATAACTATTAAAGATTTAGCCAAAGGTATGGAACTAGATCAAACAAACTTTCTCAAAGAGAAGAAGTAGGGAAAAAAATTCTTGACAAATTTCTTATTTAGAATTTCATTGTCTTCCGTACTTCAATTAGGTATATATCAGGCAAATAAGAAAGAATCAAGTGTGTAATATAATGAATATTAAGATTTCTACAAAGGGGCAGAAGAGATACGCCGTTTATAAATTTAGAAATTATAAACCATAAGACCAAAACAGAAATCACATAGTTAACTAATTGTATCTTATCTTTCCAAGATGATAACTTACTTTTAACTCTATTGGCCTATGGCTGAAAATAACAGGTTTAATAGCTCCAACAAATAATCTGAACACCTAGATATTTAAAAGGAATACTACACATTTTCATTAGTTCATCAGTGACTTATTTTAGAACGTCGATTCCTAAATATAAAAAATACATTTCTTGAAAATTCATTTTAGAATAAAGTAAATACTGGTCGGTAATACTGGTTTCAGTCTCTGAATCATTCATACCCTGTGTCTTTCTTTCAGCGTTGGTCAACTGTAATCCATATCCTCATCTATGTGTGGCTGTCGAAAAAGGGTGCAATTTCATACATATAATACAAAAGTAAAATCGAAACACACACATTGACAACGTGCTTCTTTTATATGATGGGAATCCAATGAATTGATTCAGTTTATTGGAACAAATAACATAGTCCCAAACAATAATTTTGAATTGAGAAAAGCGCCAAAATCAATTAGCATTTACAAGATTTGTAAAGGTACCGTGATATACAAACATAAAATCTATCACAAATTAAGCAAGTTTGTAATGTGATTCCAGCCCATTAACCATGGCCTCTTGTCAGATGGATGCACGAAGTTCAGCTCAAACATTTCCTTTGACATGTTGCCTCCTGTTCGAAAACCCACAAGCCTTGCAACTATTTCAGCACTCTCCTGTACATGGACTTGATCATGAGGATCAGTCCAAAGCTTGCAGATAAATTGCATCCTCCTCTGCTTCCCTTCAAGAGGGACATCCCATTTCATATATAACGCTTCCCTCTCCTCCAATGACAAACGTGACGTCAGTCTCTTGGCCAAAAATTCTCTTTCTCGTTTCAAAGCTCTAATACTGCATATAATATAAAAATATGTCACTGAAAAATTCTAATTCAGAATGGGTAGTATGAAGAAAGTATTAACTGCATGTTGTAAAATGTATATTCAAATATAAAACTATCATTTATGAGTAACTGATGAGAACCTTGATGACAATGAGATAGTAGTATGTTCATCCCCAGCATGAGGAGCTGGGCTTGCATTCCCAAGTTCTGCTAGTTGTTGTTGCAACCATGTCAAACGTCTTAGTTCTACTTCCATGTATATTTGATCAGCTGGGTCTCCCTTGAATAACAAATAAAACTGGGTCCTATGGATGATGGAGACATAACATAGATCCCATAATTCAAGGATCAGCTGTCGTTGCTCTTTAAATGCTATCTGCCATGGGATCTGGGGTTCCTCCGGTTCACCCGGGTACTCTTCGTTGTCTATGTTGTGACCATTTGCTTCGTTTGCTTCAAGTTCAAGAACCTTTAGAAATAAAAGAACATCAAATACATTAGAATGAAGAATGTGAATGGCATTCAAAGTATGAAGATTTTTTATCTACAAATATCCAAAATAAAAGAACATGAGTCTAAAGCAATTGGAAATTCATTAGAATGAAAAATGTGCAATGCAATGAAAGCAGGAAGATATTTTATCCATAAAATATACCTGGCAAACAAGTAACTGCTTTTGGTACTGCAGCTTGGCCACACGTTCTTTCAATTCTGTCACATATGCTCTTATACTTCTTACATTCTCCTCTGCTGCATTCTGAAACATTTTCTGCATTTTCTTCACGTTCACTGAACTAGAGCGTCGATAACCGGGAGTATTTTCCTTCGATGAAACATCTCCAGCTTCTTCACTCTTTGTTGGAGTTTCCTTCTCAGACTCAGGCAGGGTATCAGTTGAAATAATATCATCATTCTCGGGAGCTTTATTTTCAATATCAGATTCCAAAACTTGCTGCGGAGTAGATAATGGTGAGCAGGGAGATCTTAGGAAATTTTGGCGATTGGAAGCATTGCTTGAAGACAAAGGAAGCAACTTTTTCCTCCTGTGTTCCTTTTTATGCTTAGTGGATGCTTCATTGGGTGAATGTTGAAAGTTATTCGGGAGAGACATCACCAACTTGTCTATGGACCTTTGAACATTTTCAAGTTGCTGTTCAAGATTGGCAATGGTGCTGCCTTGTGAGTGAAGTCGGGTAATCTCCTCCTTAAGATTAGCGCTGACACTCTTGTTGACAGAAACCATGCATCCAACTTCAACCTCCTTGGGTGTGGTTGACCTGACAGAACGCATTTCCCTTATTTCTGCCTGCAGTTTTGCAATTGTCTCAGCTGCATCTTGGTTACCTAATCTATGACATGCCACTTCCTTTTGTAATACTTCCAAAGCTCTATTGGCTTCTTCACCTAGCTGCTCTTGGAGATGCTCAAGCTTGCGAATTTCATGCATAAGGGTAAAAGGAGCAGTAGATGACTGCCTCAAGGACTGTCTTAATGTTGATCTTCTTACGTTGTCACATCCTGGCTCTAGTTTTAGAGATGATAGTGCACCGGTGAATGAGAGGCACTTCTTGACTGGCAGATGTGGTGATTCAACTGGGTTGGACACCTGAAGTACAAAAAGATCTGAAAGTCAGTTGAAATGAGTCATGACAAAGATAAAGGTGTAGAGAAAAAGAGAGAAAGAGACCTTTGGGTCATCCTGAAGCTTTCTGCGTAATTCATCCACTTGAGTTTGTGCAAGATCTCTCTGGCGTTTCAGCTCTTCAATTTCCATTTCCATCTGGAAAATATCAGGTAACAATATTCAGTACATCGTATGATACTTGTTCCTCCTAATGATCAGTTTTCATTTTCAAATTTACCTGTTGAATTTTCCAATCCTTTTCTTTAGAAGGATCAGGAGTGCGCAACACTGCCTCCAGCCTAGCAACTTCCTTTTGTAAATGTTTAACAAGTTGCTTGTCTGATACAACCTATTGATAGAAAACTGTCAAATTTGTTTTTTCTAATTTGGAAAACCAAAAAATGATTATCAGGTCACTGTGAACAGATAGTTACCATGTTAACTTGGGCGTTATTTGTTACTTCCTTTGCCCGGGTAGCAAACAAGAGAGTGTTTCGTGATTGCTCTACATGGCTCAGTGCTGGACTTAAAGTACAAATAATGGCCGTGCGTGCATTCCCACCAAGGGAATGCTGCAATATACGTGTGAGCTTTGAATCCCTATAAGGTATATGTCCACTTCTTTTTCCAACACTGCATATGATGATACGGAAACAAGTAGTTAGAAGAGAGTGAAACTGGTACTCAGTTCTAATGGCAGTACTAGATAATGTTGTCCATTATAACAACGCAATTAACTTTCTGTAAACAACATCGGTCCTGACCTGAGCTTCCTGATAACAGTTGTAAGAGTCATCAAGCTAAGGTTAATATGGCAGCCTTCTTTCAGCCTAGTGCCATCTGCATGTGTCTGTGCAGCCCTCTCACTTCCAGCTAGATCGACAAAGTTCTGCAATCATAGACATGAGTTATTCAACAAGAACTAATTCATCCTATTAAAAGTAGATAAGTGGAAAACATCAAATTACCAAGGTTGCGACAAAAGATTTCACACAATCTGTATTTTCACGAAGAGTACTTTGAATTGTCTGCAATATATACCAAAAGGAAGAAAAATAAGATGATATTCATATTAATTATAGGATGATCTTCTGAATTTCAATAAATAATTGTACTACTGTCACTGACCAGTCTGATTATCTGGTGAGACCGCGAGCTGGTATCATTTAGAGCAGTTTCGCCAACCTGCCTTTGAGCTGCCAATTAAAGAACGTCAATAAACTGAATTGTTTTAGCACGGAACAGGTATATAACATCATACAAGCATTAGAGTTCCCTACCTTCACAAATGGAGATCAAATGCCTCAAATGCTTGTCATCTTTTACTGTCTCTTCCACTAGTTTCTCAACCATAGTACCTTTCTACATTACATGAAGGATATATCGTTAAAAAGGAATGAAAGGAAAAGCATGCTACTGGACTGCTATCTCATTAGAAAAAAAAAAAAAAAAAAAAAAAAAAAACCTTCAAAATATCTTCAAAGATAACACAGGATATTAAAAATTAAATTCCAAATTCATGACCAGGAAGCAACCAAATTCTGAGCTTCTTGATATTAGAAAACCTTTAAATTGGAATCTTACCTCAGGATCATCCAGAAGCTTCAAATTGCGACCAGATTCTGAATTTAACAAATCCCTTACATTCTCATTGTATATCTCTAGTCCAGATATTTTTATAGTGAAATCCCTTTCAGGGGACTGTAATGATGCCAATTGAAAGATATTAGTCTAGCAATCCAGCAAACTTCAAAATCCTAATATTTTATTACATATATTAAACTAAAATAAGACAATATTATCTTCATTGCAATAAGAATTCAATTCTGCAACTGAAAAGAATGTGAACTACAAGGAAGCTTTGAAAAAACTTACATTCATGATATGCTCGTAGATATCATTGACAGCCCTCTCTGTTATGCCTCTCATTGTGTAAGTTTTTCCACTGCTAGTTTGTCCATAAGCAAAAACTGTAGCTGCAACATATAAACATGCAACGGTTATGTAATTCATTCTCGAGCAGATAATGGAGGTTTAGACGGAAAGAAACAAATATCTGAAGTGCAGTACCGTTAATGCCAGTTAATGCAGATAATGCGACATTCTTTACTCCTTCATATACTGCCTCAGTTACTGAAGTAGGACCAAAAACTTTGTCTGCAGGGTAGAAAACCAGGTCCACAAATGTTAAAAAGTTGAAGACATTAAATTAAGAAGTGATAAAAGGAACTGCAAACTGATAACCAATCATAGCAAAACAAGGTGAACAATTTCATTTGGTACCAAAAGTAAACGACACCGGTTGAGCAGCGCGTTCTTGTGCTGGTGGTTTATACACAATAGTATAATCATTGATGCAGTCCCATGCCACCTGATCTTTAGCCAATTGCTCCCTTTTGTTCAAAGGTCTTAACCTTACTGTGACCACAATCTTCTCCTCCTTAACTCTTGACCCTCCTGGAGTTGAAGCCGGTGTCCTGTCTATCTTTGAAGCTGGTGTTCCAGGCGTTCTCAAAGTCATCTTCTTCAAAAATCACAGTCAAAAAATCACCATCAACAACGAATAGAAAAAAAAAATATATATAGTAAATCTCGTTCGTAAGTTCATTTTAATTTAGGGTTTAGGGTTAGTTCATAAGTTCTTCAGACGAATCCTGTTCCTGAGAATGTTCAACATTGAAAATTGATGCTAGATCAGACTAATTATTTTCCAATGTGACTCGAATCTTGCTCAAAACATATCAAATAAAAGAGTTTCAACTAAATAACAAAAATAAAACGAGATGAATTTGTATAGATTCACTGTAGAATACTCTAACGCTAAGGATTTAGTTTAGAAAAAGATGAAATGGAATTTAACTTTAATACACCAAACACAGAAAGGGAAAGATTACGTTACATATTTTAAATTTTAGTACACCAAACACTAATTTTAAGCATTAAACTGAGGAAAAGTGTAGAACAGGAAAGTGAGTAAGTAAACAAAGAAGAACATTAATAATAGAGTCAAAATCTTCAAATGGAAGATGCGAAATCAACTCATCAGAGAGTTCAAAAAGAAATGATGAAATAAAAGGAAACGGAATCATAAACTTACATCAACTCTAGTTGAGTAGTTTCTTCAACTCAGATCTAGAAGAAGGCGAGAAGAGTGAAGAAGATAATTGGAAGAACAATGGGTGTGTGGGGAAATTGTGATGAATTCAAATGAATGAAAGCGCATTGGTGTGTGTGCGTCAGGCCACCACCATTTCATTTGAATTTGGAAACTCTTCCAACGGCTAGTTTTCTTTCTTTTTCTATTTTCCTTCTCTTTTTTTAATTAAATAATATCTAATACAATCTAGTTCTAATTAATGGTTATTAATTTAATCATAGGTTATTCCAACGTTTTCATTGGCCAGATAATAATCATTGACGAACAACTCAGGTAGTGGGACCTGTTAAGAATCCTAACGTTTTGTGTTTTGTTTGCTTCTCAAATTGCTTTTCTTTTTTTTTTTCTTGCTTTTATCAAATTTATCTGACGAAAATGTCAAAAAGAAGAAAGTTTTTTTCTGTCATTTTTGTATTTTAGTGCTCTTAATCTTTCGTTTTGGAGAATGTTTATAGATTTTACGTTAAGTAATATATTTATATTTTAATAATAAGGTTTTGCAAGACAATTTTCAACCAGATGCAATGCATTGTATTACTTTTACCCAAACTTACTTTTAAAGATAATTACAAATAATCAAACACTTTAACAACTTCAACATGAATGATTGATTTATGGTCTCCAATGTTGTTTTTGAAAATATTAAGGAAGATGAATTGATAAATTTTATTAATATTTTATATTTTATAAATTGATTTACTTTTTTATTATCTGAATTTTTTTTTATATAATTTGTTAAAAAATTATAAATTATATAAGTTATTTCATAATAAATATTTTTTAACCTTACAATTTTTTATTATATTTTTAATTTATGAAACAAATTTGTTATCAATTTGTAAAATTGTAAATTTTTCAAAAAAATTATCATATAAATCTATGATTTTATGTAATTTAGTAAATAATTATGTAATTTATTTATGTATTTAATTTTTGCATATTTTAGAAAATTTAAATTCCTATGCTATAAACAATACTGCCAATGCATAAAATAATGCGATAAATAAACTGTTCATGCCAACCATGTCTAAATCCACAGGAATCTTTCAGTGAAGAGTTGACATAAGAAGAATTCAAGAAAGTATAAATATGGTAAAAAAAAATGTATAATTCTAACGAAATATGACCATAGAAGTCATGTTATTATGATAATATAGAATTCCAATTAGAATTTTTAATTTTTTTTATTATAGCAAATCTAAATTATTATGTAGTAAATAATAGTTTTATAAATTTAAATCATGTGCATAAAATAATGTGATTTATAGTTTTTTTTTTAAAATAAAGATTATTCTTATATCATCTAGCAATTTAAGATTATGTTTTATTAATACGGAGTAGTTATGGAACCAACATACAGAATTTTGTTTTGAAAATTCTTAAGCATACTCATGTTAGTAAAATGTCAAAAAGGGTTTTTGTATCCTAAAAATTGTTATTCATAGTTCTAATGGAATATCACTAAATTTCTTATTATTTATGCAAAGTGTCATATATTATGAGTGCAGGATTGAATTCAAGTTAATAAAAAACTTTATTTGAAATTTAGTTAACATTAAAAATTCAAAAAGACTGGGACAACTTTAGATTAATTAAATTAAAAATCTTTCATTTTATATCTAAAATAGAAATTCATATAAATAAAAATCCTTTTAATGTCATACTGGAGTATATGACAATGAGGACGAAATAACTAATACACATGTCTTGTTTTTGTTTCTAATTTAAAACAGAAAAATATAATTAGTTTATTAGTTAATAATTTTTGTTATATAATTTTCTTTATTTCTTTTTAATTTGTTTAAATTTTGCTACTAAGTTTACTCTGATTAAATGTATTATAAGATGTATAAACCTTAATCTCACTAAGTTAAAATTTTCCTTAGACACACTATAAATTATTTTTACTTTTTAATCATATAAATCCTTAATGTATTAAATAATTTTATAAATTTTCTTTTTGTTGATTATTAGTTTGGTTTTGTTTGAAAACAATTTCTTTTACTATTTAATTTTGTAATTTTTTAATTATTCAACTTAATTTTTTTAATTATTTAATCCGAACTATAATCACTAAATTCACTCAAATCCATGAGGTATTTTTTTTTTTCTTTTAACATAATGATTATGATTTTTTTTTTTACTTTTAACATAATGATTGTGACCTGTAAAATAATTTTTTATAGTATTACAAAATTTAAGGAAGATGTTATGCTCCATTGATAAAAAAAATTAAAATCCTAAAATAAAAGTTACATTTTTATTTTTATTTTTATTATAAAGAAATTTGATTGTGTAAAATATTATTTATTCAATTTCTTTAAAATTTAATTTAATTAAATTTAGAAATCATCACTAAGGTAAAAGTATTGTTATTTTAAAGTTGAAATAAGAATGTAATTTTTATTAAAATATGTTTTAGATTTAAGTTAAATAATATTTTATTTTAACTTATAATAACTACTATAGTATTATATGTTAAAATAATTTTGTTATTCCAAATCGATTTAAGGTCATTAGTTTATAAGCATCTTTATGATCAATTTTTTTTATAAGTCAAACCAGTTTATTACATAATTCAAGAAATGAATCTACCAAACCTTAAAATATATGTTAATTAAAGTGATTAATATAAACTCTCCTTGATAATAAGGTTAATAATTATAAATTTTGATGAAAAGTGATAACAAATTCTCCTAATTATATCTAATACTAGTTCATCTAATATTTATTATCATCATTAAAAATTTATTGAAGAAACTATACTAAAATTAGACTATCTAAGATCTTACAAGTTTTACATCTGATCGTAATATTAAGATTCTTAAAAGTTATCTAACTCCAACAATTCATCTTTTTAAGTAAATCAACTCTCTTGCAAAAAAAAAAAAAACAACTAATGATTTATTCAAAATGAAATACAATAACTTGAGAAACAAAAATGTTAGTAATTATTAAGTTTTTAATTTCTAAAGACATTAAATGTTTTCTTGATGAGGTAGCAATATAACAAGTAAAGCATGTCAATATATTATGATATAGAGTGAAAACGATACCACTGTACACTTTGAGATAAATTAAGAAGAGTTGACATGTGAAAAATAATTTTCTATTTTTCTAGTTTCTCACATAGGTCAAACTTCATTTTATCTGAATTATCTACCTTCTACAATTTGAGCATAAGAATTATAGGTCCATTATAGAGAAAATTCATGATTATGAGCTTGATGTTAAGAAATTTTATTTTAAAAGATTTATATAACGATTAGTACAAAGTTAATAGACCTCAGCTACTCCTCACTCATCATTCATCACTTTTTCAAGTTAAAGATATCTTATTTGATATTTTATATTAAAAAAATAAAAGAAAATATTGGAGGTTAGAAGTTGAGGGAAGTATGTATACATAAAATGTAAAAAACCATAATAAAATCTAACTGTTGGAATGAAACTGAGATGGTTAAGATTTCCTTCTCAAAAGGGTTAAGAAAAAAAATCTAAGACCAAGTTTGATAAAAACGATGTCATACATGAAACGAAAGCAACTATGATCTTTGTAATAACTATAGATAAGCTATTCCAAAAGATAGACAGTGACTAAGACATCAATTTTCTCGGTGGTGCAACTAAGGGCTTGTTGGTGCCTAAAAGTCCTTAACTCAGGGATATAAAGTTTAGTAATTGATGGTTAAGACAAGTTCAAGAGGAGACAACATTCAAGGCACAGGAAGAACAGAAAAACAAAACAAAGAGGTGTAATGGTATAAGGGACAATGATTAAAGCATCAAAAATTGACACCAGTTATTAAGTTAAATTTTAATTTCAATTAAAAAAAGGCCAAACATTTATGATTTTGCAGCATCCCCAATCAATACACAGTATGCATTGAGTTTCCCAACACATCTTTAAATTCACAGACGTGAAAACTGAACAATATTTCTTTGGGTGGGACCATTGACGCTCCAATGTGCCTATTCACACACTCATGTTCACAATTTTGCCCTTATAGAGTCAAATCAGATTTGATAATAGGGTGACATCTTATTTTCCTATAATACTTCTAGAAAAGCTTTGAGGAAAAAAGAACTATTTCTCCCCAATTATCCTAAGCAAACATGGCCACAATTCATACTCATCCAAATAATATAACTTTGATAGAGCAAATTATTACCATCTCAAGATTACAACACTTTTTTTAAATGGTAAAATATTGTACAGCCCAAGTAACAAGTTGTTCACCAGATACACTAACTTGGATCCAAAATTGTACCTTGTCATACAGAAATTACATATTTCAGCCATTCTTTTCTAAATCACAACATAACATAACTACCAGTATAGTCATTATTTTTTCTCAAAAGTCTGGGACCATCTAGCTTAATCCCCACACATATTCCTCCCTGCAAACCTGTTTTGTTGCATGTTGAGCTTTATCTCCCCTTCCATAAGAATTTTACACTTATGTGACAGTTTTTCTCCACACAAAACCTCTTTTCTTTCTTTTTCATTTTCACTTTATCCATCTCTTCTTTCTTCTTTTTTTTTTTTTTTTTTTTTTTTTTTTTTTTTTTTTTCTTTTGTTTTTTCTCTTTAGCAATCTCTATTTCACTCTTCACTTGAGACAAGCTCATCTTTTGTGTTGCTTAAGCATGTGTAACAGGAACAGGAATCCACATTAGAAGTGCCAACGCCATCAGTCTCTATTGATGGATGG
>Ga0209489_107427_pt1 | contig 16340 bp, 10 predicted proteins | sample SiratrowhiteBW_FD_187527 | JGI IMG/M metagenome (GOLD analysis project Ga0209489, IMG submission 187527) | Root nodule microbial communities of legume samples collected from California, USA - Siratro white BW (SPAdes) (version 2) | ecosystem: Host-associated > Plants > Roots > Nodule | place... | reverse complement strand
TAACTGAAAAAAAAAATCATAGATTCTTTCTTTTTATTTTTTTTTTTAAAAAAAAAAAGAAAAAGACCACTTCGTTTTGTTTTGTGGGTTCAGTTCGAATCCTATATATGACTGATTGGACAAGATAGCTAATGTCATTTTACTTTGTCTGTTTTAAGTTAATGGAATCTAATAATATCTTAGTCAAAATGCTCACACAGCTTTAGCTAAGGAGAGAAACACATGTTGTCGCGGGTGACATGTAACATCAAGAAGGTGACAAAAATATAAATGGTAATTATATTTACGCATACAAGATAATTCCAACTTTACGCCCAAAACGAGGAAAATTAAGATTACTTTTTTGAAGTAAAAATATAGGTACTGATGGTGTCTTTAGGTTACGGTGAAGAATCCTGAAGTCGTTAATTAAAGAAAAAAAAATGCTTTGACACCCTGTTCATAAAAAAGTATACCCTACAACTGCTTTTTATAATAAAATATTATATTATATTATAATAAATAATAATTTATCTAGTTGTTAAGTGAACTTAAAATACGGTTGTGAATGTATCAGTGTTTTGAATTAAAAGAATACGACATCACGAGGAATAAGGTGTATTTTTTTAGGAAGTTGGTGTAAAGTATGACAATATTAATCAAATAAAATGATTATCTAGTTAAAAATATGTAATTTTAATGCAAAATTATAAGTTTTTACTGCTATAAATTTAAATAAAGAATACATTTAATGGATCGTAAACTCAAAATTTATGGTAATTAAGAAGCAAAATGGAATGGAGAACATACCCTGTACCGGCGAAAAAAGCCAGGGGAATCATCATCTCCCACCCATTAATGGTCATACTGCAAAAAAAAACAAAATACAAAAGGAAACTTTTTAGAAACAGAGCAGAACAAAATTAAAGGAAGGAAAGAGGTGAAGAACTTACCATATAGACAAGGCATCAATGGCAATGGTGGCATTCTCCAACTGCCCAGTCATAAGGACAAGTATTCTGTAGTACCAATTCTCCAAGCTCCATGCATCAACAACATATTAACATTATATAAATTATTTATTACTAATTATGAGTAATTAATTGTATTATACAGAAGAAAGAAAGTTATGAAGAAGAAGGAGATGATGAATACCATAGCATGACCCCAGAAGCAGAAGAGAGTTTCAGAAACTCCCAGAGTCCAGAAAAGGCTTCAATGGAGAAACCAGTCCAAGTTAAAGGGCACCCACCAAAGGCAGTATAAGCATACATGCCAAAAACCAAAACCCACCATGATATGTCCAAGGAAATAGCTGCACCATAAAGTCCAAAATCCCACACATACACCAAAAGCCAACTAGTGATCACATTCACCACCAAAGCCACCAACGACACCCACGCAATAACCGCCGTCTTCAGCTGGCACTGTAGGAACCTCTGCAGAGGAAACTGAAACGCAAAACTGAAGTGCAGCGGAATCAGCCACACCGCCACCACGCCGCTCCACTCCGCCACCTCATCCGGCTGCCCGAGAAACTTCAAAAGCGGCGTTGCGAATACGTAAAACGGCAACAGCATGAAACAGCAGAGGAAGAGAACAATCCATGACCTCTGCATGTATATTCCCAGCATGTGGTATCTCTTCGCCCCAAACGCTTGCCCGCACAGTGTCTCCAACGCGCTCGCCATCCCCAGCTGTGTATAATTACCAAATCATTTTTATGATCTCACAAAACTGTAACTTTTTTGGAAGGTAATGATTCTGTGTCGGAATCTGATATCGATGATAACAAGGGAATGTGATTTGGTTAGGGAGGACTTACGAGGAGGCCGAAATTGAAGCCGACGATGACGGTGTTCGCTATAGAAATGGCGGCGAGTTCGACGTCACCCAAGTGGCCGGCGAAGGCTTGTGTGACAACGTTCATGTTGAAGGCGGCGAGGCGGCTGAAGATGGAGGGCCCCACAATTATCCATAGCTTCTTCGTTTCGACCCAGAGTTTGTTACCGAAGCTTTGTTCCTCGTACGGTTGGTCGTGTTGTTGTTCTGGTTGTAGGAGAGCTTCCGCAAGATTTGTTGCTCCTTCATCGTTTCCCTTGAAGCTCTCCATAGCCCTTCAGAGGAACAGAGTAGAATCTAACACTTTTGTAGATTCATCTTCTTCACTCTTGTCTATATATATACCACTGCAATAATACTAACATTCTTTTTTTTTTTTTTCTTGGGTGAGTATTTATATTTATAGCATGAAAGTTTTGTATACAATTCATATAATAAAGTTATTGTCCTCGATGAAATCAGCTTTTTTATTTTTATTTATTTTTTAGGTATATTTATTTCAGAAAAAATTAATATTGTATTTGATTGTTTTAATCGGTGAAGAAAATAATGTGGTATTTGATGTCAGCACTCGTAGATTCCGCGGATTTTTCTTTTTTCTTGATACGATATAAACGATAAACAAAAAGAAGGCGAAAATGTTAAAGGTAGGGTTTTTGTCTCCAACTTGGATTGTTCATTGGTGCCTCTTGAGTAATATATTTCTTAATGATTAAAAGGTAAGATAGAAGACAAACAGAAGAAGAGAAAGAGAAGTGAGACACTATAACTGATGGCATGAAATAAAATAATAAATAAGTTAAAAAAAGTAATATAAAATGTGTGAAAAAGGAATATGATGTGTTGAATTTCACTACAAGGAAAGAATTATCAGTGTAGGCTAAAAGTCCACGTAAAATTTAAGAAGTTAACGTTAATGGAAAAATAGTTTTGGTTTTGGTGAGTCTAAAAGCATGCTCACTAATGGAATAAAGGATTACAAATTTATTTATTTAGAATAAAGGAACGTTAAACGCGACACGAAAAATAAATTTATATAAAATATTAATTACAAGTTACATTTGTTAGGCCGACCCTAATTGATTTAAATATTTATTGTTTTAGAGTATGTTTGTTTCAAGAGATCAATATGTAAACATGGCTGCACCGTAAGGAAAAGCACCAAAAGTTTAATAATCGAAAAATAAAAATGGAAAATGAGGTTGAATAAACTTCTTTAGCAACTATGTAAAGGTTTGCGAATAAAACTTATAAAATCGATTAAAATAATAATATATTTTTATATAATTGATTATTATTCATTAATTTATACTTATGATATTATTATCATAAAATAAACTTGATTAATTATATAATATAATGTATTAAAAAATAAAATGTAAACTATTATTGTTAAAATAATAAATTTAGAAAATAATAATAATAATAAAATTAATTTATAATATTATCTTATAATTTTATCAATTAACTCTTTTACCAATATCACATGTTACATTATTCACAAATTTTCATAAAATTTATCTTCATTTTTCTTTATCTTTCAAGCATTACTTTCCACTTACTTTTATTTCAAATCTATCATTTTTCACTCCATTAAATTCATCCTCAAGCATAAAAATTTCTTAGTGTAAATTTAAACGACATCATAACGAGTAAGTTAATTAAAACATTATTTACATTTAACATCAGTTTAACAAATTCTAGATGAACTAAATTTAATATATTATTTATTAAATATTTATTTAGTCAATCTCTTCAAATATTTTTTAATACTTACTTTATTGGGTTAGAGTCGCTTTTATTTTTATATATATATATATATATATATATATATATATATCATTGTAATTATCTTAAAGTGTGATTGCATTTGAATTTGAGAATATATTTAAAGAAATCAATTTGAAATGAAAGTAAATAAAGGATATATATGTTTGGATTAAGAAAAAAATAATGAAAAATAAAAAGAAAATCTACGAAGAAGTATGAAAAATATGACGGGCGAATAATAAAATAACTTTTTTAATGAATAAAATTATAAGATTACATATTTCTCTTTCTCATTAAAAATTAATTTCAAGTGAAATTCAATTAATTTGTTAGCCGGGATTGATGGATAATTAATGAAATTGTAAGATTACCAACTTAAATAAATACAAATTTTAAATTATTTAATGTATTACTTATATAAAAATCTAAAATAAATAAAACTATTAAATTATTCAAAATCTTAAATAAATACAAGTTCTAATTTATTTAATCTCCTACTTAAATAAAAATCTAAAATAAATAAAATTCCCAGATTATTCAAAATCATAAATGTCAATCATAAATTATTCAAAATCCTAAATAAGTATAAATTCTAAATTATTTAATGTCCTACTTAAATAAAAATATCAAATAAATAAAGTTTAGAAATTATTTATAATCTTAAATAAATGAAAATCTTAAATTATTTAATGTCTTACTTAAATAAATTTTCTAAATTATTCAATATCTAAAGAAATATGCATTATAAATTATTTAATACCCTAACTATAATAAAAATATGAAATAAACAAAATTTCTAAATTATTAAAAATCTTAAATAAATATAAATCCTAATGTATTTAACGTCCTACTTAGTCAAATAAATAAAATTTCTAAAATTTTCAAAATCTTAAATAAATGTAAATTCTAAATTATTTAATGCACTAAATATAATAAAAATACGAAATAAATAAAATTCTTAAATTATCAAAATCTTAATTAAATATAATTCCTAAATTATTTAATGTCTTACTTAAATAAAATTTGAAATAACTAAAATTCTTAAATTATTCAAAATCCTAACTAAATACAATTCCTAATGTCTTAATTATAATAAAACTTTTAAATAAATAAAATTTTAAATTATTAAAAATTATAAATAACTTCAAATCCTAAATTATTTAATCTTCTACTTAAATAAAAATTTAAAACTTATAAATTTTTTAAATTATTCAAAATCTTAAATAAATAAAAAATTTAAATGATCTAAACTGTTACTTAAATAAAAAATTAAAATAAATAAAATCCCTAAATTACTAAAATTCTAAATAAATACAAATCCTAAATCATTTAACTTATAATTAACAAAATTAAAAAATAAATAAAATACCTAAATCATTCCAAATTCAAAATAAATAAAGATCCTAAATTATTTTATGTTCTATTTAAATAAAAATATAAAACAGATAAAACTTTTTAGTTATTCAAAATCCCAAATAAATTAATATCCTAAATAAATATAGTTTTCGACTTTTTCTTTACAACTAAAATTAATTTTAATCTTTTACAAGTAAAATGGATTATCTTTTATATCAATATTTTTACTATATTAGTTAATTTTAACTAAAATTATATATATATATATATATATATATATATATATATATATATATATATATATTTAAAAATGGATGATCGTAAATTTATTGTAAATATTAATAATATTGGTATCAATATTTACAATAAAAAATATTTTTTTGAATTGAAATTAAATATACACAGTGTTTGAGGGTAAAATTATAAACGTGCAACTTTTCCTTTCTTTCAGCTCATAGTGCGAGTAGAAAAAATGCCACCGTCTCTTTCTTTCCATATATCAAATAAGCATAAATTGATATATCTGAAAGAAAATGTCACTACCTTTGTACATAAATAGTAAATTGGCTAGAAAACGTAAAACTAATTTTGTAAAAAGATACTGAAATAATGTCACTTTGCTTTATAAGAATTACTATTAATTTACATAATAGTTCAACCATCACATATTTTATTTTATATATATATATATATATATATATATATATATATATATATATATATATATATATATATATATATATATATATATATATGTATGTATATTAATTATCGTGTTTAATTAATAATAATGAATATGGATATAGATTGCATAATATATAACCTTTTACATAAGATATTTTCTAATTATCTTTTGAAAATAATGTTATTTTTAAAAAATTTAAATTTAATAAAAAATATCAATACATAAAATTTGGTTTTTATCTAATAAAATATTAGTTAACTAAAAATCGATGTTTATAATAAAAAATACTCATCAATTAAGAATTTCAATCTCACTGTATAGTTTAAATGAAAACAGTCCTTTAATTAGTTTATCATCATATCTCTTAGACAAGAGTTTAGACATTGATAGAAGACACATTCATTATTAATTGATTTAATATAAGAAACATTCTTGATTTGTTAAATTTATATTACTAATTAATTAAAATAAATGGACTTAAATATAATATATAAATCATTATATTGTTTGAAATTTGAATAGTGGAGGATCCATATAGCACGTTAATTAGGTTTGAACGTTGGTAGGTAGAGGCTGGTTGTTCTAAGAAATGAACACCACTGCTAAAATAAAAGATAGATTTTACCAAAATAAATAAAAAAATCACTTATTTTACAAAAATAAAAGAAAATTTAGATCAATTTTTTAATTTTAAAATTATTATAAAAAAATATCTATACATTTTCTTGTTTTCTTTAAAAAAAGTCATGAATTAAGAAATAGGATAGCCAGTAAAAAAGAAAAAGTTGACTAAGAAAAGTTATAAGCCAAACATGCTCATCACATTTCGAAGTGTCGATAATGGATGGTAATGCACAAAGATTCTGTGTCAGAGACAATGTGATTTAATTATCTATCACTCACTTACCACATTCACATGTTGTACTTCTTTCCAAATATTATGAAATTAATATTGCTATTAGAATTTTATTATATAAAATTATTGGATTATTAAAGTTGAAATAATATGTTAAAAAGTATGTAAGGAAGTGATGCCCAAAATAAATTAAAAAATTATGGAAAAAGTAAAGATGATTCAAACAATGGTGGACAGTTTCTGTCCAGTCAAGGGTAGCAGGTTAATCCCTACAAAAACTATCATTTTTTTTTTTTTTTGAATTCAAAGAATAAATTATTATTACCTCTGAAAAGGGAGACTTTTTATGAATTTACCTTTTCAGAAATTGATTTATTAAATGATTAGACCTGAGAACAAGACCGTATCCTCGTGGCTGCTATAACTTTAGTGGTCTTTTAATTTAATAAAAGAAAACCATGATTAAAAGAAATAGTTAATTGAATTTTGTATTAAAACACGAAACCATGATTAAAACAAATAGTTAATTGAATTTTAGCGAACTTTAGCCTAATTCCCTCTTTACAAAAATTAATTATAATTTGTAGCTATTGCTTAATAGATAGACAGATAGATCAACAATTTTTAGATTTAGCCTACAATAACATTAAATTTTTAAGGCCTATAAATGTACGAGTTTGATTTATTTAAATTAGATTAAATTCCTACTAAGTTTATTGTTTGGAGTTACCATAATAACTTGTTATAAAATATTTACCCATAATTATAATTAATTAATTTTATAATATATAATTAATTAAAAAGTAAAAAAAATTAACTATATATAGCAAGTAAAAACTGTAGCAATATAACTAAATTATAACTAATTTAACTGTTTAATTATATTATAAATTTCATTAAATAGTTAGCTGACCTCTGTTTTTTGTGATTTTTTTAATTTGTTATGACAGATTTTGAGTTATTTTAAAGAGTGAATAGATAATTCAGCAGTATAAAGGTGAGAAAGAAAACATAATATATATATATATATATATATATATATATATATATATATATATATATATATTGTTTTGGTAGTTTTAGGATGGTACAATATGTATTCATTTATATAACCATTTTTTAAAATTAAAACTAGTTGTAGCACACTATAATTATATATGAAGAACTGGATACGATTTGGATATAATATCATTTTCATGTATACTTACTAAATGATTATAGTTATTTCCATAAACTTATCATGAGCATCTTAATTCTAATTGATGTTTAGTCATATACTAGCAAAATAATAGTAACACATAACTATATTGTTTATAACGTACTTTTATCTTAATTAAATTCACAAGTTAAGCTTAAAGACATTTGTCTTTTTGCGTTGCAGAAAATACATTAAGAAACTAATTTTCCACGTTTGACAACAATGTGAAAGCAATAATTATCAACTTTATTCAAATTTTTAACCCCAGATGTACCTTGAAAGTCATTTCTATACAATGAACAATTTTCTTAAAAGAATAATGATTAAGAAAAGAAAAAAATAGACGAACTTCTCTAAAACTTAAAATTAATTTACATAATAGTAAAACAAGGTCGTATCAACATAAATTTGTTAACTTTAATAATATCATCACATTATTTTGATTAAGATTTTAATTAAGTATAAATTAGTTTTTATTAACGGAAGAATTCGAACTTACAGCTTAAGATACCTCTCCGGAGAACACTTATTTTCCAACACCAGCAGATAAGAAACGTAAAATGTAACTAAAAAATAAGACAGAAATTCATTTAATGAATTATTTTCAGCGCCACAAAAAAGTTGTTTGAATTGTATAAAATATAAGAAATGATGTGTTTCCAAGAGGACCTATAAACAATTAACTTTAAGCAAATTCTCTAATTTGCTCTAAGTGAAATACTAGCAATTAACTAAGCCACAATAATTCTATGATGATAGCGACATTTTTTATGAGGCAAAGAATAAAACTACCTTAAATAAGAAAGTAATAATTTTCACGGTCATCAAATACGAATTTCACCTTTGTTATTGATCGGATGTTGCTTCCTCTTTAATAAGAATTTGAGCTTTCCGAACCTACAAACCACAAGTAAACAAACACATGGCTGTTAACAAGTTTCTGTAATCGTTCATCAGAGGAACGAAAACAGTGTATATTGCTTCAAAGTTGCTATTTACTGAACATGTTATAGACTCGTTTTTTAAGTGGCCACAGTGCTTTATATAATCAATTTTGTCGAATGAAAATGAAACCAAAGAAAGTGACAAAACCGTTTCATTCCATGTCCAAGCGTTAAAGCATACCTCTTTTTCCCAATCATATCTCATCGTAATTGTAGCCAAGATCAGTGTTTGAACCACCGTTCCACTCATCATTCCAATCCAAATTGCCTACACCAAGAATAAAATATTGTTACGATGGTTAAGTATTCATAACCAAAGGGGCACCGCATAAAGTATTGCCTTCACTTTCAACTGTTTATATTTCCCTCATAAGTTTAGCCTGATTTACTTCATCTAGATCAATAATTGACACATGATAATGATAAAGTAAAATAAGTCCTTTTATGGATAAATATAACTATAAATACTAAAATAAACAATAAAAAGATAGAATAAATTAAATGTTTACTAGTAGGCTTTGGTACGTCATCTAATTATCCATAACTGAATTATTCACATTGCAGTTTCAACTGCCCGTTGTCCTCAGGACCAGTACCTGGATTTGCCCACTGATATGGAGCCTAAACTGTTGGTCTACTTCATTCTTGGCGGTTTTCTCAATACCTACAGGGTTACCCCCTCCCAGATCTCAGAACCATTTTACCTCTTTGATGAAGGATGTTGGGCCTGTCAAGGTGAGACCATACAGGTGTCCTTACAGTCAAAAGCAACAACTTGAGGTTATGGTACAGGACATGCTCAACGAAGGCAGCAGTAGTCCTTTTTCTTCTCCTATTATTTTGGTTAAGAAAAATAATGGAACATGGAGGTTTTGCATCCACTATATAGGCCTTGAATACTATGACAGTGCAGGATAGTTTCCCATACCCACCGTGGATGAGTTAATTGATGAACTTCAAGTGCAGATTTTTTTTTAAAATTAGATCTTCCATCTGGGTACTATCAAATTTTGATGAATGAGGAGGCCAGATTTTAAACTGCTTTTAGAACACACAAAGGGAATTATGAGTGGACATTGATGACATTTGGGCTCACTGATGCACTTGCAACTTTCCAGAGTTTAATGAATGAGTTTTTTCACAGGTTGCTACAGAAATTCATACTGGATTTTTTCGAATGATATTCTAGTATACAATCCTTCATGGTCTTCTCATTTCCATCATCTTGAGGTGGTGTTCCAGATCCTACTATACACTAGACTCTTTGTCAAGTTGTCTAAGTGCTCATTTGGCCTACAACAGAGATTATCTTGGTCGTAATATTTCAAATTCCGATGTCGCTATGGACAAAGACAAGGTACAAGCTGTTATTGATTGGCCTGTTCCTAAAAACTTGAAACAATTGAGAGGATTTTTGAGATTAATAGACTATTATAGACGGTTCATAAAAGGGTATGATGCTCCTTCAACAAACCTGCTAACAAAAGATAGTTTTCTTTGTGATGATATTGCTACTACAACTTTTCAATTTTTGAAAACTGCAGTTACTCAGGCACAGGTATTAGCTTTGCTAAATTTATCTCGGACAAAGTTCTCAGACAAGATCACCATCCAATAGCCTTCTTTTCTAAGAAACTTGCTCCTTGTATGCAAATGCAATCTGCCCATACAAGAGAATTTTATGCTATCACGGAGGTCATTGCCATATTCAGACACTAGTTGTTGAGCCACAAGTTTCTGGTTAGAACAGATCAAAAGAGCTTGAGGAACCTTACTGATCAAGCAATTCAGACACTAGAGCAGCAGAATTGGTTGCACAAACTCCTAGGGTATGATTTTATCATCGAGTATAAGCCAGGGAAAGACAATATAGCTAAAGATTCTTTGTCCATATCATTTTTCATGGCCCTATCCCAACCTATATTCTTTGGTTCTTGAATATGTGAATTGACCTTTCATCTTCTTTCAATTTGTTTTTAATCACTGTTGCGTTTTAATTTCGTTTTCAATCCCTAAAACTCCCAAATTATCCCAAATTAATTTTTATAGGAAGAATATTAAACATTGAATACAATTGATATGTGTCTTTGAAAATCAACCTAAGTTGTCTTCTATATTACAAAATTTTATAAAAACTTAAAATCTTTGATTTCAAGAAAGACATTGAAAATCCCTAAACCACACAACCAGGAGAAAGGAGTATAAGAAATTGCATAACTAATTCTAGGCTAAAGGATTTTGATTGGTGGAAAGCTTATTATAGAATCTTTTTTGGTGGTACAGTGAGTGGACGGATGGAACGCTGTTGAATTCCCTCCCTTTATGATTCTGTCATTTTCCTTCTCTGTTAGTTTTTGTTCTCTGCAACTTTTGGTGTTGTTATTGACATGAATACTATACAGAGACCCTTTTTTCTTCCAGAGTATACTGGAGTTATATTGCCACTTGTTACGTCATGGCATGGTATTTCAACTTTTTATTTATTGCTCAACACTGTAAGTGATATTTGACAGAGTTATGCTATTCGCACATGCTTTTATGATACTTTTTCATAACACCAATTTCTCTCTTATATATACTTCTGCTTCTTTTATGACGGTAAAACGAACCAGACCAACAATGTCAAGGAATTAAGCAAAGGAGGAGGGAAATTATGAATTATGGATTCTTTATCAAAAAAGCCCAATTACAACATTATAAAAGAAGCTAATTATAGATGTGAGAGGACAAAACCTAAGAAAGAACGAATACTGAGGATAGAACCTAAAACAGAACGAATACTAAATAATATAACTTAGGAGTTCCTCAGACTCTTGACTAGAACCAAACTTATCACATAAATCAAAATCAAATTACGATTATAGCAATTTCTTCATTTGACTTTATTAAAACCTAAAATGTACAAATTCATTTTAGTTTATGGAAAATACTCAAATCATATTGTCATCATATTTTGTTTATCGTTATAAAAAAGGTTCTTCAGGACCTTTATTATTTTAACTTATGTAAGAGTGGCTTGGAATATTTAAGGCGTGTCTGCAGCAGTGTGGGATATGGTACACTTACAACAATATTCGAAGGAAACAGCCAGCCTAGGAGAACTCCCAGAGGTATTCCAACCAAGTAGTAACTGCCAATGTTTATATATGCCACCACTGCTTGTCGACCAGATCCAACTGCCACCCCTGAAGACCAACAGATACCAGCAAAAGCGACAATGTCAAATTGAAATTTGAGTTGAGTGCTTATATTATAAGGTGTGTTAGATATTCCCTCACCCGAAAGAACTGGTTGAATGCAATTAAGAAGAACAGTAAAAGCTAACATCACTGCCAGGTCATTGACCATTTGGATAACGGATGAGCTCGATGTAAAGATCAAGGCGAGATTCTTGTTGAAGAACATAATTACCAACGAAAATATAAATCCCACCAGTACAGTATTTACCACAGAAACCTCAGTTGCAAATTTTGCACCTTTTGCATTGCCTGCGCCAAGCTCGTTTGCTACACGAACCCTGAGTTGAGGAATGAAATATGATTAAAGGGATGAAAAATTAGCTGGTTTTGTATTGAGGGGGAGTTCTTTTTTCACATAAACAGATGAATTTTTTCTTGTATGGTTATTTGCCTAGACATAGTATTGAAGAAATCATATTTGAGATTATAACCTGACTTACAGAAACAGGTTAGCTTTTACGAAGCTACGTGTACTTGTATCTACATCATAACACAACCTCTACCAAGACGTCCTAGACAAGCTGATGTTTCAAATACACTGAATAAAAGCATATACTTCTACAGTTTCCATTGAACTTGACCAATGTCTCAAATAAAATCAGAAGATTTTTTAAGAAGTTCCATGTAAACTAACGGAAAGTGGGTAGATTTCAGATTAAAATATTGGAAATCTTGAAAACTTCCAAAGATACTTGTGGACTGTTTGTTGAAGATAAGAAGAAAGTTGTAAGCTTTGGGAAGCTTTTAAATTCCTAGGATCCTTGTAAATATTCTTAATGCTTAAATTACAAAACTTGACGCAGAAATGTCAGGCAGAAATGTCAATCTGTCATTCTCGTCCTTTAGTATCAGGTTCCTTATTTTTCTAGAGTATAAAGCAAGCGACCTATGTAGCATCTCAAACATAGAAATGCTCCAGTTTTTCAACAAAAATGTGTATCATATGACGATAATCGCCCAGAGTTCAATTAATGCAAGTGGTATTGGAAGACTGCACTAAATTACATACTGAGTTGATAAACTGACCGAATGTTTTGGGGAGATTACAACAATTTGGAGACCTAATAACACGTTTACAAAGGGCAGAACTAATCATCAGAATATGGTAGGTCTTAAACATTTTTCAATGTAGTTAAACATTTCCCCTTACTGAAAATCAATAATATACCTCAGTTCAGGAGAGTGAGAAAGAGGACTTACAACAAGTGACTTACCCGGTTGCACCCAAAAATGCAAGCGGTACCATGGATTCCCAGCCAAATATCGTCACACTGCCATGCCAGTTTTGACTTTAATTCAGCAAAAATCCAATAATCCAATATAGGACTAAACCAGAAGGAAAAAAACTAAGAAAGCACAAATTACCAAACTGAAAGAGCATCAATTGCAATCTCAGTGTTATGCATATATCCAGAGACTATAAGCAACAGTCGGTAATATATATTCTCTAACCTGCAAAGTCACATTAACAACAGTAATACGCACATCAACCTCAAAGTTCAGAACCAACATAATTCATTAATCCAACATTTATTACACAACTTATCAGAGCGAAATTTCAATTCTAATTAAAGAATGGTACAAATATATCATTTACAGAAATTTATCCAGATACCTAAATAAGATCCTTTTTCACACAAATTTCTAATGAACACTAACACAAGAAAACAAAAAACAATTTATCATATTTCTTACTTAAGTGAAAGTAAACTTATTCAACTCTGTTCTTGAAACACTTACACGGGTTAATTGTAATTTATAACAAAATTATTATTTAATTTACTTCCTATTCTAGCCAAAGATATTGACAGACTCTAGAAGTATTTAAAGTCTTCCTACACGTTTATCCAAACAATACCAAAAGTGAAAGACAGAAATAAGTTAAGAAACACTAACGCAAGCATGACCCCAGAAGCCAATGAGAGCTTAAAGAATTCCCAGAGACCAACAAAAGCTTCAGCAGAAAAACCAGTCCACGAACACGGGCACCCACCAAAGAGTGTATACCCGAGCATTCCCAAAACCGAGAGCCACCACGAGAAACCAATGGAAAGTGCAGTGCCAACGATCCCAATTCTCATCCAATAAACAAAAACCAAACTCACTAAAACATGAATCGCAAGAGCCACCCCGGAAACCCAAGCGACGATACCGGTCTTTAACTGGCACTGCAGGAACCGCTGCAGTGTGAACTGAAACGGGAAACTGAGGTGAAACGGGATCAACCAGACCGCCACCAGCCCCGCCCGTTCCGCCACCGCGACGGGCTGCCCCACCCACTTCAACAGCGGCGTCGCGAACACGAACACGGGCAGCATCAGAATCGAGGACAGCGACAGAACAACCCACGAGCGTTGCAGATAAACGCCCAACATGCGGTGGTGTCCGGCGCCGTAGGCCTGGCCACACAGCGTCTCAAGTGCACTCGCCATACCCAACTAGAAAAGGAACATCGCAATGAAGACAATGTCGGTTGATAAGATAGGAAAATAGCGAAAGAAAAAAAAATGAAAAGTGAGTGGGTAGTACCATGAAGCCGAAGGTGATGGAGATGAGGACAGTGCAGGCGATGGAAATGGCGGCGAGATCGAGGTCGGAGAGGTGGCCGGCGAATGACTGGGTGACGACGGTGATGGAGAACATGGCTAGGCGGGTGAAGATTGAAGGGGCGGCGATTCGCCATAGCTTCTTGGATTCGGAGCATGATTGGTGGAAGAGTGAGTGAGTGTGAGTGTTCTGCGACGTTGACTTTATTAGAGGATGAGTTTCTTGGTTGCAAATATTTTCCATACACACTTTTAGCAGAGAAAATGGCAGAGAGATATTTTGAGAGAGAAAGGAAACAAAAAAATAAAATAAAAGGTTCAGTCTGTTTCGTAACTTGAATGTTCCATTAGAAGATGGAGATGAGTAAGAGAATATCTGTAATGTGTTTTTGCTCTTCAATGTTCGTTGGATAAGTCATGGAAGGTTCATGGAAGGTGTTAAAATAAGTTATTTTTAACGAAAATGGTATAATTTTAGTCTAAAACTACTAAATGGATAGATTTTGAAAATTTTATATATGACTAAGTTGTGATATTAAAAAAAATCGTGTATGAATAATAAGATTTTCTATTTTGTGAAAATAAAAACTGTATCAGTATAGTTTAATTTTAGTGAAAGAATAACTTTAATTATTCTTAATGTTCTTTATTTTAAATAGTTATATCATTTTTACATGATTTTATATTAAAATTGTGTGAACATAACATTTAAACATATTTAAAATAAAAAATTAATTAATATTAATTATCTTCTTATGTGGAAATTGCGTCAAACTAATTTCATTTTGACAAAATTTGAAGTCAGATTATCATACAAGACTTACTTATATATTAATTTTTTTTTAAATCTACTCATATTATAATTTTTAGTTAAAATTACACCATTTCTATTAAAAATCCATTAAATAATGTATTTGAAATAAACAATAATAATAATAGTTACTTATCAATTAAAATAAAATAGAGTACAAAAAATGCATGGCAACTAAAAATCAAATACTTACTGTATAATTTAAAAAGGCATGACAACTTTAAAATCAAACCAAATAGTTGATGTAGCTTTGAAGATGTATTTTCTAAATCTTTTCATACACGAGAAAAAATAATATAGAAGAAATAGGCAGTGAAACAATAACAATGTTAAAAAAATATGTTTTTGTGTGTGTAGCAAGTGTTTGATTCATTGTTTTTTTAGTTTTTCTTGTCTTCTTCCTAACGTGCTTATAGACCTTTTTTATTCATTCTCTTCTACTTTTTTTATATAATTTATTTTTAAATAAATGTAATATTTTATTTAAGATGACTTGATGAGTGAAAGAACTGTGAGTAATAATACTAAATTTTTCTAATTCACAATATTGTCAAAATCACAATTATAGATCGAGTATTTTATCGATAAACTATCCTAAAATATGGAATATGATGTAAGTGTGGGTGCATTATATGTGCTGAGAGTGGTGAACGATGGTCAGAAAAATGAAGGTGAAAAAAGAGGAGAGATATAATCTCGTATGGAGAGTCTACCATATGATTACGTGGTTAAAATGAATCTAAAGTCGTACCTTTAAAGTTATAACTAAATACAAATCATCACCAACAATTCTAGCGTCTACCTATCTTAAGAATCTCTATGTTGCTTACTAATAACTTAAATGATATTAGACTTATCATTTTAAGCAAAGTTTTATGTGGGAGTCTTTCAGATGATAACCATGATTGTAAAAATCTCATAAAAAAACCAATCAATCAATTTTTTAATAAAAAATAATTATTAAAAAAATAGATAAATAATTTATATCAATATAAATCCTCACCTCATATCCTTTGTAGATGCGTGCTGAACAATATTAATAATTGGTAGATTGTATATATATAGTTCCAAACACGTTGCAGATTTGAAATATATATATATATATATATATATA
>Ga0209489_107426_pt1 | contig 16342 bp, 24 predicted proteins | sample SiratrowhiteBW_FD_187527 | JGI IMG/M metagenome (GOLD analysis project Ga0209489, IMG submission 187527) | Root nodule microbial communities of legume samples collected from California, USA - Siratro white BW (SPAdes) (version 2) | ecosystem: Host-associated > Plants > Roots > Nodule | place... | reverse complement strand
ATCATGCTGAGAACGGCCATCCTTACAAGTGCATCTTGTATTTGAAGTCCTTCTTTTGGAACACCATCTAAAGACACATTATATTCAGCATTAAGAGTAATAAATTACATTGTATCACTTAGTATTATAAGTTTCTAATCTCTGTTGTGAATTGGGATGGTTAAGATTATTTTTCATCAAAAGTCATGTGATTGTTTAAAAAATTCATGTGAAAAAAACCTCAAATGAATGGTTTTAATCATAATCATTCAAGATAAGATCTAATGGTGAATAATTATTCCTCAACTCGCTAATAAAAAGCTTCGTAAGAATTGAACAGAAAACAAATATCAAAGATTTCACAAAACTTTCTCACGAAATCTAAGCAGAGGGGGAAAATAAGTAAACTCAGAATAACAAAAGAAACTGACAAAATATCAGAATCCATACCTAAGAATGGATATCTTCTGCAATACGAGACAGAAAGAGTTTTCCATACCTGTTCAAAAGAAAATAAATAGATTATCAAATAATCTTCAAGATATATAATTTATACCATGTGACAAGTAATAAGATTATAAAAAAATGTATGCACATATAGTAAATTGTAAGTCAAATAGCATGTCGAGTCTTTTTCAACTTTTAAAAGATATGAATTATGAAAAGAGAAATCAAATAGGCTCTTAAAAGATAAAACACTCTTATATTTGCTATCGATGAATGCTATTTTAGATAATCTGTTTTCAGCGAAAACAATTACAAATGAAGGAATGCAAACAGTTGATGGAATAGCATGACAATAAATTAGCTTTGAATGGGCAATTAGCAGAAACAAGCAATTAGTAAGCAATAACATCATGTTAACCTGAGTATACATATACCCAATATTCTTATCATTATCTGCCACTATTTTAGTATTCAAAAGGGCCCAATTGTCATACAATGCCCTAAAAGAAAATAGGATAAATAAAAGCTATAATATCAATAACACTAAAAAACAAGCATAGCATTGAGTTATGCAACAAATAAATGGAAAATGTCAGATTAATACTCCTCGATTTCTTCATAACTCTTCTGTTTAATGCGGGAGGCAAATTCTATCCAGTCATAATCACCAACACCAAATCTGTAATTGATTCACCAAATCATATTAGCAACAAACATTTCTATGTAACAAGGTTAGAAGAGACTAGCTAAACCAACAAATAAGGATATAACCTCATCAAAATTTTAACAAAACGAGCCTTTGGTTTTGAGTAAAATCAAGTACTTTCAGCGCTTCTCCTCGCCCTTCCATTAGAGGAAGTGGCTCTGGGCTCAGTACTGTAGTATCAGTTGAATCTGAATCATCTTCGCTAAGATCCACTTCGTAATTGTTGTCATCATCATCAGAGCTTGGATCTTCCCAACCACTACAACCTTCCCCCTTAAAAGAAATAATAGGCGAATTGGAAAAATCGTCAATATGATACAACCTTAAACACAACTAAAATAAGATAAAAAAATGACCACATTTGATAAGGTAAAATATGTAACGCCAATATCCCGTTGTGTCAGAATCCTCTATGTGAATCAATATGTTTATCCCGCAGACTATATTATTGGTTTTAGAGAATAGGACATAAACGAAATTGTATGAAAAAATATATTCTTATCTCGTCTTATTTTTCTGAGTCAATAACAACTTAAATCTATAATGCTTGCACAAACAAAAAATATCTGACTGAAACTAATCTCTTTAAAGTTTAGGAGCAGGTATAAAAAATTGAAATCCTAACGTTTACTAAACAATGAGGAGCAAATATTCTAACCATTAACAGCAAATATTCTAATAATTAATAACAAATATTCTAATTAAATATATATTCAGAAACTCAAACAAATCAATGTGCAATTTTAAAAGCAAATTTTCAACACTTCTCCTTGATTATGGAACTACAAACTCCAATATGTTGGGTCTTATGAATTCAAACTTGCTGGCTGGTAGTGACTTGATAAACAAATCTACATTCCGGTTTTCAGTTTTGCAATAAACAAGATCAACATCTTCATCTTTCTGTACCACCCATAAGAAAAACAACATAATGTTTTCCACTGAAAAATAGAATTATGGGAAGTAGCTATTTCAACTTGATTGTCAACAAAGACTTTTGTAGTTTCCTTCTACTCTACTCCATGTTAAGATCAATCAAAAATTTTTTGAACCACAATACTTGGTTAACAGTAGCTGAAGTAGCAATAAATTCAACTTTTGCTGTAGACTTTGCAACAATTTCTTGTTTCTTAGAGCACCATGAAAAAATGCCTGAACCAAGACTAAAACAATATCCTGAAGTACTCTTCATATCTTCCAAGGAACCACCCCAATCAATATCAGAATACCCAACAAACTTTGTTTTATGTTTGTTAATTGAACCATCATATACAACAATTACCTCTCTATCTGGAGGTATGTCAACAAGAGTGTTGCTCTTCTCAATCGTATACAACTCCTCCTCCTTATCTTTTTTTCCACTTTAGGTGATTGAGAGCTCCCATGATTTTCTACTGCAGGCTTCCTAGACTGCTTTCTTTTATACCAAATTTGTCTTGAATCAACTGCAAAAGAGTAAGCAAGCTCTGTTTGCAAGTTTACCAAAGCTTTAGCCCTTCATCTTTATTGACATCAATTTAATGCCAATTGTTTCAAAGACTTCACAAGTTTTATCTTTTGAACATAACAACATAGCCTTTCTCTAAAAGTTGTCCAACACTTAGCAGATTTTGATCAATTTCAGGGACATATAGAACATCATAGATTATTTTTGTACCTGAGTCAGCATCAATGGCAATATCACCTATGCCTTTGACCTCAATATAGTCTCCATTCCCAATTCTGACTTTCGAAGAGTGGGCTCTGTCCAACTTTACAAACATGCCTTTATCATGTGTCATATGATGAGTGCATCCACTATCAATCAACCATGTTTCACTAGTGATGTTTTAGCAAAGCAAGTTGCCACAAAAAGATGCTCTTCCTTCTCGTCATCGGTCTCTTGAGGAATTTGTGCCTCTTGTTGCTTTCTTTTGCATACCTTCTCCACATGACTCTTTTGATTGTAGCATCTACATACCACATCGGGTCTCCACCAACATCTCTAATGTGGATAAGAAGTTTCTTTGCAGTGTTGACATGCTGAGTACTTCTCCTTCTCTTCATTGTCATCCTCATCACTTTTCTTCTCATTTTTCCAGCCTTTCTTCTTTGCTTTGTAACTCGACTGTGACTTTGCTAGAAAAGCTCCTTCAGTATTCGACTCTTCTCTCAACATTCTTCTCTACACTTGTGTTTGCAGAGAGTTCATCAACTTGGTTAGTGAAATCATTGTGAGATCTCTTGAATCTTCAAGTGATGAGATTTTTGCTTCAAACCTTTTTAGAAGACGCACCAACACTTTTTCTAGGATCCTTCTATCAGATAAATCTTCACATAATAGTCAGATCTTGTTGACCACTGCCAAGAGCCTATCAAAATATTCTTTGATGGTCTCGACTTCCTTCATTCTCAGCATCTCAAATTCTCTTCTGAGATTGAGAACTTGCATCTGCCAAGTTCTTTCATTCCCTTGAAACGCCTCTTGGAGAGTGTCCCAAGCTTCTTTAGCTATTTCACAGGGCATAATTCTAGTGAATACAACATAAAAAACAACAAAGTGAATACAAGTCTTGGCCTTCGCTCTTCTTATTGCTTCATCAATGTAATTTCTGATTTAAGCTACAATTGGATCTTCTTGTAGCGGCTAGATTTCAGACATCACAACATTCCACAAACCACTCGTTTCTAGATAAGACTACATTTTGACAAACCATATTTGATAGTTTTCTCCAGAGAAAACCGGAGGTGCTGCCATGAAGTTTCCGACCATGGGTGAAGTTTTTGTTTTTCTCAAAAGGTTCTTCACTGGTTTCCCTCTATTGTTTTTTTCTTCCTCGTGGTCTCACACATAGGCCCTTAAGAACTAAAAGCTCAGATACCAATTGTTGGTTTTACAGAATAGGAGGACATAAATGAAATTGTATGAAGAGAAGTATATTGTTATTTAATCTTATTTCTCTGAGCCATGAACAACTTACATTTATAATGCTTGCAAAAAGAAAAAATATTTGACTGAAATTACTCTCCTTAAAGTCTAGGAGCAGTTATAAAAAATTGACATCTAATGTCTACAAAACAATTACAATTAAGAGCAAATATTCTAATTAAAGACATATTTAGAAACTGAAACAAATCAATGTGCAGTTTCAAAAGTAAATTTCCAACATATATGATCAAATTATGGTATTTAAGTGAATGTAAACTCATTAAATAAAGATGAGAAAAAAAATATTTTTCCCAAAATTAATACTTGTTAGCAGCATAAAAACCTGCATGATATACCAACAATTTGGTGCGGGTTCTCTTCCCTTTGCCTAAGGCATTTAACTCTTCAACTTTATGTTGTTGATATCTTTCTCTCAACAGCTCTTCGCAGTAATTTGTTTTCTTCAAACTGGGAGCAGAGGATTCATTGTCATCAGCTGGCTCAACATCTACCATGTATTCAAAATTTGCCACCTATAACATATAATATATTTAGTCAATAAAGCAAAGAAATTGAAATAATGTGAAGCACAAGAAAGCATATGCAAAATTATATAATATATTTACTCAATGAAGTATATGAAATAATGTGAACAAAGAATTGGAGCACAAGAAAGCATATGCAAAATTATATAATAGAATAAACCTTGAACGCCTTCAGAAATGCATCTTCATCTACCCCATCCAAGGCAGCCTCTTCATCTTCAGAAATATCTCGATACAACAATCTATTATGAAGAGAAACAAATGAAATATATTTCTTAAATTTAACTGTACTTTACCTCAACATGAAAGTTCTTGATTACCTGTCTATTGCATCATCATCATAATGAATCTGGCCAGATTTGCCTACTTCATCATTTTCATCAGTAAATAACCCAGCTGAGCCATACCTTAGTATATGATCTAACTCCTCCTAATCACAATTAGTAATTATAGTTACAATCAAAACTTCATAAATAATAATTTTTAACTAGATATAGTTCAATTCATTGTCAGGAATTTAAACTAATCAACTTTGATGTTAATATGTTCAACAAAATTTATCTCATACTCAAAATCAAACACAACCATGAAACGAAATTAACTACTTAAGACTCCCCTCTCATTTCTTTCTCTTCTTTTTAGTTTCCCTTTTATGCCAACAGCTTAGTAACATTGATATTTCCAGTTTAAACATATTGGATATACAACATGTTAACCATATAACTAGTAATAGAGAGACTAGTATACGAATATTTGTTTGACAAAAGAAGAGATTTTTCATGTTCCTGAGTGTTAATATCAAATTTCGTCTGGATAAAAATAAAAATTATTATTTCAAAAGTGTTTTAAAAAGAAAAAAAGAGAAAATTCAAAAATAGTTATTTTATTTTAAATTTTACTTTCAGAAAAACAAAATAAATTTTTGTCATTATCTTTGTTATTTTCATGGGAGATTAGTCCAAGAGGGGTGCATGGTTTAACTCGTTTCTTTTCTTCTCCACACCCCACTAACACATTTGGGCCACATCTTAACACTTTTTTTCACACTCTCAATCTCTCTACACACCCTCAAATCTCAAAGATACGCTTATGTTTCTGCCATCCTCTGTGCTACTGGCTCTATACTGCTCTCACTGCATTGCTTCCGTCTGCACTGCTTTCTTCAGCAAGGGCGTTACCTCTTTCTGGCAAAAAAAATTGCTCTGTTCCTCCTGCATCACCCTCCTCTACAGTTAGCATTTCCTCATTCTAACAAAATGCTATCTCCCTGCAACCAAGTCAACTCTCCAACTTTTGCGTTGCTCATTTCTTTTTAAGAGGGTTCACAAAGACTAGGGGGGACACACAACTCCCCCACACATCACTGCTCATCCATTCTTCTTCTTTCTCTCAAATCACATAATATAACTTGCTCACTTGAGCTCTCGGTGGAGAAACAACAAAAAAAAGGGAACTTGGAAGTGAAGAACAAAGTCGCAAGAGCATCTAACGCTCACCCAATAAAGGCGGCGCAGCGGCAACAAGCACCATGAGGGAACCAGTGGAAGCAGTAGCTTCTCCCCTGTCGCCGCCATGATAGGCGGCAAACCCACCATCATCACCATATTTGGTTTCTAACCGAAGCATGCACCGTGGTCCATAGAAATCAAAATCTCTTCAACTCCATCTTCATTTGCTGTAGCTATTCCTTCTCCAACACAGATTCCTGCCACCTTCTCTAATTCTGCTCACCAACTTTGGTTTGTATGTTACAGATTCTGTTGCACTGGTTGTTAATATATATTTTTACTTGCTTTCAAGTATGCATGAATAGTTACTAAGATTCTTTTTTTTAGCTGCATGAATAAAGTGCAATTCAGATTCTTTTATGTCTTAAGAGTATGCGCTGCTTTAGGGAAGGAAAGTGTCTTTGGTGAGCATAATTAGAGTACACGTATTATCTACATGAACGGAGGTGGCCGTAGGTTTTTTCTTTAGCAAATAGGTATAATGTTGTCATTGTGTTGGTGAGAGTGGGGTCATGCTTTTTATTTGCTTTCTCTCTCTCAATTTACGTATATGTTGGGTTCTTGAGAACACATCTATTGTTTTGCATTTATATACCTTCACATATCATTTTCTTGGTGAAAGTGGGGTCCACGGTTCCTATTTACTTTGTCTCTCTCCATTCACGTACAAAACACTTTCCATTGCTATTTACCTTGTCTCTCTCCGTTCAAGCGCTATCCAACACAAAATTTCTCTTTAAAAATATACGAAAATATTTTAAATTTAGATCAAAAGTTTCCAAAGTACCTAATCCTTAAAAATATAAAAATATAAATTTTTCAAAATTAAAAAATATATAAAACTTTCAAAAACTAAAAATTATCAAACATCCTAACAAACAAATTTTCTATCACAGAACTACATAATCCTGATTTTCCATCCTAAATAGAAATACGTAGGAGCAAGGTCAAAATCTTGTCGGGCTCTAAAAATTAAAAACATATTTTCTCTTATTTTATTTGCAATTTTGTTTCTTTTTGGAAAAAATAAATATTTTGAAAAAACTAAACTTGTTTTTACTCATTTAATTAAAGGTATCATCCTAGGACGGACGTTGTAGGGGTGCTTATACCTTCCCCACACGTAACCGACTCCCGGACCCTGAATCCGGTTTCGCAAACTTGCCTTATCCATTTTTTAGTTTTTTTTTCATAGTTTTCCTTAATAAACTATGGTAGCGACTCCTTTTTTCTATTTTTCAAAATAATTAAAATTATTAATTTTTCGGATCGCCATCTCCGTCGTGATCCCGGTTGCGACACTGAGAGAGAAGAGCACATGCAGAACTACTGGTCTACATCCATTTGACATCCAGATCTAGTTTCCAGAATATTGGTCCATATCATTATTAACTTTTTTTAAAAAAAAAATAAATAGCATATATAGTAAGATAGCTTTGGAATTACATGTGTTCCTTGGAATCGATGATGATTGTGCAACTCAGTCCACTCGTTTGTGAGGGACGAGATTGAGCAAGTTTTGATTACCACTGCTGACCTCTTTGCGTGGAGCCTTACTGATATGCCTGGTATAGACCCTGACTTCATGTGCCACAAGCTGGCCCTTCTACCCCATGACAAACCTGTGGCTTGGAGGAAGAGTCCCAATTGTCCCGAGTTGGGTTCATTACAGAAGTTGTCTGTACTACCTGGCTGGAAAACATAATTATGGCAAAAAAGTCTAGCTGCAAGTGGAGAATGTGTATCAACTACACAAATTTAAACAAGGGTTGCCTCAAAGATACATACCCGTTGTCGAGTATTGATTGGCTTATTGACAGGACATCTAGGTACGAGTTGCTGAGCTTTTCGGATGCTTACTCGGGATACAATCAAATTAGGATGTATCCCCCTAGATGAAGATAGGACGACCTTCATGACCGAGAAGGCCAATTATTGTTACAAGGTCATGCCTATTGGCCTCAAGAATGTTGGGGTGACGTATCAGTGCCTTATGGATAGAATATTCCATAATTTGCTTGGGAAAACAATGGTGGTTTACGTGGATGATATGGTTGTGAAGTCGAGAAGTCGAGCAGAGCATAACATCACTTGACTGATTTGAAGGGTGTTTTTGCAAAGGTTAAGGAGCATAACATGCGCTTGAACCCGAACAAATGTTTCTTTGGTGTTGGAGTAGGCAGGTTCCTTGGGTTTATGATTAGCAGTATTGAGGCCAACCTCTACAAATGCGAAGCCATCTTAAGCATGAGGAGCCTGACTTGTTTGAAGGAGGTGCAACGCCTAAACGACAAGCTAGCAGCACTTTCTCGTTTCCTCCGAAAGCTAGTCGAGAAGTCCAAACCATTCTTCAAGTTGCTTAAGGGAGCAAAGACATTTCTTTATGACGATGCCTGCAAACAAAATGTTCACTCAAATAAAATAGAACTTTGCTTTCCTTACCGTTTTGACCAGCCCACCAACTCACGCAACTTTGTTGGTATATCTAGCAGTAGCACAGTCGACCATCAACTCGGTCCTAGTGTATGGAGATGGGAAAAACAACATCCAGTCTACTAAACCAGTAGGACTTTGAAACCACCTGACGAAAGATACCAAACTATTAAGAAGTTGGTACTTTCCCTCGTGTTCTCCGCAAGAAGATTGTGTCACTACTTCTGTAGCCATAATATCGTTGTCAAGACCGACTACCCAATCATGCAAGTCTTGTAGAAGCCCGAGTTGGTAGGAAAGATGACAACCTTAAGCTTTCAGAATTTTGACTCAAGTACGAATCAAGGGGACCTATGAAGACACAGTTCTTGGCAAACTTCCTCACTGAGTTACCTATCGTCGAGCAAGAAAGATCCATTGGTTGCTTAGTATGGATGGATTTCTCTAGTAAAAGGGGAAGAGGTGCAAGAATCATACTTGAAAGCCAAGGTAATATTTTTGGTGAACAATCCATTCGTTTTGGCTTTGACACGTCCAATAATCAGGTCAATTATGAAGCCTTGATAGCCAAATTGAGATTGACAAAGGAGTTGGAGGTGAAAAGCCTCAAATGTCAAAGCAATTCTCAATTTGGGACAGGACAGGTCACTGGAGAGTATCAAGCTAGGGAGCCCCTACTCCAAAAATAATGACATTGCCAAGAATTTGGTTGATCGTTTAAAGATGTTATTGTGGTACATGTGCCAAGAACTGTTAATGATAGAGCAGATGTTCTCTCAAAACTGGAGAGCACCGAGTAGCATCGCACTTTGATCCAGTTGGGATCATGAGGATGTCCTTACAATAAGGGTTAACAAAGTAGGTTGGATGACTCCAATATTGAATTTTCTAGCCAAGATGTGCTTTCGAGAGCCAGTTAGAGGCAAAGAAGGTAAGGAGACAGGCCTCGTTCTACACCGTGGTGAATGGGGAGCTCTTCAGGCGAGGGTTTCCTGCTCCATTGTTTAAATGCCTCGATGAGGATCAATCCAAACATATGTTGGCCAAATTGCATAGGGAAATTGCGAAATGCATTCAAGAGCGAGATCCATGGCAATTCGAGTTCTTAAGGTTGGTTACTAATGGCCAAGAGTGAAGCCAGATACTCACTCGTATAGTAAGAAGTGTTCTTAATGTCAGAGATTTGACCCCATCTTCAATCAACTCCCTTAGGAGCTTCATCAAACAGTTACCCCGTGGCCATTTAGTTGGTGGGAATGGATATTTTAGGTCCTTTCCATATGGCAAAAGGGCAAGTGAAGTTTCTTATTATGACCATTGATTATTTCACCAAGTGGAATGAGGTAGATCTTATTGCCACCATCTCAGCTCAGCAAATACAAAACTTCATGTGGAAGAATATCATATGTAGGCACGGATTGCCTCACAGTATAGTGACGGATAATGGTAAACAGTTTACCGAAAAGGGATTTGAGCAATTCCTACAACAACTTCGTATTAAACATCAAATCTCTTCTGTAGAGCACCCATGATAAATGGCCAAGCAGAAGCAAGAAAACAGAGTCATCCCGAGAGAGTTGAAAAAGAAACTCAGTCAAATAAAAGGGTTATGGGCCAAAGAAATCCTAGGAATATTGTGGGGATACCATTGTACTCCCCAATCCTCAACCAAGGAGACACCCTACCGACTTACATACGAGTTGGATGTTGTGATACTTGTTAAGCTGAAGAAGCCTCTTAGAGAAGGCTAAACTACCATGAAGATAAAAATGATGAAGGCATCTGGACAGAGCTGGACCAGATACATGAGGTCCAAGAAGAAGCCCAAGTTCATGAAGAAGCAACCAAGTTGATAATAGCTCGATACTATAACACATGCGTTCGAGAACGGGCATTCCAGAAAGGAGATTTGGTGTGGAGGAAAGTCACCGAGGCCCAAAAAAACAAGCAAGAGGGGCAAGTTGGCACCAAACTGGGATGGGCTCTTTAGAATGGTTGACACCTTCCAGAATAGGGCGTATAAGTTAGAAGAATTAAGTGGCACATTCATACTGCGAACTTGGAATGTCACTCATCTCTAAATGTATTAGTTAATCATGTAAACAAGTACGATGTACTCTTTCCTTGACTTGGATTTTATCATTAAGGAGGATTTTGACGAGCAAGGTTTTAACGAGGCACGAACTTGAGATATTCAATAAAAGGATGATTCTTGGAAATTCTTGCTAGTTTTCAATACTGATGTAAGACTCAGGAGATGAACAAACATTTTAGTTCACTTAAACCGAGTATAATTGTTTGTAAAAGACTGATCAAACGCTTAAGTCAGCATAACTCGAGAGCCGAACAAACGTTCGACTTCACTCAAACTGAGTACATTATTTGTAAAAACCTAAGCAAACGCTTAAGTCAGCATAACTTGAGAGCCGAATAGTTCACTCAAACTGAGTACATCATTTGTAAAAGACTAAGCAAACGGTTAAGTCAACATAACTCGGGAGCCGAACAAACGTTCTAGTTCACTCAAACCCAGTATATTATTCATAAAAGACTAACCAAACGCTTGTCACCAAAAGTCGGGAACCGAGCAAACGTTCAAATTCACTTAAGCCCAGTATGTTATTCGCAAAGAACTAAGCAAACGCTTGAGTCAACAAAGCTTGGGAGCCAAACAAGTGTTCGAGTTCTCTAAAATCGAGTATAATATTCAAGACTTAGCACACACTTAAGTCAACAAAGCTCAAGATCCAAGCAAGCTTTTGAGTTCTCTAAAACCAAGTATAATATTCAAGACTAAGAAAACACTTAAATCAGCATAGGTCTAGAACCTTCAAGTACACTCAAGCCAACCAAGTTGGAAATGCAACACAATGTTATCATAGACGCAAACGATTATAAAAGGTACAAATTACTTGAACACAAGAAATTGTACTAAGTTCATGACAATAAGAAAAAGACAAATTTATTACAAAAAAAGAAGAAAAGGAAGAAGAAGAAGTTATTAATCTACAAGTTGACCATCTACAACATCCTTGTCCAAGTCAAACTGGCTCACTTGCAGATTTGGGGAAAAGACGAGAGCTTGTCGCACGGCCTTCATGAAACCCTCCTCATAGGCATCCACATAGGCTTTTTGCAGTTGGAAATTTTCATCTTCCCACTCAGCCTCACCTTTAGAAAGTTGAATTTCCATATATTGAAGCTTCTTTTTGGAGGAATCCAACCTCTCTTTTAAATGCCTAATAACAGCATCAAGTCGCCTGTTCAACCCTTGGCACTGAGAGAGTTCTAGCTCCTTGGCAGCAAAGGCCAAGTCCCTCTTGGATTTCTCTTTAAGCAGTTCTTGTACCTGCTTCTCCAATCCGACATTCTTGCTAAACAGGTCCGAGTGGCTCCGGGTAGTAACCTTGAAGTGTTGGAAGATAGCCATGCACCTTCCCAACATGACTTCTCCAGCATCAAAGCAATCCTCACCCCCAATTGTCGTCATAAGTTCGGCATCATAGGTACTTGGAAAGATGCTGGCACTATGTAGATTTTTTCCCCTCATGTTCACATGCCAGTATGAGTTGGAGTCTAAAGCCGTGGTGGAAAGATGGTCCAATCTCATAGTGGTTCCTCCCACCCGAGAGATGACTCCGGGAAGGGGAAGATCGCAAATCAAACTTGGCTTGGGAGAGGATGGAGCTATTGGAGTCAGAGTCGAAGTTTGTAGGGACACGTGATCAGAGGATCTTTCCAAGCATATGACCTTAGGGACAATGTTGATCGTAGTTGGACTTGATACAAGACCCGCTGATGAAGAAGGTGTTATTCCACTTTTCTTCTTAGGATTTTGGAAGGTGGCAACCAAGTCCCGACATCCACCGATGTCAGCTCGGAGTTTCTTGAAGTCAAAATCTTTCCTCGTGATCTCTAAAAGAAAAACATCAAACAATGTATAAATTCATCAGAGTTCCCAAGCTAAACAAAAATCATATCATACCTAGAAATAAAGCGGTACAATCATCGGCAAAGGAAACGCTGAGTAGGGCCCTAGTACTTATAAGATGGGGAAGTTGCCTAATGATATTTACGACTTCCCTTTTCTCGATCGAGAGTAGGTATTTGGCTCTTGACTTAAACTATAAGTTATTAGTAATTGCTCTAATTGATTTTGATTTATTAGGGGATTATAATTCGTGATTCTAAACGTACAAAGCTACCATTATTGATAATTATATGGTTTTAATGACAAGGTCCTATAAATATCATCCAAAGTCACAGGGAGTAAATTATCTCAATATACTTTTACTATAAACCTCAAACACTTTAATTCCACTCTTACTTACTTGAGCGTGGGCGGGTCTTTTGTAAATGGATCTCTTCTCGACTTGGCCATCTACAGCTCAGACATAGTTCACTCGCCTGCGAAAGACTTGCACCTGAGTGGGGTAAGAACAATACCTGCCAAATAACAAACATTTATGAAAAACATATTTCCATGAGGGTAAATCATGGCAAACTAGGATACTACCTTTACAATTTAAGATTAAAAAAATGCTAAAGAAAGAATAATCTAAAGATTTTTCATCACGATTAGCAATCATATTAAACTTGTTATGAGTTCTATCACGTTTTCTAGACAAAACATCATAAGTTGTCTTCTGACTCTTCATGTCATAAGTTGGCATTTGATTGTTTAATTCTTGAAGGTGAAGATTATATTACTTAGAATAAACATAATAATGAGATTTGAAATTTTAGTTGAGTGTGGACATGCAAACACACAAAAATATTATATATATGTATGTATATTACAAGAGGTTTCTCATAGAAGCTATCCAAATCACTAAGTAAAGCTCTATTTAAGTCATATGTCTACGAACTAAAAACACGGTTGAATTACAATTAAAGCAGCATTCAAAGGGATTGCAACTAACGGGACTTGGGGTAATGGCAATTAAACAACTTTTAGATTATTGTGCTGTTATTTTAAAATTAAGTTTAATAATATCAAATAAAAAGTATAACTTAAATCAAATTAAAATTGATAACGTAGAAAGGAAAAGAAACAACTTTTATTTAATTTTTAATCAGCCATAATCAACAACGTAATGAAATTTCATTAGAAGTCCAATATTGGTTTCTTGGGTTACAGTAAAATATCATCAATTATCAGTGAGTATCTCCCAAAATCCCAACGTGCCAAAGATGCAAACACAATCAAGGAAAAACAGTATGACGTAAATAAATTAAAATGGTTAACACAAAAGAAGCAACTCACAGTATCACTTCTATCAGTTTTGGCAATTTTTTTAGGTCTCCCTCGTTTCCTAGGGAGAATAACTGAATCGTCTTCATCAGAATCATCAATAATATATTTTGATTTCCTGTGACTGGAGCTTCCACGAAGCCCTTCAACCATGCCACCCACGTTCTGCTAAGATAGAATTTTCTCGTAAGCACATGCAAAAATATATAGCACAATATTAGTTCTGTAGAATACCAACATACATATTATATCAAAGAATTCTAAACTTTTATATTTATCAGCAACATAAGTTTAATAGGAAGTTCAATATTGGTTTCTTCGGTTACAATAATAGGAAGTTATTAACCCACAATGCTTTGAATCAAATTAAAAATGATAAGACTAAAATGAGAAGTAACTTACAGTATCATTTCCATCAATTTTCACATCTTTTGCTGTAGATTTCCCATGTTTCCTAGGGAAAATAATTGGATCCTCCTCATCTGACTCGTCAAAGCTGTAACGGGTTCTATTCAATCTTTCCCGAAGTTTAATTGGGCTACTCATCGTCTGCTAAAACCAAAATATAAAATTTATGCATAACTAAGAACTTCAAATCAATTAATAGAATATATAAAACAACTTGCTATATAACATATATATATATAATCATAATATACAAAATAGATACAAGAACTTTATTTTTGTGCAACAATCTTAACTAATAAATATTTTGATGAAAAAGTTATAAGTCATTTTCAGCTTTCCATAATTATCTTCTAGTTTAATTCTGCAATTATTTCCTCTTCCATAAAAAATAAGACTAGTCCATTTCTATTAATAATGCAAGTAAAAAAAGGAAGGAAAAACAATAAAGATATAGGTCATTAATAAAAAGAACAAAACACTTAGCAGAAATAACATGAATTCAACACTTTCTATCATATCCAGATCAATACTTAACCAGGTTAAATAGTGTCATAGTTCAGTCCATGTATGCATGCAGCAGGGCTTTTGAACTTTCTAAAAGGGAAAAATTACCTTTTTTATAAAATAAATAAATAAATAAGATAGGACATCTGAAACATGTATAAAACTATTTTATTCTGGACAACTAAATATCATAACAATTCTTAAAGAGGAAATACAACCAATGCAGCAAGTGAAACCACAGATCTATCATAAATGCAAACACATAAAAGAAAATACATCCTTTAGATTTCTTTTTATGAGCAAAGAATAAATGGAATAAAATGGATTTAGTCTTATATAAAAAAATTAATACATTTAGTCTTATAGAACATCGAGATAAATGCACACAGTTATAACTTTTTCATTTTAGATTCCCATAAAGCCTTAACGCATAAGAGAAAATAAAACAACAAATGCAACCACTAATCATCCATAAATGCAAACACATGTAAAAAAAAAAACACACACACACATGCCAGATCAATTAGATACAGATCTTCCCAAAGTAAAACAATAAAAAAAAATAAAAAAAAAATCATCAGTTGAATTCCATATAAACCCTAACAAACAAACAATCCTAAAACAAAATGGCTTACCCAAATAAACAGCATTTGAGACCACATACATTCACACACTCACATAAAACGAAAAGTCAGCATCAAAGAACACCAAAAACAATCCAAAACAAGCAAACCAGAAGAATTCAGATAAAACTACGAAACAACTAAATAATAAAAAGTAAAAACAACACATCGGAAGACGAATCTTGGAAAAGAAGTATGATATTCAGGATAAAACTTCCAGATTCCCGTTTCAAAAACGAGAATGAAACATAAGAACCTCATCAGAAACCATGCATGGTTCAGTAATCAAATTTTCAAGAACACAGAAGAATTCATAAGACATCAACAGCAGTGGTTTTGAATATTTACAAAGAATAATAAGAACCAAAATTGTGAGAGGAAGAATCAACTCAATCGCGTGACTCACAGTGACTAAGCTAACAGCAAAGGGCTAGAATGGAGAGAAAATGAGTTGATAAGAACTTCAGAATTTGGAAGAGAAAGAGATTTTAATTTAAGAGAGAAAAGAAGAAGCAAAAGAGTTCACTTCTTAGTGAGAGATTAAAAGTACCAGAAACAGGGGAATAGCCACAAGATTAAATAGTCCAAGACAATTCTTAGGTTATAATAAAAATATATATTATATTAATATCTTTTTATCTTTCAAACATTATTTACAGAGTAATTATGTTGGCAGAAGTGACTTCTCCCTCTAGTATCATTTTCAGTCTTTGAAAAAAAAAACATTTCACTAATTTTTTGAAAAAAATTTAAATTGTCATAAAATTGAATAATTATATTTTTTTTCAATTTATCTTGAAATCTTGTATATTTGTTATTATTATTATAATTATATAAAAGGTGAAAGAAAATACACAAGAATATACATAATCATAATTTTGAAACTGCATTTGTTTACTGAAACGTGAATCTGTAGATGTTAACATGCATGCAAAGTCACGTTTGCTCTCGTTGCGAAGGAAATATGAAAATACGGTCTGCTTTATTATACACGTGTTGTTTTTTTTTTTTTTAATTTTACCTTTAA
>Ga0209489_107421_pt1 | contig 16364 bp, 8 predicted proteins | sample SiratrowhiteBW_FD_187527 | JGI IMG/M metagenome (GOLD analysis project Ga0209489, IMG submission 187527) | Root nodule microbial communities of legume samples collected from California, USA - Siratro white BW (SPAdes) (version 2) | ecosystem: Host-associated > Plants > Roots > Nodule | place: USA... | reverse complement strand
GCGTTACATTTCCTAACATAAAATTAAAGGTGACAAATTTATTAATCCTGAAAATTCTAAAACTTGATCTAAACTATTAAAATTAAGGAAAGTGGGGTTTAAGAAAGGTGCAAGGGAGAGCACGATGGAGGGGGGGAGAAAGGGATAGAAAGTTAAGAATAATGCGAATAAAGACTAAAGAAAAGATTTGAAATATAAAAAAGAAAAGGTAAAGTTTGTTTAAAAGACCACTTTTTATCTTAGTTTAATAGTAATTTAGAAAAGAGCAAGAGTCAAAGTTTCTCTTTCCATGTTAGAACATCACTTGTGTCGTGGTCCAGCAAGCAAGTGTTTGACAACAAGTGCACTCACTGTTGCATCCTCTGTTCCCTAGGTCAGGTCCAACCAAACTCCCCTGTCTCTCTCACTCTTCCTCGTTCCCTCCGACCCTTTCTTACCAATTAGCTTTGCTTCCTTCTCCTTTCAACACCCATCAATCTCTCTCCGGTTTTGGATTCTTCGCACCCCAAACAAGTTCCTCTCTGATGGGTTCCATCTCGCACGTGATCACCACCAATCCCACTCTCTTTCACCTACCCTCTACACGTTCCAACGCACTCCGCTTCTCGCGCTTCAATCCAAGCTTCCTCCCGCTGCCACCCGCCAGAGTCGCCGGAAAAGTTGGCGTCTTTGCGGAGGTGAGCAGCCCCAGTAGGACCACTTCCGCCATTGATTTCAGCGACCCCGATTGGAAAACAAAGTTCAAGCAAGATTGGGAGGCTCGTTTCAGACTTCCCCATCTCACTGACATCTTCCCAGATGCTTCTCCCATTCCTTCCACCTTTTGTCTCAAAATGAGGTTCGTTGGTAGGTCTGGTTTTCTTTCTTTTTTACCCCCTGTTTGCGCGGAAACATTACTGTGATTGGGGTGAGGGTTTTAGTTTTTAAAATTCAACTAAACAAGATTGTTGGTGGAAGTATAGAATTGAGGTAAACGTAAAATGAGAATAGAAGAAAATGATGAGACAGCATCTTTCCCCAGTTTTCAAATACTTGTTTTGAATACAATTTTCGAAAGTTATTACATTTTGGATTAGAAACTGATGACTGAATAGTGTAGAGTTGTTTAGGAGAACAGTTCTCAAAACCAAAGGCGAGAAGAGAATTGTAAAAGCCTTTTTGCTTCAACAAGTTCAAAAATACATTATTTTTCCTGTATGATCGTCTCTGTTTTCCTTAGCTTCTTTCGTTTTTATTTTTCTCTTTCTCTTCAACTGAATAAAGAAAAATCATTTTTATTTGCCTTTTTCTCTGTTTTCTTTCCTCCCACCTAAGTATACCATGAGTACTGTCTTAGTTAATGTGTTTTGTCTCTGACAGAACTTCGGTTGATAGAGACTTTAATGGACATTATTCTTCCGATGAGGATTGGCATGGATATATTAATAACAATGACAGAGTGCTTCTTAAGGTATGGTGGCTTTTGTTCATCCCTGGAAACAAAATTCACTGCAAGAGTTTAGTTAATCACCAACCGTTGATAATTCGGGCCCGTATCAACTGAGCTACATTATTGTTGGCCTTTTCTTTTTCTTTTCTTTGTTCATGATATTTTGGCTTTTCACGTATTTGTGATCTTATTAGCTCTTCATGTAGGCGCATGGTATGATGTTACCACTATATGACTAGCATAAATTGGGACCTTAAGTTGTGCTTCCAGGTTGTTTGCTGTTTGGAAAGGTGTTTCCATCTGTTATCAACATAGTTGTTGACCCTCTCACTTGGATTTATTTTACACAGTTTATTCATTTTTTGTTGTCCTTGCATTGATTCTTCTTTGAGATTACATGTACTTGAATTACAGTGAAATGCTACCATTGGATATTGATTGATGCTTTCATTCAATCAAGTTTAAAAAAGTAGGAGTTAATGTTGGATGTTAATTTCCTGTGTTCTTTGCTCTTTCAGACAATATACTATTCGTCACCAACATCTGCTGGTGCTGAGTGCATTGATCCTGATTGTACTTGGGTGGAACAATGGTAAGCATTTGATTCACAAATTTAAAAACTTGAGTAGTGATTGATTAAACAGATTCCAGTCAGCACAACTTGGACATATGTTTGAAATGCTGGACAGTAGTTGTAAATTTTCAATAAATGGAACTTAAAACATTAATATACCAAAATGTTTCTTTGACAGTTTATCTAAAATGAAGATAAATTTAATGGCTGTGAGAATTCAATGTGTCTTTCCTTCAGGATATCATAAGCACAATTTTGATGGTTAAGTCCATATCAATATGTCAGCTAACCTGTGAGGATTTCTTGGATGTTTGGGCTAGAGTTGTATACATTCCCCAATTTGTTCAAATTTAGTATTATCTACGCCGTCCAGAGAGGTTAGCTACATGAGTGAATATTTCTATTCGGCTAATTAGAAACCAATTTTCCATAACATCTTATATCAAGGTCTTTTATGGTGATTTATTCTACTGTTTCTTTGGTCTTTTTAGATTATCTTTAATTTGATCCACCTTTTTCTCATTTGAGTCTCTGTTGGTCCTTTTCTTACAGGTCAAACTGACTTAGGCTAGTATTCATAATCTCGTAGATAGTTGTTTCTCTGAATTTCTGTAAGAGACATTCTTAAACCCATTTTTCTTGTACCTCGACTCATCAACCTTATCATTTTGTTTACTTTTGATGGGACTTCATTGCCCAATATTCAGTACCACAGTGCATTACTGGGCTATTCAATGGGGTTTTCCTTTGGGTTAGTAGTTCTCCATTTCAGTTTCTCAAATTCGAATTCCGTGTATGTCACCCCAATGAATCTTCCCATTACTTAGAGGTTTATTTCAGCCACTTGTCTGGTGTGATCTCCACTTTTTGCCCCTAAAAATTGCTGGCTGGCATTAAACAGAACTTGCATTCTGAATACTATTTTTACTAAAAATCAACATATAACCTGTTGATTCCGCACCAAGCATAGTTTGCTTATGTAGAAATATCTCAAACGAAGTTGTTATTGACAAGCTGGCCTAATCCTATTTATTCATGTATAAAATCATGTGTTTTTTTTTTTTTTTTTTTAATATGATAACAGGAAGTTATCCTTAAAAAATGCATATCCTAATGTGATTGATAGACACTTCAAAATTGGATATGCAATATGATAACAATTAAATAAACGTTCAAAACATGCAAATTTTGTTGGACATTAGGATGTGAAAATCACCATTGCTTTAATGATACCAACAATTTATTTTTTCCTATTTTTTATTTTGATTATCAAATAGTTGTTTTCTAGTTTCTGGTCTCAATATTGTAGTGCATCTTTGTCTGGTATATGATGTTATTTTCTTATATTAGCTTATATACCAAGTGGTTTTCTAGCATTGGTTTATGTACTAAGTGGTTTTGAAATCTTTTTAGGGTTCATCGAGCTGGGCCTCGGGAAAAGATATACTACAAACCAGAAGAAGTAAAGGCAGCAATTGTTACTTGTGGAGGGCTCTGCCCTGGTCTTAATGATGTCATTAGACAGGTCAGTTTGTGATCATGTTGCCTTTCATATAGTTTTAACCTTATGTTTTGGATATAGTAAATCCCTAAAGCAGTCAAGGCTAGCCGGTGCTCTGAAAGTTAAGGTAGTGAATAGTTAATAGATGAGGGAAACATTTTAATTGATATTCCTGTGCATGTGTTTCTATTTGTTGATCACCGAATTTTCTGGGCTGTAGAATGCTCAAACCTAAGATATTGACTAATTGTGTTTACAGAACAAACAATTTGGAGTCTGGGAAAGGAAAAAGAGAAAGAAGAAAGGATTCTGCATTAACCTAGAATAAAAAAGAAAAAATGTACACATGTATCCAAAGGAGCACTCTCTTCTTTTACACTAGATATCCCAGTCGATTCTCAAACAAAAACTAAATCCATACCCCTTCATTGAGAGGGTCATTTATAGTAGAAAAACTAACACTGCAGCTAGCTGCCATATAACCAACTAAACAATTAACCTGTCCTCCTATTCCTCCTCCTGCAATACACTTGTAGGGTCTATTTGGGACAGTTCATTGTCTTGCCTAACATAATCTAAGTGTAGCTGTCTTAAATATGTTATAAGCTTCCCCCCTCCATTGCATTTGTGTATACTTCCAAATAGGTCTATATCAGATAACATACAAGATGCTCCTATTTCAGCTCCTTTTTAAACTTAGTTCTAGTTATTTTGATCACTAGTATGCCCTTTTTGTCTGTGTAATGGCTTTAATAATGACTGTTCTGCAGATTGTAATCACCCTTGAAATATATGGTGTAACAAACATTGTGGGGATTCCTTTTGGCTATCGAGGATTTTCTGACAAAGAATTGACAGAAGTACCGGTAATCTCATTTTTCCCTCATTTCTGATTTTGGTGTAGTAGGTGATTCTTCTAAAGGTACATTCTGTAGAACACGAGTTGTTCTTTCTAATGAATCTTGACTGTATGGAGGCTTTCATTTGCAGTTATCAAGAAAAGTAGTGCAGAATATTCATCTTTCTGGTGGAAGCCTGTTGGGAGTTTCACGAGGAGGACCTGCAGTCAGTGATATCGTGGACAGTTTGCAGGTGGTTTAATGATCTAATCTATTAACAAACTGATTGATAATTTCAGACAAATATAAGGTTTTTTATGATACAGGTGCTATGTTGTTAGATCAATATGCTCAAATGTGTATATTATTGATTTCAGGAACGAGGGATCAACATGCTTTTTGTGTTGGGTGGAAATGGTACACATGCTGGTGCAAATGCAATTCACCACGAGGTTGTTAATTTTTAGACCTTTTATCAACTGGTTTCATTAAATTTGGGTTATTGTGTGATCTAGGTTGAGTTCCTTTTGTGGAAAATTTTCATTGAAATTTTGGGAATGTCAATTTTCAGTTTGTCTTGACTTACTATATTGTATAGTTCAGTTGACATTAGGATGGACATTAATATTCTGTTATTTGAAATGTGAGTTATCTGATATTGTAGGCTGTTCAGCAAATTTTTGGATGATGTTTTAATTTTTGGGCTTGACATGCTACTTTGCAGTTGTCTTTTTTTTTGCTGAGAATTTTTCTTTCTTGTAGTGCTGCAAAAGAAAGTTGAAGGTATCAGTAATAGGCGTGCCCAAAACTATTGACAATGATATTTTATTGATGGATAAAACTTTTGGCTTTGATACTGCTGTTGAAGAAGCCCAAAGAGCAATAAATTCTGCATACATTGAGGTATATAACTTCTAATTCCATGTCATGTTGAATCAGTTCATCGATAGTTTCTTGTCAGTACATAAAATATTTACACATTTTCCCTTATTTTTTATTAGGCACACAGTGCATATCATGGAATTGGGGTTGTGAAATTGATGGGCCGTAGCAGTGGATTCATAGCAATGCAGGCATCCCTGTCTAGTGGACAGGTTGACATATGCTTGATTCCTGAGGTATATTAGATAAATTAGTTCGATGGTCTCATTTTCTGACATACTGATAAACTTACAGAAATTGTGACATGGTTCCAAGGTACCTTTCAATTTACATGGACCTCGTGGAGTATTGGCTCATCTCAAGTTCCTTTTAGAAACGAAGGGATCAGCTGTTGTCTGTGTGGCAGAGGGAGCTGGACAGGTTATTTAATTAATAGAATCAATGTCATATTAAGAAGACTGACAGAAAATCACTGCATTTTACATTCAGATGTAGAAACCTAAACTTGTAAATTGATTCTTATGCAGAATTTACTCCAAAAGACAAATGCTACAGATTTATCCGGAAATGTTGTATTTGGAGATATTGGAGTGTATATTCAACAAGAGGTTTGTATTGTGTTTATGGGGGATACAATAATCTAGAAGGGATGATACCTGATTGTAGATTTTTTTTATTTTTTATTTTTTTTTAAAATTATATACACAGTTAAATTTGAAACAAATATGAAGAAATATAACACTAAGCTGGCTAGAATTACTATCAAGTTAATGTGACACTAGCTCAGCGTATGTAGAAAATATAACTTTTAATTTCTTCACATACTTTACTAATGTGTATATTAAATTATCAATCTATTACTATCTTTGGGATTATGGTCTCTGAGTGCAGCAAAACTAAACAATATTCTGTAAATATTCATATTGAATTTGAAGCCAATTTCCACCCAGTAAGAAGTAAAATCCTTGAAATTGAGATCATGCTATTTGTGAAAGGAGGTAGGTTTTGGGAAACATGAAAATAGAATTTCCACATTTTAAGGTAACAGTTATGTAAATCTGTTTATGCAAAGTAGCAATGTGATGACTTAACATCCTTCCAGTTGTCTATGATGATGGCAGCTGTTGAAGGTTGTTTTATTTCTAAAAAATCACCTCTTTGTTCTTGAGCATAATTGATTTTGGGACAGGGAAAGTTTGTTTGAGAACAGATATTGTTGTCAAAGCTTTAAAGAGGTTCTGACATGACATAAACTAGCATACGATAATGTTTTTGTCATGAACTATGCTTAGGCCAAAATATAAGGCTTATCTGTGACTTCATTTTGAAACAATGAAACATAAAATTCTTCGAATCTTTCAATATTTTAACTTTAAAAACGTGTGTTCTTGTAAATTTCTGATCTTTATCTATTTCCCTACTATTATTTCTGTTAAAAATTAGTAGAACTCAACTGCAATTTTTAGGCGTAATGTCCACCGTGTTATTTTGGTTTATGCTTTGTACTATGGTCGTGTCAAACTGAAGAAATGTATGAAGTTCTTTTGTAATGTAGATAGTTACTTTCATTTAAAATTTGTATTTTACTACACATTTTATGCTGACCACTGTTATGTTTCAGACAAAAAAGTATTTCAAGGAGGTTGGTGTTCATGCTGATCTAAAATATATTGATCCAACTTACATGATCCGTGCAATTCGGGCAAATGCATCAGATGGAATTCTATGCACTGTACTTGGACAAAATGCTGTTAGTCATACTGTCTCTCTGCCATTTTTTATTTATTTTTGCAATAAAAGCAGATAGGTTTGAATGTTGATCTTCTGCAATCTTTCTAAATCTGTTGCTGCCAGTCAAATTGTAGTGGCTCTCCCTGTTGGTACACATGTACAATGTCAGTTTATTAGTTTGTCTGATTTTTGCTTTCATCATCATTTAACTGCCTAACACTTTTCAGATCAGGCAGTTATTAGATCATGTTATGCTTACTCCCTCAATTTCATGTTGATAATTTAAATATCAATCTAAGCTCCTATCTGGTTTACTTTGTTTCGGTGAAAGATATGAAGTCGTGAAAATGTTACTGAAATGGATGCAAAAAGCCAACAAACCGGCAAAAGTGTTTCAAAATAAGATGTCTACTGAGGACTAATCACCGTGTTTCAGATCATGCTAGTGATACTAGGGAACCTAGTGTTAGCTTAGTTTGCACTACAACTCTCCTATTTATTTTCAAGTAAATTGGTAAATCTTATATCTTTAAACTAGAATTCTTACACTTCTGGTACAACAGTTTCAAAAACCTGTAGGGAAGTGGTGTTTCTATTAGATTTGACCTTTCTTTATGCCTTGAGTTATTTAATTTGATAGCTAGATCAATAGTTTGTAGAGAAAGCTTAATTATATGCCCTTGAACTCAGTGCCAACATCATCCATTTGATGCTTTCTGTAGTTTGAAATTATTAGATAACATGTAGAACCATAGAAGATAAATACAATTCCTATAGCTTCCAATACTTAGCAGTATATTTTCTATCTGATACCGATTTACAAGTTTTGCATTGCAGGTTCATGGTGCTTTTGCAGGATATAGTGGCATTACAGTAGGATTGTGTAACACCCACTATGCTTACTTTCCCATCCCCGAAGTGATATCTCATCCGAGGTTGGTGGACCCCAACAGTCGAATGTGGCACCGTTGCTTAACTTCAACAGGTCAACCTGACTTCATCTAATAATTTACACTTTTTCCAATAAATTCAAGAGGCTGGGAAATTCAGGTTTCCAAAGGGCCTATCATAGGAATACCACTTCGAAATATATGTGGTTAATTTGTTGAACAGCAATAAGTGAAAATAATACCAGGGATGCCATTTCCTCGTAATCCAAAAAACTGGTTACTTGTATAGTATGGCAGTTTCCAGTCCTGCCAGTTTCATTCAAATTAAATTTGAGAGTGGAATCACCAAGCACTATGCGCTCCATTTTGATGAATTTGTAAGTGGTAACATTGTTTAATCGATTTTAGGGGCAAAATAGCCCACATTTTTAGTGAGAGTACTTTGGCAGATGAACTGTTTGTTTTTTAAATTCACTCCTTGAACATTAGACTGCACGTCTGTAATTGTAGTCTTTGGGATGAAAGTTGTGGCTAAATGGTTTAAGGTTATTTATGAAGCATTTTTTAAGGATATCTTATACTCGTGAGAGTCACCAAGGGGATTTCCGATTGATCTAGACTAGAACAGAGAGCGTGCGAGAAGAGAAGCAGAGGGAAGTGTGCAGGGAAAAAAGGTATGTGTATTTGTATTGATTGTAAAAAACTCAATACAAGTATATTTTGTTGCTTAGGAGTGAATCCAACCTTAACTGCTTTCATATGTAACATGTTTTTGCCTCCGTCGTGGTTGGTGTTTTAGTTGCAAAAAACCATTCCTTACGCTGAAACATTTTTATGCAATCTTTAATACCAGATGTGAAAAGGGTTGCGGCTTAGAAAATAAAAAGAGTAAAAATTTATTTTTATTTTTCCTATGAAGCTACAGGAATAAAGTATGAAGAATTTGCCAAGTATCGAAGGGACAAGTGGCATAGTCAATTCGACAATATAGTCAATTATCTTACGGATTATTCTAAAAGGGATAGGATAAAATTGAAATTTAAAAACAAAAATTGGAGGTGTTGAAAGAAGAAAATGATGAGGTACAGTAAAAAAAGCATGATAACTTTGTCACAGATCCTGGAATCGAGGATCTAGAAGGACAAGATGCTGAAATAGTTAACTCTTGGAGATAGAATTTATTTTGTGGGACTGAGGAGTATAATAAAGAAAATGAGAATTGGGTGAGGGGTATGTGTGAATTTGTGTAATTCTCTGATCCTTTTCCTTTTCTTCTTTTGAGATTTGAAAATGAAAGTTTGATGAAGTTCCAGATTTTTTTTTTTTGCATTGAATAAAATGGTAGCAGCTTTTTTAATTCATCATAAATGGGTACTGGTACTTAGTGGTTAGACATTTGGACGAATTCTTCCTTCACCCTAATTCCCTCGTCCTCCACCTTCATAGTTAATTGGAAAATAAAAACATGTCCAAAAATGATAAATGATAAAAGACTAAAATACTATTTATCCCATTAACCTTCTTAACTACTCTTATCTTATTTATTCTTCCTTTACTTGCATCCGATTCATTGCTTTATTTTCAGTTATTGTATCTGTTTTTTACCTTCATCGTCAACAAAAGTGATCTGTGTGGGTGAGAGTGTGCAACATTCGCATCACAGATCTGGGAGGAAAAGCTGCGTATTTGCTTCAATCTGAATTAAAGCTTTAAACAAGTGAAAAGTAAAAAAAAAATTATGTTTATTAGCAATTTGTAAGTGATATTGATGATTAGGGTAGTTAATTTGATGATTGGGTTGCCATCGAGGTGAATCTGCATCGAAGAAGATGAACTTCATATGAACCGGATGCCCCGCATCCGGTTTACATTTTGGAAAAAAACCAAAATGTAAACCGGATGGGGGGCCATCCGATTCACATTTGCAAATGAAAATGTGAATCGGATGGCCCCCATCTGGTTTACAATTTTTTTTTTCAAAATGTAAACTCTGGATGGGGTGCCATTCGGTTCATATTTTTCAAATGAAAATGTGAACCGGATGACGGTTTACATTTTGAAAAAAATTGTAAACTGGATGGAGGGTATCCGGTTTAGTATTTTTTTTTTAAAAAACATAAGGTCATTTTGGTCATTTTTACAGAAACAATTTTGACATTTTCAAAACTTATAGAGGTGCAGGACGAGAGTATTGGAGTGCAAATAGAATCCATTAGACATTTGAAGGACATGCACACACTTGCATCAAGCTCAGACACCTCTTTTCTAACCAGGTGTCCTTATAGACACCTAGGACATTCATACAACATTTATATATTTTATAACGTCTAAATTAGAAAACATTCTGATATATAACTACCAATGATTTTCAGATTACTTCGGCACAACCTTATTGAGATATACACAGCCTTCTTTTTTATGTTAACTTGAAAATTTATTGTGTAAATTTTTATTATAATTATATAAATAAGGAGTATAATGTGTGTAATTAAAAATATCTAGATTATATTTGTATTACTAAAAGTATTTTTATTTATTTTTGTATAATGTTTAATATAATTTGAACATTTTTGCATTTCTTTTGGATGAATTTTTGTTAGAATGTCTTCAACGATTAAGAAGAAAATGAAATGTCTAAAATAAATTAAACCATCTTTTAAAATTATTGAACTTTAAAATAAATGAATTAAATTTATTTTTTAATTAAATCTTTGACTATTTTTATAAATAATTTTAATATATAAATCTTGATTATCAATTTAAATAATTATAAATATGTTTTATATATAATTTGTGTTTGTTGTCTAGGTTAACAATGTTTATTTGGAAATAATTGAAGTTGTCATTGAAGTTTTGAGCCAATGATTTACTCTTTCAGTATCTTCGTCTTCTACCCATGGTGTTTTTATAATTTACAACATTTTGCATTCTTCACTTTAAAGTTTTGATAAATCATTTGGACTTAAGGTTCAAACTATGGACTTGAATCCACTCAACTTGGTTATTGTTCAATTCAATATAAGATATTAGTGTGATGTATGTGAGAATGATAGATGGTTTAATGATGTCACATGCAATATGTAGGTGATGTATAAGTAGTATCTTTATGTATAATTATGTATAATTATAGTATATATATTTTTTTATTAATATTTCTTTTATAAAGGTCATAGAAGATCTTTTAAATTGTTTGTTTATTCTATAAGAAATTTTGTAAATGTATTAATAAGTATATCTTCTGTAGATACAAATTGTAGGTTTATAGTTTTCTTTTGAAAATAGACTCATAAAAAATAATGTTTAATTTTAACATGGAACATGAATGTAAGATGAGATTCATAAATAAACTAATGACAACTTTATTATCATAGAGAATAATTATATTATTATCATATAGAATAATTATATTATTCTCATATATATTATAATTTCCTAATCGATTCTCGATCCACAATGATTGAAAACAATGAGTAGTTGTTGAGCTATATTTTGTTTAAATTTTTAATAATGTTATAGTCTCTTGTTTCTTACTTAACCATGAGAGTGGGTTCCTTCTATTGGAAACCATCTCTTTTATCTTTTCTTTCCATCTTATCTCTCCGATGTAGTTTGTATCACATTGGTTTAGTAAATTGAATTTTTCTCTATGTTAGAGCATAAACCAAGGTTAGTGATTCCAATGAGATAATAAAATAAATCATTTTTAACAACAATTAAATGAACTTGTAGTGGGTCAAATTGGAAATGTGCATATAAGAAAACAACAAACATAATATATGGTCTAAACATTGTTAATTATTAAATAACAGATCATTAGACATAAGTTTATACATTTTTCAACAAGTCAGCCTAAGTTTTGATGATAACAAACAATATTAAGTTTTGAGTGTGAATTAGCTTAAGTTGTTGTTTTAAGTCTAAAATAAATGTAGTATATTGTTTACTAGAAGTCTTAAGTTATTGTTAAACGATCTAGGTTTGAACATCTCACAAAGAAGTATCAAACGATTCATCAAAGAGCAATAGAAGTATGAAGTTTTATACAATAAAGATACTAGGAGATGTCTTTAATAGCATATTGGATGCACATGTAGATCATCTACAAGTTTGAAAGAGTAGACTCACAAACTTCAAAGAAAATCCTGAGACATACACAACTTACCATTTGAAAAGTGTATGCTCATGATCAATACAATTAACATAGTTAGTAAGATAAAACATGTCTTTTTATAATAGTAAAATATCAGCCAAAAGTCAAACATACATGTTGAAAAGGTCTTACATTAAGGACAAGATACAAGCACTAGGTCACAACAAATATTTTTGGATGCTTATAAGTAGATACTGCTATGCATATGAAGACTTGATATAACATTTTGCCAAGAACTCTTTTATGTGCATAAACTTGTATTCTTTTATTTTTTTAAAAGCTTTTAGTGTTTGAGAAACATTGTGCAATGCTTCTCTTAATTGTTTATAAAACTATTTGTGAACCTTTTTTAAAAACCATTAGATGACCCCTTTAAGCATCTAATTCGATGATTTGCGAAAATCTTTAACACAATGTTTTTAGTTCTATTCAACTCTATTTTCTAGAGTTAACTTTCTCTTCTAGTTGGTATCATAACTTATCATTTGGGATAAGTTAGGAGAAGATGGAACGATCTAAGTTGTAATGGAGAACAAATGACATGTTATGAACAAACTTCCCTTGTTCAAGGATGAAAAATTCAATTATTGGAAACAATTCATAATTGTGTTCTTCAAACAAATTCTATTGATATGATGGATGTAGTAAAAAAATGGGAATTACATCTTTGTAAATGAGGATAATGAGCCCATTCCAAAGGTGTTGTGGATCGATGGCCAAAAGCAAATATACTTGCTAAACTCTAAAGTGAGAAACTTCTTAACGTGTGTAGTATTTGAGGAAGAATACTCAAAGATATATACTTTTCAAGATGTGGAAAACTCTATTTTGGTAACATATGAGACTTCCACTAAGGTAAAAATAAATAAACTTAGGCTTCTCACCTACCAATATGAGTTAGTCAATATGAAGGCAAATGAAAACAAAGAAATAATGTTTAACAAATTTCAAACTATAACATGCTTAGGTGTCTTGGTGAAAACTATGTTAATTATGACCATATTTAATTTATCTAATTTGTTGAAGCCACATGCCATAACTCTTACGATATCTAAGAGCTTGGACAACATGTCTATTGAAAAGCTCATAGGGATCCTAAAGATGCACGATATGGAGTTGGAACAAGATGATGTGATCAAGAAGGAGAAGACTATTGTTTTTAAAGCTTGTCACTCAAAGTTCACCCCACCAAGGAACTCAAAGTAGAAGAACCTGAAGAAGAATATGTAGATAGTGTTGACTTTGAGGTAGATGATGAAATCTTCTTCATCTCACAAAAATCACCAGATGTTAAAATGCAAGGTTTTAGAGGAACAAAGGCTAATCACGTCAAAGATATGATTTGAAGGATATAAAACTCAAATTGTCTACTACAAGTGGAAGAAGGCTAGCCACTTTAGGTCCAAATGTCTATAGGAAAAAAAATCTTGGAGAATCAAAGACACACTTTTAAGAAGGATGTAAAAAAATTTTTGTTGTGGAATTAAATGGGAAAACTCACTGCAATATTTTCTACCAAACATAATCATTGATACGATAATTGAAATGACAGTGCATACATTAAGCGATAAAAGATAGACAAGGAAGAATGAGAAAGAATCACAATACATATAAAAAACATTGTTCAATTGAAGTTTTAATGAACTTCACGAAGTCCACGATATAATTCACCATACACAGAGATTACAATTCAAAGTTTCTCTCTTTGTGAATTCTCGTTCAACTCTCAAGGTTTTATGTTTTTATAGTTGAACCACAACACTAAGTTATTCATTAGCTATTGTTCCATGTTCCTATACATAGAACATAAACTACCATAACTAACTTCTATGAAGTTCACCTAAATAAACAGAGAAGGCACATTGAAGAATGCTTTCCACGTCTAAGTTGAAATATCACTAGGAAGTTGTTCCAGACAATAGTAGTCTCAATAAAAACTAAGAAACTAGATGTTCTATTAAGACTATCCACCACATATGATGGAAGACACATCTTCTACTGGATGGTTTGGTAAAGTTAAATAAGAACTTTGGCAAGATTTTACTAAACCAATCTTCACAATTCTCTACTTGGTTCAACATAAATCTTCTGAGCAAAACTCACTTTCCTACTATTAGGTCCATTACATACTTAATCAAGAATTAGTTGGATCAAATATAAACGATGAAAGAACTTGTTGGTCAATAGAACCCTCATAATTATATCAAAGGGATTATGATATGTTAAGATCTTCATCACCTTCTTAGATCCTTAAGTAATCTTCTCACTTACCAAATGCAGCTTGATGTCAATGTGCTTTGAAATTTCAAGGTAGACTTGGTTATTTGATAATGTTTTAACATTATCGTTGTTGTAATAGACAATAACAACCTAGTCTTACACCCTCAACCCTTTTCCTAGACCCTACAACAACAAGGTTTCCTTCAATCCTTTTGTCATGATAATGTGGTTTGCTTCAGTGGTTGACAAAGTAACTATCTTTTATAGACAAGCCTTCCAGTTACTCGTAATAGCATACACATAACCTATAAGAGGTTTTTTACTGTCCAAGCACCCAGTGTAATTCGAGTCAACATAACCTTCTATGAAAGTTTTGTCTCTAGCACATTGTCTAACTTCATTATTAACTACAACTCTTCCAAATAATCCTTTCAAATATTCAGGATCCACTTAAAAGCTTGTCAACACACTTACTCATAATTTGACTTAAACTTGCATAAGCCCTAAACTTCAAAATATTAAAAAAAATATTGATTATTTATATAATTCAGATATCAAAATTATTGATCAGAAAGCTACAATTATATCTCAATATATAAGAAAGTTTTAAAGATCACCTAAAAGAAACATAAACATAAATAAATGTTATATTCCATATCTTTTATGTATTGTTAACCACTACTTAATCATTTAAATATTTTTTTTTCAATTTTTAAGCACTAAGTACAAGTTTTTACACATAGATTATAGAGCCATAATAATATATACTACAATGCATAAATCCCACAGTTACATTTGGTCATAAATACTATAATGTGAAAAGATGGTAAAAAATAATCTATATATTAAAAAATTGATTCTAAAAGGCCTTTTTAGTCACCTAAACCTAAACGAAAAACTCTTAAAAAATCTATAAAAATGCAATTTATTAAATTAATCACCCTAATATTTCGATTTTCATTCCATGAATTAATTAATATTATTTTATTTCTAAAAATTTTATTTTAAAAAGTAAGATTACTAAATTCTTAAAAAAATAAGAGATAAAAGAGCAAAAATTAAATTTCAACTTACTAATTTATGTATAAAATGTCAAGTGATCTTTTGATTAATTAAATTTTAAAGTATTATATTTTAAAAACTAATTAACTAAAATGTAATTATAAAATCATTATTAGTTTATGTAGACAAAATATAATTTTTATTTATTAAAATTTATTTGAAAAGGAAAAATTAGTTCGGAATTAAGTTCTCTGAAATCCAATTGTAACCAGTTATATAAATAGGTATTCTTTTATAAATAATTTTCAACGGGTTTGGTTTTTGTAATTTGTTTGATAAATGAGTTTTTTTTTTTAAGAATTTTTCTTTATTCTATCATCATTCCAAAAATATGCTATGTCAAAAGAAAATAAAAAGATGCTTAAACCTACTATAATGCGAAAGAAACACAATGATTAGATTGGAACTTTATTTTCTCTTTTATATGAACGAGCAAAATTAGGAGTCGTCGAGAGTGGTAATTATCCTGTATACATTTTAAACTCAAAATAAAATTATAAGAAATACAAAAAGTAATTTATTTATGATGTAAAATTTAAATAAATATGCATACATAAGAAAAGACTTAATTTAAAGATTTAGTATAATTATTAAAAAATTGCAACTCACATATTCATATTTTCTATAACTATGACGATTATGAACATTTTATTAATTTATTAAAATTTAATATTAGATATTAGGATACATAATAAGAAAGCTATAAATATAAGATAATGAGATATGGAAACATCATCTTTTATTTATCTTTTATTTGAGTTAGCTAAAAATAATAAAAAAAGAATCTCAATGACTAAAACGAAATTAAAATATAAATTTAATATTTTGAGTATTAATGTGATCAAATCCAACCTGAATTTATTAACTGTATGTTTATTAGACTTTGGGGTTAAATGTAACACCCCACAAGATTAAAGCTTCTACTATGACAGCTAAAATATTATCATCATGTGTATCTCACAGTATCCCATAGTTAACATATATCAAAATTACATAATAAAGCTAAACTGAAATTTCAAAATATATTTACAATATCATATATAAGTTTTTTTCAAAATAATGCACTATTCCTAACAGCATCCTTCA
>Ga0209489_107418_pt1 | contig 16368 bp, 8 predicted proteins | sample SiratrowhiteBW_FD_187527 | JGI IMG/M metagenome (GOLD analysis project Ga0209489, IMG submission 187527) | Root nodule microbial communities of legume samples collected from California, USA - Siratro white BW (SPAdes) (version 2) | ecosystem: Host-associated > Plants > Roots > Nodule | place: USA... | reverse complement strand
AGAACTGTTCGACAAATACAAGAAGATGATCGGGATGATGGATGGTAGAAGCATTTAAGTTTATGGGGGGATTTTGTTGAATAAACATTAAATGTTATTTTAGTGTTTAGTGGGTTGTTTGAAAGGTTAAGAGTCATGGGTTGTGAGAGAGAGAAAGTTATGGAGATGAAAAGTCAAGAGTCATGGGTCAAGAGTTGTTTTATGGTTATAATGAAGTTTTATTATTTTCAGTTTTGAGTTTTTGGAAAAATATATGTTAATTGCTATAAGTACGTTGTTATCTGTGATGTAAAATGGAAGAAAAAGGAAATTCCATATAGTGCAGAAAAGTTCAGAAATTTGAGTGTTAGTATTTTATTTCTCTGTCTCCCCTTAATTTTTTTACAAAAACAATATGCTAATTTTGAGAAAATGGTCCGAAATGTAAAACACATAAACTGTTTGTATAACCATGCATGTATTGCGCACCATAGTGAGATGATACTTGCTCTATAATCTAAAGATAGAAAGGAACTTCTGGTGTGATTGGTAACCAAAATTTGACTGCAAACAGTCTAGATTGGAATATGTCATGTTTATCTTATTCAGATACACCCAGGAACAAATGTGACCATATATATGAATTGACTGTGAGATACGAAGATAGAACTATAGAAAAAAGCTGCTGTAGAATATAAAATTTTGCAACACAATATCAATAAGATGGCCAGAAGATTCTAACAGGACAACAACTTGAGGACAGTAAAAAGCAGCACATGCTTTCGGTTAGAAGATACCAACAACATGCCTTATAGGACAATAGTAATGCAAGGAATGGAAGATAAAAAGGCAACAGAGGATCTATGCTGCTATCCAAAAACAAAGGACTTTGATGATGGAAGGAGAACTAATGCAGACTGAAAATGAAACGAAAGAAACAATGGTTTGAAGAAAACCTGTAGCTAGCATAGACAATATTAATTGTGGTATATTTTTGAACTTGTAGATAGTATTATGAAGGTTACTAAGTATTTAGTATCAACACAATATAAAACCTTGATAATACTCTCTACAATTTTGTTTGTATATGGGTTACCCCAAGTGTTCGGTATATTTAGAAATGTCACTGTTGCTGATAAAAAAAAAAGTTTCATGAATGCATAAGTAATTTGATAGATACAACTTAAAACATGCATTAAATTTCTAAATTCTATTTTAGCAGTCTAAATTCTATTTTTATTCCTATCTTTGGGGATTGCTTTTCTGCAAATTTATCTTCCAATCTTGTCCGCTGGTACGTTTTGTATAGGACTTGCTTTTCTGCGCATTCTTTCTTTGGTTCTCTTCTTGTATTTTTTCATGATAAGCTGATTCTCTATTGTTCATATTAGTACCAATTTAAAAGGAGTTGTAGGATGGTATATTGATTGAAGTGTGACCAAGTAATATTGCTTTAAAATAAACATGCAACAATGTTTTTAAAACTGGAGCAGTACTTAAATCTGGTTTTAAAACTGAATCTGGTTCAACCAATTCTTTTATTCATGCCTCAGGATGTTTTATGCTAATTATTAGACCAAGTCAACTCATTCCTTTGCTTGAGTCAAAAATAGAACTATACTTAAGTTTTTTTAGAAGTTAGAACACTTACTTATAAGTTGAAAAAGTTCATTTTCTATCAAATGTTTAATAAATCAGTCAATACTACACACAGTTAAGACTATTTGTTTAGATAACAATCTTGAATTTAAATTTTGAACTTGCAGTTAAAAGTATGTACTTGAAACAAATTTGATCCTCATCATATTCAACTTAAGCAGAATGTTTCTTTTGGTATCTAAAATAACAGTGTAGATGATTAAACATGCATGTAATGAAAATGGAAACGGAGAATATCTTATAATTTGATACCATTAAACCCGGCCAGAATTGTGATAACACACTAATACATTAGTTAAATAATATATACAAATTAGTTTTTGGCTAGGGATGTGAATTAGACGAACAATCTCAATTTTCACTGCAGTACACAAATTTTCTCTAATAATTTTTATGATTGAACTCTTGAAGAGTTGACTAAGAAACTCTTGATAATTAACCCTTAGAATATTTGTGCTTCAAAAACTTAAACAATTTTGTCATTTACCGAGAATTTTGTGTAATGCACTGTAATGGGAAGAAATAAAAATATGCAACAAAGACAAAGCTTGCTCTTCTGAAATTTTGGTTAGGTCCAGAGAATCTTTCTTGTGTCCATAAAGAAATTGTGTTTAAGAAAAGGACAAGGACCTTTTCGAAAATGCCATGCTGAATGAATACAATTAATTGCTGGACTGCAGAATCCATATTAAAATAGGAGCAATAAGATAATAGATTTGACCATACTAAAGGAAACAATGTGTCGGTGAGCAAATAATTCCCAATGCTTTTACTATCTCACTTAATTGCTTTCTAACCATGTCCTTTCAAAGAAATAAATTCTAGACATGTAGGCAAAATATTCATGAAAAATGAGTTTGCAATTGACTTCTTCAAATTTCTAATGCACGGTTAGTCTCACTAATCACAGCATCAGCTTAATTCATAGAGATTTTTAATTGTAATTCTTACTTTGAGTTGTTGATGTACACAATTTCTTTTATTTTATAGAACTAAATCAAGCTTTTCCGTTTATTATTTTATAAAATAAAAGAATTGAAGAGATTTTTTTCCCATCAATTTCAAAATGCTTGAAACTAAGTGAGATTTCAATACTTGTCAGTTACATATTTTTTTCAGAAAAAGATCACATAAAAATTGAGTCATTCATAGTAATAGATATATATATATTAATTAAAATATATATATATATATATATATATATATATATATATTTAAATTGATTCTTGAAAGATGAATATCCTAAGAAATAAAGGTTGTTGATAAACTTTCATTTAAATATGTTCTTAAAATAATTATCTAAGTTTTGAGAAAAAAAAAAAACTAAATTCAGTTCATACTTTTAAAATGAAACCTAAATCTAATGTGTATCACCTTTACAAGAGCAAAGCTTACATCATACACTCAGAACTCAAATTGGACCATACGCTACAATAAGCTAGGAATCTCACATTCAATCTAGATTTCTAAAATAGGAGCAGAGACTCATGAAAGCACAATTTTGCATGAGTTCTTAGAACTAAGTCCAAATTAGGTTAAAAAAAATCCCGAATTTAGTTCATAATAATTCAAGTCCAACATTCCATCTAATAAAGTTTAATCCAAGTTAGAATTAGGTTGAATATGGATAACAAGTTGTAACTATCATACCAAAATCTTAAATTCAATTTCAGTCTTCAAGATGAAGCTCAAACTTTAAAAAATTTAAAATTTTTTATGCTAAATGATAATCGAGCACGATTGATCGATCCATAAAAATCTCGATATAGATATAAATATGCTTATAATATCATATTAGAATTTTAATTTAAGTGGTAGACACACTCAGATTTTCATTCAATATTAACGATTGCATGCATGTATAATAATATTAAAGAAAAAAAATATTACAATTGATATTTGATGAGAAAAACACTAAGAGGCCATACAAAAAAGATAACAAACAATCGCTAAATAATGTTCAAGATGAAATATTGGATAATTGTTTTACAAATCATGTAAGACACTTTTAGACAATTTCATAGCAGGAATTCAAGTTGGAAAAAAAAGAGTTATTTAAAGAAAAAGAGTTATGTCAAACAAATGACGAAAATTGATTAATGCATCTGAGATGTCAAAATCTGAATCCATTAGAATTAAATCATAATAATGAAAACACTCAGTTTGATAGTTTTATCATTCATTAGATATCGTTTAAATAAATTGATATTATTTTGTTTATTTTAGTTAGAGCATGGAGTAACTCATAATATTTAGATAGTATTGATTTATTTTGTAAGTTGATAATACAATAGAAAGAGTTCAGAATTAGATTCTTTATATATTTTATATGTTTTTGAAATTATGTAGATGTAAACAGGTTGAAATACCTTTTTCATCTCTCTTATTTAATATATATATTTTTTTTAAAAAAATTCATCACACCAATCATGTTAATTAATCAACCCCATTTTTTCAACTAAAGCAAAAATTAAAAGGTGGAAAAGTGGAGTAATCACCACAAAAATATTTAAAGTTATGATAAATTCTAAGAACTAAAATGCGAAAACTTTTTCTTTATAAGTTTTCATATTAAAATATTTTAATAATAAGATGATTGGTGATTAATAAGTGATATTTATAATATTCTTTTGCTGAAAAAAATAATGGAATGATTAATGATTGGTGATTAAGAAACATGTAGATATATTCTCTATTTTATCATTCACACCAGTGAATCAACTTAGCTCGTTCATGGCATACAGTATAATGGTAAGACAAAATCAACTTTTGCATGACTCACGGCATGCAAAATAATACAAATCCGTAGGAATCCAATACTTTGTTTAGTGGATGACTTAATTAGTACTTCACTTAGTTAAGTTTCAATCATTGGTTTTAATTTTCTCCTTTCGTTGTCCCCTAGTAAACCCACAACACATTCAAAATTGACAACATATCTTAAACTATGTCTAGTTGACAATTCTAACTAATATGCAAGGACAACTTCATCTTAAAGAAATAGGCGTTGATATATTAACAACTCCTACAAACTTTAATTACCTTCTTACAACTCTTTATAATAATTTTTATTTAATATTTTATTGTTAAAACCCGTTAAAGAGTTTTTTCAAAAGAAAAATATAAAGTAAAAAAAAATGAATGACGCGCTTTTTCTTTTCTATATATACACATATCTTATGAATCACAAAACCCACCAACATCTGGGAACCAATACATTAGATTATATATCAACCATGGTTTCTACTAACAATACTTATAATTTCCTTCTGGCCATTTTCTTAGTGCTAACATTTGTTTTCCCTTCAGAAGGGCAATTGAGCGCAACCTTCTATTCCACCACATGCTCCAATGTCTCATCTATTGTGAGGGATGCTGTGCAGCAGGCTTTGACATCTGATACACGTATTGCTGCAAGCCTCATTCGTCTCCACTTTCATGATTGCTTTGTGGATGTAAAGTTCCATAATTCTCCATTTGTTTTTCCCTCAAGAATAAGCTTCATTGTAGCTTCTAGAGATTGATGACTGATGTAAGTGTTATTTGTTTGTGTGATTAGGGTTGTGATGGGTCCATTTTGCTGGATGTTAGTGGTAACATCACACAAAGTGAGAAAACTGCACTTCCCAATGCCAATTCAGTTCGGGGATTTGATGTGGTTGACAGCATCAAGAGCACCCTCGAAACTTCATGCCCTGGTGTTGTGTCTTGTGCTGATATTCTTGCTCTTGCAGCTGAAGCTTCTGTCTCCTTGGTAACTTTCTCAGAACAATCTCTTGCAGCATTTTCCTTTTTCTCAATATATAAAGTCTTTGAAAGAAGATTGTTCTTGTGAGTTTCGAACTTTCCTGAAGTTGACCTAATTAACTCTTTTAAACTTTCATGATAGACACACACGAATCCAATGCATTTAACATGACAAACTTTTTTTTTAACACATTTTTAATTCTCCTAATTATCTTTTTATTTGTTTGGTGTTTGGAGGAGCACATATGTAGCCACGTGAATATGAAGATATTATTATTTTGTTCTTATACTAATTGGAGCAAGATAATATTAAACAAAAGAATGTTTGAACGTATATTCCATCTATTAGTTTATGTCTTCTATTTTATTCCTTTTCCATTATACTCATCTATTCTTAAATGTTGGTCGTTTATAGTTTTTTTTCCCACAGATTCAAAACATTATTGAACTTACATATGTTTAGAGTAAAGTATAATTTCTTACTATTTTTGTAATTTCCTATAGTATTTTAACAACTCTTTTATAATTGTGCCTTTTACGTGAAGTTATCGTTTTGTATATAGAATCATTGATATATAAAACCCTCAAAGTTATAAACAATTCTTTGACACATTTTTATTTGTCTATCTCTTTATTCACATTATATTCTCTCTCTTCTTGCAATCGCTCTTTAGGTATAGTATGTGAGAGTATTATATTTTGAAATTCAAAAACCAAAATTTAAAATAAAAACAAAACGCTAACACAAGCATAAATTATCATATTTATCGTAAAATGTTAGTTATTAGTATATTAAAGTTTGCTATAAACGTCTTATATTCAGTCAGTTTAAAATAATATATTTGTGTTTATAGGTTAATGAAGTGTAAAATTTTGCAGTCACAGGGTCCTTCATGGAGTGTATTACTTGGAAGAAGAGACAGTCTAACTGCAAACCAAGCTGCTGCCAACACTTCTCTTCCATCTCCTTTTGAAACCCTAGCCAATGTCTCATCCAAATTTTCTGCTGTTGGCTTAGACACAACAGATCTTGTTGCTTTATCTGGTAATTCTTTACATAAAAAAATATTGTATGATTTTTTTTTCTTCATACTTGAAATTTTTCATATTTAGCAAGACTTATCTTATACATATTTTATAGAATTTTACAAAAAAAAACTATATTTTATAAAATTTAATCCAAATCGGCTAAAAAAACTCCACATATGAAAAAAATGTAGTTTTGATTATCTGATTAACATTTTATACTTCCTCCCTTTTATGACAACTTTTACCATTAAGAAACTTTTGAATTGACAGATATTTAAATATTAATATTTTCTTTACCCATCAATCAATTATTCTCTTTTTCAACCAAATTAATATATTCATTCGAAAACAGTGAGATAGTTTTCGTCAAATTATTTCGTAATATCTTTTTCATAAATTAAAAAATATATATATCATATGTCACATGAAGAATAGTTTTCGACAAATTGTTTCGTAATATCTTTTTCATAAATTAAAGAATTATCATGCCACATGAAGAATAGTGCAAGCATATAATTATTGTGTTGGATCCTACGAATTCCATCGGGTTGAGATGCACGTGAATAATTGTTACCAACTAATTATTCTTTTAAAAGAATTTGTCTCCTTATGTTTAAAAAAATTATAAATTATTTTTTTACTTCCTACGTAAATAATTTTTTATTAATTTTAAATAAAAATTTCATCTTAAAAGTATAATTTCTATATATAATATTGCGTTTATTTTTAAAGGTTGAATCTTTAACATATTGTTGCTAATATATATATATATATATATAGTATGTAATGAAGAAGTTAAAAAGATAAAATAGAAAAATTTGTAAAATATTTTATTAACATGAAGAAAGTTTATTGATTTTTTAGTTTTTCCAAAACAATATGAAATAACACTTAAAATAACAGTAATGATTTAAGTTTTCTATGCACACCAAGTGTTTGACTGAAATTGAACTTTGATTAGGTGCACACACCTTTGGTCGTTCCCAATGTCAATTTTTCTCCCAAAGATTGTTCGACTTCAATGGCACAGGGAACCCTGACCCTACATTGAACACAACCTATTTGGCCACTCTGCAACAAAACTGTCCCCAAAATGGAAGTGGGACCACATTGAATGACCTTGACCCTTCAACTCCTAACACTTTTGACAACAACTATTTCACCAATCTTCTCATCAATCAAGGTCTTCTCCAAACAGACCAAGAACTCTTCTCCACTGATGGTTCTTCCACAATCTCCATTGTTAACAACTTTGCCAGCAATCAATCTGCCTTCTTTGAAGCCTTTGCTCAGTCCATGATCAACATGGGCAACATCAGCCCTTTGACTGGAACCCAAGGAGAGATCAGAACTGATTGCAAGAAAGTTAATGGAAGTTAAACACAGCATTAACACTATCGGCAAGAAGTTGTATAATCTCATCATTTGATTATGCATTTCTGTGTGGCTAAGAAATTGGTACAGTTTCATGTGTGTATCTATTAGGGCACAAAATGTGGTTTGTTCTTTTGCCTTTCTGGGTGGACTACAAAATGATTGATGAATTATTATGTTTACAAGTGTTGTATATTATTATTCTCTTGATTCCTGAAAATGGAGTTATATTGTAAGTATTCCATATTAAATAAATATTTGCATGTGTATTTTGGTGTTTTTTTTTTTTTTTTTTTTTTTTTTTTTTTTTTTTTTGCTACACTAGTAATAGTGTGTTTGGTTTGATGGGTATATCCCAGATCATAGAATTATTGTTTTTCTGCTGTTTCACAATTTGGATGTGAATATGTCAAAAAGGATTTGAATGTAATAAGAAACATTGAATGAATCTTAAATCTATTTATAAAGAACAATGTTACAGCTTTTCTAAATCTTCATTTCAAATTTTTTACTTATAAATAAATTAAAGTGAAAAAAAAATTAGAAATACATAAACAACTAATTAACTAAAAGCTTATTATACTATAAGAAAAAACACAAACGTAATAGCGAAATAAATTACTTATTTATAAAGATTTAATAAATCCAGCCAGAAGTAACAAAATGGATTTTATGTTCAAATATCAAAATCAGGTGTAGTACTCATGCTAGAAAATGTTCGGGTATTGATTTAAGTTTAGAAAATAATAAACAATAAAAATAAAAGATGGAATATGTAACACTAAACTCATAAATAATGAGATATTAGATTTTATTTCTACATAAATCATATTGTTGTGATTAATTGAATGTGTGAAATTTTATAAAGAAGAAGAAATATATGTTAACAATGTTTTAATTGAATTTTAAATACCCTTAATTTTTAATTGAGTTTGAGGTATTTGTTATAATTAAAATTATGTTTTAAAAGTATGTCAATTTTAATTACACCATGTTATTGTAACTGACAATATATTTAATAACATAAAATTTTTAATTATATTAATTTTTAATCAAGATTATATTTAATTTGAACTGAATTGATTTATTCAAAGAAATGAATAGTTAGTACAGTATATAATTTTTTTAAAAAAATTGTAATCTAATTATTTTTATTATTTTATTTCGATTATTATACAATTTTTCTGTAGCAACTTAGAATTTGAATGATAGATAATATTTATGATTTTAATTTAGGTCAGAGGTCATTATTTCTTATTAAATTTTGAATGCAAGATTTATATACATACATGGTCTGATCAACTCGCGGGTTAAACGAGCTTTTACCTGCAACTCATATCAACAATCTAAAATTCAATACATTTATACTTTTATTAGTTATCATGAGATCTAATTTAATCCAAAATTCAATATTTTTTTTCTTATCCAATTTTTTTTCATTGGTTATACATTATTTTACATTTTTTATATAAAAGATTTTATATCGACTCAAATTTGTTATGAAAAAAATACTTTTACACGGGACTTTTTATAAATTTTAAAAAATTACCTTTTAAATTATAAGTGCTTAAATGTTTCAAAGTTATTATGTGCTATTCAATGCTTCTGTAAATTCAAAATAACTTATTGAAATTTAAATACTTATTACATAAACTCTTATTTATAAAAGATCTATTAAACAAAATGTTAATCAAAGAGACGACTGTGAATACTCTCTTTCATGATGGTCACGCCATCACTCACCTCAATGATAAGTTAAACATTATAAAATTAGTAGTATTCAAAGTTGTTTATCTATGACCAAAAGATAAGGGATTTGCTTTATTACAATGATTGTCTTTTAGGATAATCATTTAATAAATTAAGAAGGGTATAGTTTGGCTCGAATAATTTATTCACAAGATTTAGTCACTAAATTAAATCAAGGGACCAGAATTCATGTTGTGTACTCAATATCTCATCGGGAATCATATCATATTTACTTACAAATATTTGTATATTAATACAGAAACATAAAATTCCACAAAAGTCATTTTGTGCATGTGTAAGCACTTGTTTAGTAGAAAATCGTGAGGAAAATTCCCTACATTTAGGGGGGAAACATGCAAAGAATATGGGAAATCATCAATAATTCAACCTATTAACTTGCATTGCACTGCATTTTCGTCTGTCACGCTAATTGCAATGAAAAAAACACACACCAATAATTTGACATTAAAGTCGTTAACCAAGAGACCAATTCTTACTCCACCCCCGTACCTTCTTTATGCACCTCCATAAAAAAAAAGTTAATTGCTAAAATACCCATATTAAAATGATCTTGAATGTCATCCGGTTGTCATTTTGTTTTGCAAATGACAACCGGATGTCACTCCCATTCGGTTTACATTTTGCAATCCGGTTGTCATTTGCAAAACAAAATGACAACCGGATAACACCACATCCGGTTGTCAAACTCTCAAATCGCAAAAGTCGTCGTTCGTCGTCGACAGTCTTTCAATCACCAAATTAACTACTCTAATCAATAATACCACTCACAAATTACTAATAAACATCAACAATTGCTTACTTAAGACTTGTTTAAACCTTTAATTTAAGATTTGGACGGCACCGATGATATGGTAGATGACGGATGAGAGTTATGGAGATGAAGGAGATAGAGAATAATATTGACTTTTCTAATTTTAAGATAAGAATATATGTGTAGTTTCATTTTCACTATGGAAGTGCAGAAAGGAGTATGGGGGGTCGAGGAAGAATTCGTCTACCCAAGGATCATGATGGCCCAGATCATATCAAGCCCATTAGTAGAAAAGTCCAGTTTGATGATGCTGAAATGCCCAATTCCCAGAATTGTCTTTTTATTTCAAGATATGATTAACGAGCCTAATCCCAGTTATAGGCCCATGCTTCCCCTGTCCAAAATGAAGTAGGAGTTTTTTTTTTTTTTGTAATTTTATATAATTTCCACACAAAAATGGCGTTTGTATGTCCAATCAAATGTCAATTGATTCACTAATTGAGTTTTGATTGCAACCAATTCAATAACCACACTTTATTTTTAAATGTTTAATTATATTTGTAGTCTGAAATTTAAAATAAATCTAATTTTGGTCTCTTAAATTTTTAAAAAATATGTATTCTAGCTTCTTTAAATTTGTAAAATTTATTTTTAAAATATTAAATTGGAGGAATTTAAATTATTTTATCAAAATATAACAAATTTAAAGAATTAAATCCTTATTTTTTTCAAATTTACAAAACGCTGTTTATCTAGGAATAAAACCTGGTTTCATCCCAAATTTTAAGATTAATAATAAAATTAAACTGAAGAAATATTTTGATTATTTTTCAAAAGTTTTAATATAAAACGGCGCCAGGAAAACAATGCTTAACATAAGATACATCTAATTTCAGTTTCAATATAATCAAAATATTGTGATAAATATCAGCAAATATTTATGCACATAGTTGACGAACATTTTGAAAACTGAAAGAATATGTTTCTAATCAATATAATTGTTCCTACGTTGTTTTAAAACTATAGTTGTTTTAAAATTTTACAAGGGAGGGAGAAAATTTTCAGTTTTAATATGTCATATGTTTATTTTTATTTGTCTTGTAAGTTTTTTTTTTTTTTTTAGAAACCAAGAAATCCAATATTTTTTATTTTAATAAAATCATTATAACCTTTTTTTATTTTTTCATTAGTACATCCTAATTAAGGAAAACAAATGTTATCTTAAACTAAAAATTCAGCTGCATTAAATAAGAAGGAAGAAAGTAATTTTCTTGGATTCCAAACACGTGACAAACATTCATTGATTCCAATTTACTAATTACTAACTCACCTATAAGACTATTCAATAACAGTCATATGTATGCCTTCAAGAATTCACATTTGTTCCTATCTTTTTCATTTAATATTATAACATTTTTTTTTTAAATTGAGTATATAATTAATTTTTCATTTATTCATACTTATGATTTTCCAAATTTGAATTGTTTTACGTCCAAATAAGTGGAAGATAGAAAGAAGAAGAAACTACATAGGGCATGATTGGACACACGAGTGAGTGAATGTGAAGGCATCTTATCTCCTGTTTCCATGGTTTTGTGGTCAACAAAACTTGGCACCATCATCATCATCATTCCAAACTTCACCTTCTTTTTATGCTTCCATAATGAAACCCAATATTCCATTTTCTACCCTAATCATTATTCTTTTCGACAACCTTTCATTATTGTTTATCATTGTTATCATAACTTTCATAATTATTATAATAATTATACACTCATCCCTCTCAATCTCAGGCATGCATGCTCCAAATTCCTCTCATTAGTAACCACCAAATTCAATTTCATTTTTTTAATTTATTGTTTCTGAAATGATGCAACAAGGGAAAGTGATTATTTGGTTGACCACCTTCTGCCAAGGACTTTCCAATGACAAAACAGCATGAAAAATATAGGTTTATATATATTCTCATGAATGGAACCATTACTAGGCTACCAAATAGTCTCTCATAGAAGGTACAAGATCATGAAAATTTCAGAGTTTTTATTTTTTTATTTTTTTATTTTTTGTGACAGGGTGAATTATAATCCACAGAAAAATGCTGTAAAGTGTCTGTGTGCCTTGTTGCTTTCATCAAAGTTTCTTTGTACCATTTGTACTAAAATTGAATCTTTATTTAAATGGCACTATATTTTGTTAAAGATGGGTCTTAAATATTTGATATTACAGAATACTTAAAATGGAATGTTGATTATATTATAAAACAAAACGTTCTTTGACTATATTTAAGATTTTATATATATATATATATATATATATATATATATATATATATATATATATATATATATGTTGAATGTTAGCAATAAAATAGAACTTATAAGATACGCAAGTTTCCACTAGTAAGTAGAGATTGTCAAAAAATAATTATAATTGATATAGAGAGACATTATAAATCTGTATATTCTAACACGATGGGATAGAATAAAAATGGAAGTTAAATGATTTTTTTTAACTATATGTTTGATATAATTTTTCATCTTAGTCATTTATAATTGGTCGTGCGATTAAAATTAGTTTCTATCCCTCTCGTTTTCTTTGTTGAACATCCATAATATTATATTTTAAAATGCAATAAAATATGAATACCACGTTTTATATAAATTAGTAACTGTATAAAAAAAAAAAAAAGTAGTTCAAATTAATGTAAATTAATCCCTCAACTGACATCAAAATTGAAAAATGGTATAATTGTGATTTTGAAAGCTTCTTGTTTTGTTTTTCTCAATTTGGGTTTGGAATGATCTAGAAGTGGAACAATTAATAACTTTCGACCAAGATCCTCACTATATTTTAATTAAGACGTGTTATTATCTGCAAATCTAAATCGCAATCTCGGAACTCCCATATAATTTGTCTTTGATTGAAGTAGTGTTGGGCCACCACCTTCTGAATTGTACTAATGGTTTTCTATCATCACAAACTAAAGATTTGAAAAGGGTTAATTTGATGAGAGTAGGGAATAACTATAATGATGAAGAATGTCATGAAATAGAGAGCCAAGTGCAAATATTTTAGGGTAAGTTGTCCCATGCTTTGCCAACAAGACGCAGCATTACAGGTTGGAGAAGTTGAAGATTATGATGGAAATGATTATGATCATCATAATTAACCAAAGAAAAAATAATAAATAAAGAGCATGTCTAATGTCTCATAATGTCTAGTGTGGGGAAAGGAGCTAAGAACTTTTCTAATACTCCTTCCTCCTCACTTCATGTCCTCTAACTCCTTCTCAAATTATCTATAATTTAATATTTATTATTTCAATATTTTAAAATGTTTGTGTTAATAATTTGATATACATTATTAATTAATTTTTTCATCATTTGTCATCACATATGTGATCTTAATGATTAATAAGTGGAGTAAATGTTACAGAGGAGTTTCTTCAATAAAATTTAATAAAAAAATTAATAAAAAACTTTTTTTTATTGTTAATCTAAGTGTACAAATCTTAAACTGCAAATAATTTGGGAAAAGGCAATACCGAGGTTTTTATACTTTTTCATATTAATTTTTATTTATTATTTCTATTTCTTATGAGAAAAAAGTTTATTAAATATTGTTTTTAAAACATCAGTAAAAACAATTGTAAAACTTCGTAAAATCATCATCAAAGATTATCTAAGGATTTAATATAAAGAATTATATATATTTATATATACAACTATAAATCTCTAATTAAGTAATTCAAAATACTCTAGATAAGGATTTTAATACTTTATATATTTTTAAACAGAACAATATTAATTAAATAAGCAGTAAATAATTATTTAGATGTAATCTCATCATTAACTTTGAGATATATCTTTTCATGTGATTTATGGAATTAGATTATTAGATTAACACATATCAAATAACTTTTTTTAACTGTGAATTTACACAATTCTTAACCAATCACAAAATCATCTAACAAGATAAATTTAGATATCTGTCTTAACCAGCTCTTTTAAACTACAGTTTCAACACCGCCTAGTACCTATTATCTATATGATTCTAATGTACCTGTAGAGTCAAAACACTCACTTCTTAACAAATTTTCAAACAATGCACATCCTATATTGTTCTTACTCCCTGAAATACTAAAGCATATAATGTTATTTTACAATAATTATCAACACATCAAAATCACATGTTAGGTGTGTTAAATAAATTAAATGAATTATCAAAATTAAGAAAATGAGTACATTAAAAATTTATAGCAAAATATTGCTTTACACTTGATCCAGGAAGTGGGCGGCCGACACCTCTGCATAAAATTCCAGGTTTTCAAAATTTCTGTTTTTAAAGATTCCACATCAACTAGAGATGAGGCCTTTCAATAGTTTATAAATAGGTGCAAACCTCACATTACAAGCTGGTTTTGTAAGGTTGAGTTAGGTTTAAAGTCTACTTCTTGATATGATATCAGAGTCTATCCTAACAAGGTTGTTGGGCCTATCAACCATCCACTATCGAGTCACTATCAGACTATCCTTACATATAAGTTTCACGCTCGAGTTGACTTCTCGATACCACTTCAATCTCACAATGCATATCCTCTAAATTGATCATATAACATCTTATCAAATTATCAAGATTGTCTAAATTGTGAGTAATTTGAGTTGTCTTTCTATTTCTAAACTAACATTTTTACTTCAACACACTTCAACTCATTTTATGTTCAAAATCAACCTAGACTTATCAATTAAAATAAATACAATATTCTTCATACAACCACATTCACTTCTCGAAACCCTAAATAGTCAAGTTCATCGTGAAACTAAGACTACTTACACGAATATATACGTAGTTAATTTTGAAGGAAACGTAATCTGATCTAAAATATATAAACATCATCTTTTATGGCTGTAAAACCACATGCAGAAAAAAGTGCACAACGAAACCTTAACTTCTTTAAAAGCAGGAAAGAAATTGAATTTATCGAAACTGAAACTAAAATTGTGATCTATCTTGTTCTACATTACACTAAAAATTTAATAAGAATTTTGATCTGCAATCTGATATAAAATGTAAACAAGATGTTTTGGGGTCTAGAAAAATATAACAATTTTTGTTAAAATAAAATTGAAACTTTAAAATAATATTTTTTCTTGTTATCAGTGTTAATTTAAAGATTAAATATTATGATTATGACGCCAGTTTTTAGAGTTTTTACTGTAATAAAAGGTAATATCTAAACCTTGGTAATCTACTACTTATTTGCTTTAATTACTTTTGTTACATTTTTTTATATCATCTTCTATTTAAGTTGTTGTTTGTAAAACGAAATAACGAGAAAGTAGTAATAGCAGTATAACTGGTAACACAAATGGCCATATATGACGTAAAAGAAAAGTCGGATGGATAAAATAGCATACTAAAAAAACTAAAGTGTGAGAAAATTACTTTTTAACTTTAAATTGAGGTCACAACATATAACTTTCTCAAATAAACAATTTGGATTTAATATTTTAATTTATTTTCCTTATTTTTTATTTTATAAGTTGATCTAAATAAGTTGTTCAAACTTGTGATGGTCCTCATTTAGCAAATAAGAATCACATTAATATTATACAACTTTAAATACTAAAACATCTACCTTGTTTTGTAAACTTCTAACTTTTTAACCATAATTGTAAGAAATACCAAAGGATTAGTATTGACTTTATTACATTAATTATAAAAGCTATTAACATTTTTGTGTCCAGAAAAAGGAAGTGGAGAAAGTATTTTGCTTTTGTCATGATCGTAGGCACCAGTGGAATTTCTGACCAGTTTGTCCATTAGGGTTGGCGTATATGGAAATTATGGGTTGGATCGTGGTGACAGGAACATGGGTAGTGATGATTACAAAAAGATTAGAAAGAAGAGATTGACCATATCTTCATTGAGTTCCCTGCATGTAGATTCTACACAGTATAGTAGCTCTCTGTGCCTAAGGCCTAATGCCTAATACTATATATATATATATATATATATATATATATATATATATATATATATATATATATATATATATA
>Ga0209489_107417_pt1 | contig 16369 bp, 10 predicted proteins | sample SiratrowhiteBW_FD_187527 | JGI IMG/M metagenome (GOLD analysis project Ga0209489, IMG submission 187527) | Root nodule microbial communities of legume samples collected from California, USA - Siratro white BW (SPAdes) (version 2) | ecosystem: Host-associated > Plants > Roots > Nodule | place... | reverse complement strand
CAGGAAGTAGGGGAACCACCCGACCCAGTTGACAGCTGTCACCAGCATGAGCATCCACATGGGTCTTTTGAGCTCCTTCAACGCCCCGAAGAGCTGAAAGAAACACGAAGGCTGAGCGTCGTCTTGCACCGCCCGCGCCGCCACCGGCTTGTCCTTTACGTAAATGAGAGCCACCGTGGACAAGAACAGCAGCAACAAAATCGAGAAAAAGAAACAGCTTTTGAGATTAGCGCAAAAAACATCACACGCCTTCGTCTCCGTGAAGGGAAAAATCTTATGCAGACCGCTAAAAGACCCTGCTGCATATCCCAACACGTTACCCACAGCCATGAAAAACGAGAAAAACCCATTGGCTATTCTCGTTTTTCGCTGGTCCCCAGCAGCTAAATCCGCCAGAAAGGCACGGCAGGGTCCTTGTAACATGTTGTTGGCAACATCTAGGATCCAAAATCCTATGACAAACACCGCAACGGCTCTAGGACGGGTTTTTTTGGTTATATCGTCGCCGGCTGAGTATCCTATATCGGCTGCGTAACCAATAAGAAATACAGCTATGGCGACAGCTACTGCACCTCCAAGAATAAAGGGGCGTCTGCGACCGAAGCGAGAAGTGCTTCTGTCGCTGTAGTAGCCCACAATGGGCTGCACCACGAGTCCTGAGATGGGGCCGCAGAGCCAGATGAAGGAGGCTGCGGCGTGAGGGACTCCTAAGAGCTGAACGTAAGGGGTGAGCAGAGAGAGCTGAAGAGCCCACCCGAACTGTATGCCCGCAGCTATGGACGCCACGGCAAACATTTTCCGGAGAGGGCTGGGCTCGCCCTGGCCGGCATCCACGCTAAGGGTGGTGATGGAAGGCTTTGTTGGGTCAATGGGTTTGGTGGGAGATGGTGCCTCCATGGGAAAGGAGTTTTCTGACAAAAAAGAAACCAGTGTGTTTTGTTTTCTCACAAGAGATGTGTTGTGTATGGAAGCTAGAGAGTGAGGGGTTTTTATAGAGTGGAGAGAATGGATTGAACTATATTTAGACAGAGAAATGTAGATTAATATTTTTAGATATATTTTTCATAACTCAATGGATAATTAAGTTTATACTTTTTCTTTGCATATGTTATAATTAATGTATAGAGATAGAGAGAGATAGAAAGGGTTCAAAGTACAATGGGTCCTATTCTCAGCTTCTTCCTTGAAGTGCTGTGATTTTACTTTTATCTTTTATCTTAACACCCCCTTCTATGCATGACGGAATCTTTAAGAAAAATTCTGCAACATCACCTCCCAGTAATTGGACCCTTTAAAGAAATAAAAAAGAATGAAAAAAGTGTAAATATAACAATGGTATATTTTAAGAAAACAAAAAATAATATCAAGTAGGCATATATATTATACAATATCTATATATATTAATTAGGATTGTGGCATATGAGTTAAGGGATAGGACAGAGTAAAACATAGGGACAGGGGTGCACAGTGAGATGCATGAATTGATTGAGCGATCTTGTGACTGTTAAAATAAGAGTGAGGTGCATTTTGACAACCAATATAGTGAGACTTTATTAATATTAACAGCAGGAAGAGCTTTGAAAAATGAGGATAAAGACAAAAATAGACCTCCTGGCTCTTGAACACGGACTGGAGGAGGGCTTACGTACAATGCATGATCTTTGTCTTTTACCATGCCATATAAAAACAACATAAAAAAATATTTCAGGTTTTAAGATTATGTAGAATAAGATTAGTTTATTTTAGATTATAAAAATAATAAATAAAATAATAGTAATGATATGAGGAATCAGGATTCATACACCAGTGGGAAAAGGAACCAAGATCGATTTTGATTATTAGCTGGCGTGGGTGTGTGTACTACTGATTTGAAATTTCAGATATTTCTCGGAGGATAATAATTTTAATAGCTTGTACATATTCTTTCATTATACAAAATAATTTCTTTCCTTATAATAAAATCGTAATTTACTTCCTATTAGAAGTTTATGCCAACTCAATGGTCAATGCAAATTCAAACTTAGCAGCATCTCTCAAGGTGAAAAATCAAAAAAAAAAAAAAGGTTGTGCAAGATAAATATTATCTTTAACATCTAGTAAACTGATAGTACTAATATCAGTTATAGTATTTTTGGATTTTTAAAAACTAATTAAATACTATTGCTAGTTCTATACATAAGTTGAAACATCCTATTTATATTTTTATTATTAATAAAAAATCATAATATTCATATAATTGGTAAATGTTCGACAGATTCATATAATGTGACAACAAATATAAGAAATGATTATTAGAATATATAACAAGTATGCGAGATTTAAAATAGTATAAGTTTTGTAAGACATGTACTAGTAGATGGCAAATTTTTTAAAATGATGTAATTTTTATCTCAAATTCTCAAAATGGTGTATTTTTTTTATGTGCATAGAAGAGACAATATCATTGTGAAGAAAGAGTGTCCTTATTACACGATTTAATCTAACATTAGATGAAATCATGAAAAGAAAATACAATTTTAGTTTATCTAATGAAATTTTGTAACTAAGATTTCAATTAATGAGTTAATTAAAATCATGAGAATACTGCACCATTTTAGGATGGTTAATATTCTCCACCTATTCCTCTTTTTTTTTTTTTGCACATAGTGTGTTGCTATTGTACAACTAAAATAAATAGACAGTTACAAAGTCATTTTATTTATTGAGAAATATGTAATGGTTGAAATTAATTCTGATTAAATAATTGAATAATTGTGAAATTAATTTGAATAGAAGAGTGGTTACATATTGTGAAGAAAAATTATCTAGATATAATTTAAAAACTAACAATAAATTTATTTAAAAAATTATATAATATTTTTAAATTTTTCTTTCTAAATTTATTGCTAAATTTCAATTTTATTTTAAATTATTTCTATATTAGTAACTAAATTCAAATATCCAACTTATACTTAATTTTGCTAAATATATTTTATTATTAAATTTTATTTTTATTTTCAATATCAAACTTACTTTTAATTTAATTCAATATATAAATCTCACTAACATCATTTTTATTTCAACCATTACATATCTATCCATAAATAAAACAACTTTATAACTTTACATTTATTTTAATTACACAGTAGTAATACAATACACGTGCCAAAGATAGAAGAAGAGGAATGGGTGGAGAATATTAACCACCATAAAATGGTGTAATATTATGATAATTTTAATTAACTCATTAATTCAAATCTTCACTACACCATTTCCTCTAGTAAACTAACTAAAATCCTGTTATCTTTTCATGATTTCATTTATTTCTTCACATTGATATCGTGTTTGGCAAGCAAGATTTACGCATATCCAGAAATAAATAAAAATAAACCATTTTGAGAATTTCAGATAAAAATTACACTAGTTTGAAAAATTTGCCATTAGTAGATACTAGGACATGAGTGTTTAGATATAATTTTTATGTGGTTGAAATCGGCATACATTCTGAGTAGATACATACAAAATATATTTATAAAGTTAAAAATAATTTAGAGAAAATTGTGTGTTAATTTCAATTTATTTTAGCAAATAGAAGTAAAGTTACAAAATCATTAATTATTATAAAATACTCTAATTATCCTAGAAGACTGATTTGGCCAAGTAGATTAGAACTTACTGATACATACAATTTTACCAAAATATTAACTACTATTTACCAATGTTGTAAAAATTTATTATATACCAATTATTTAGAATTATTCTCACCTGTCTTAGGATTATATGGTGAGCTAATTATCATTAATTGCACCTACCAACTCTTGAGTTTCCAATGCTTAGGCATCACCCAACTCTTGCATTATTGTATAATCCAACAAGTTCTAGAATTATAGAATATATTATTTCACCAACACTTAAACAAATACATTGTTATTTGAGAATAGGTACGTAATTGCATGATTTCACATATTTCATAATCTCATACACCATCACCAAATCTCAATGCTTCAAAGACCTCTTGCCATTTTGAACTCTAAAAGGCAGAAAATTGTCTCAAACTTGATCCATCATGCCTCAAGCCATCGCTTGGACTGTATACTATGTTGCTTGAACGTTCATGTTGAAACTTGAGTGATATTGAATGATGCATGGAATGATGACTCACTTTTACTACGGCTTGAGAGATAGTGCATCGCTTAAGTGGTATCAGTCTAGAGAACATATTTACATCCACATAATACACCATATGAATTTCAACATATAATTTACATTAATATCACTCTAATTTATCAATTCCATCACCTATTACGATTATACCATCTTCTTACTATGAAAATCATAATTTGAACTAATCAAAATTTTACACATACTTGCAAAATCACTCCCCCACACAAATATTCCTACATCAATATACATTTCATACTTATATAGTTCAAGTATGTGAATATCCTATTGAATATATGTTACAAATAACTCCTCCTACAAGGTAGCATGCCTATAAGTTGGGCTTTGGAATGATACTTAATAGGGGCATTAACCTCAAACATAAGTTTCCTAGGATTTATACCAACTCACTTTTTATAAATAGTAAGATAGGCAAATGGTGTTAATGATGTATTATTGCATTTCAGTTTCATATGGTGTTAATGGTGTTGCTAGCTTTTAATGGTGTATTATTGCATTTCAGATTCATAATTATTGGTAGGTATTTATTGATATATGTGGTTGTAAGTAAATGTTGTTTTTGCATAGAAGTAGTGTTTTCAACACACTAAAATGATATTAAAATAGATATTGTAAAGTTTATGAGCTTCAAGATTTTTGCATATTTTCCAATGTAGTGGGGGGGTTTACCCCCTGCATTTTGTTTTCAAACAGGGGAACTAAATATGTATGTGGATTGTTGTATAGGCGCACAAAGAAGACAAGAGATTGATGCTCTCTAGTACTTTCTTGATATAAGTTTTCTGGTATAAGCATAACATTTCTTTGTAGTTGTTTCAAAAAAAATTATATTTCTATCATGTAACTTGTCTAACCCATATCTTTCATTTCAAAGTTATTTGAAATAAACTTCTTAATCTCATGAAAAGCCCAAGATCACTAGTTGCAAGCAATATATCATCAACATACATAATCCAAACTACAACCTTATTCCATTGATCTTTAGATATATATACATCTATTGATAATATTTTCCACAAATCCAAAAGAAACAATAATATCATTAAACTTTAAATACCATTGGCAAAATCATGCTTAAGTCCGTATATTGATTTCTTTAATTTATATATCATGTGTTCCTTTGCTCTGACTAAAAACCCCATTGGTTGGTCAGATAAATATTCTCTTCAAAATCTTCGTTAAGAAAGGTAATTTTCACATTCATTTGATGTAGCTTCAAATCATAATGGGCTACTAGTGTCATGATAATCTTGAAGGAATTCTTTCGTGAGGCAGGCAAAAATGTCTCTTCATAACCATCACCATTTTTCTGAGTAAAAACCTTAGTAACAAATATGGCCTTATAATGTTCAAGGTTGCCATAGGAGTCACCTTTAGTCTTAAAGACCTACTTACAACCTACTCCCTTGCAACCTTCTGAAAATTCTACAAGGTTCCAAAACTTATTCTGTTCTATGGACTTACCATTTCTCATACTAATCACAATTTACTGCTTGTAAAAACATCACTGGATCATTATCATTAGTGTTTTAGTCAATTTATAACTCCTAAAGATATAACATATAATCATTCAAAATAACCAATCTCTTTTCTTCATCATTTATCACAACAATTAGAGGACACTCATTTTATTGCCAGAGGCACAATTTAATGTAACTTACTCTAATTTCTTTAATTTTAACTTTTCATGGAATTGAACTCACACTACTTTCACTATTCTCAATGAACCTTGCATTTCTAATTTCAATAATTCTCATATTTTGATTAAGACAATAAAACATATACCTCTTTGATTTTGTTGAATAACCAATGAAATATTCACTTTTTCTTTTGCATTTAGTTTTTTTTTAAATTATAAATCCTTATTTATGTTTGGTAACCTCAAACATGCAAGTGTCTTATATTGAGTGTCCTATCAGTCCATAATTCAAATGGTGTCTTAGGAACTGCCTTACTAGGAACCTTGTTTAACAAATGCATGACAATTTTCAAGTCATACATCCATAAAAATATGTGTAAAAAAGAATTACTTAACATACTTCTAGCCAGATCCATTAATCACTACAAGAAAAACTGAATTTACCCATGAATTATTACCTATGGATCTATATCCATAGATAAATATAGATAAATTCAACATTACCCATGGATTATTACCTATAGATTTGTATCTGTAACTAAATTCAACATTACCTATAGATTATTATCCACAAATATGTATCGGTAGGTAAATTCAACATTACATACATATTATTACCCACTTATTTATATCTGTAGGTAAATTCAACAAAACATATGAGAATATTACATAAAAAACTGTATTTTTAATAATATGACTTATATTTAAATTAATAATATTAATATTTTTTTATTATTACTATTATTCACATTAATATTGTTAATATTATTATTAATTTTATTGATAATATGAGAATATTATTCCTATTTTAATATGTTATTATTATTATTATTATCCTCAAAAATTATTATTTTTAAGATATTTTTTAAGTATTATTATTAAAAATCCTAATATTATTTTTATTTTTGTTTTTGTTATTAATATTGATATTGTTATTACATATTATTATTAATATCAATAGTAATAATGATAAATATTAATAATATTATTAATATAATGACTAATAAAATTAATATTATTTATGTTAATATTATTATAATCAATATTTTAATATTACTCATGAACATAGATATGTTGGTATTGCTCACGATTATAAATCTTTAGATATTATCTACAGATATAGGTTTGTAGATATTATTTACGGATATAGGTTCATAGATATTACTTACAGATATAGGTCTGTAGTTATTACACACGGACATAGGTCGTAACATTATTATTATTATTAGTGTTAATATTAGTAATATTATTAATATTATTGTTCATATTATTATTTTTAATATTATTAGTTGTAATATTATTAAAAGTATTATTATCATCAATATTTTTTTTCAAATTATTAGTTTTTTAATATTTTTAATATTAGTAGTACTTATATTACAAAATATTATTAATGTTATTAATAACATTATTATTACTATTTATATTACTATTATTATATGTTTTTTTAATATATAGAATATTATTACTACTTTATATTAATAATATTTTTAATATTACTGATATTCTTATTAATATTATATATATTTATATGAAAAATAGTTTTAACATTATTAATATTTTTATTTATATTATTTTCAGTTATATTAAAAATATTTGTGATATTATTATTAAGAATTATTATTATTATTATTATTATTATTATAATAGTTAATAATAATATTATCAGTATTATTATTATTATTAATGCTAATATGGTTATTAATATTAATATTATAAATTCTATTAATATTACTGTTATTAATATTATTTTTATTATTACTATTAATATTATTAATAATATTAATATTTTAAAATTTATTAATTTATTATTATTATGAATCTTATTAATATTATTTTTATCGATAATACTAGTATTGATATTATTTATATTACTATTGTTGTTTTTAATAAAAATAATATGAATATTGTTATACGCAATAATAATAAATTTATTAATAATATTAATAATCATAATCATAAGAATAATAATAATTATAATATGAATACATAGTTTGTCTCACATAGTGATCAAGTAAAAGGATATAAAAATAATATAAAATTGACAATAATCCTAAATAATAATAAATAATGAGACAAGTATAGAAATATAAAAATAAACTAATAATTATAAATTTTAATATTAAATAATAAAAAATAATAAAACAAAATGTATGATGTTATTTTGTAGGAAACATGAAATAAATTCATTTTTTTAGTAATAAATCCAATTTTTTTCGGAGTGTAATGTTTATTATGCCTTTCTGATACACCATGGCATCGTGTATTATGCACAAAAGTCATATTTATGAAGAACTTTAACAAATGAACTTAGGTGTTTCCTAGTTTAATCATACATTCCATAATACTCACCACCTTTGTCAAACCAAAAAAACTTTCACCTTTATGTCTAATTATCTTTTCATTTCACTCAAACAAATTCCAATGCATCCACTACTTTGATATTTCTCATGTAATAAGTAAACATAATCATAGGGTGAATAATCATCAATAAAGGTGATAAAGTAAATTTATTTTCCAAAAGAATTAATATCAAATGGTCCACATATGCATTGTGCACAATTTCAAGAAGTTGAATGCTTAGTGTAGCCCATTTCTTTTACGTTTTGTATGTGTTCCTTTTATACAATCCACACAAATATTAGTAAAATTTATATTTGGAAGAATTTCATTATTTTATAATCTTTTCATTCTTTTTCTATAAATTTGATCACCCAATCATTTTATGCCACTAGAAAATGCAGTGTTCCTTCACTAAAATCATAAGTGTTTCATGGTATGTACCATCCAAATTCAATTTATATAAGTTATCACAAAGAATACTAGTACCACAAAAATGATTTTGCTTAAACAAACTAAAACATCAATCACCAAAATTAAGATTCCATTTAGGAACATCAAGTTTAGACAACAAAACCAAATTTTTGGATAAACTAGGTACATAAAGAGTTTCCAATAACTCTAAATGTTAAGAGTATGCATAAAATTGTATACAATTATATTCATTAATTATGAAAACAAATAATCAACTTTTGAATGATGTATAAATATATTGTGATAACGAATTTCAATAAACCAATAAATATATAATATAACCTCCATTATGTTATTAATAATTGATACAAATTATTATTAATTTAAAATAAAATAAACATTAAAATTTGAACACTTTAGTAACTAACAAATTTATCATACCTTTAATTAGAATATATATATATATATATATATATATATATATATATATCATACATATGCATGCTCTTAACCATACTATACATAACACCTTTGTTTTCTCAATCCTCAATACCTAAAATTCTCACAAATTAATAATAATACTAAAATAATAAAAATAATATTAATAAATATTAATTTAAAAATTAATTTTAATAATAATATTAATATTATTATTATTAAAAACATTAATATTAATATTAAAATAAAAATATTATTAATATAAGTTAATAAGAATATCATTTTTACTAATTTTAATAATATTACTATTTTATTATTATGAATAATAATAATATTATCAATAATAGTATTAAAATAATAATAATAATAATAATGATAATAATAATAATAATAATAATTTTAATAAAATTAATATTACTTCAAGTTTCTCCGTGTTGTTATATCGTGTTTATATGTCATTTCACGTATGGTTACAATATTAAAATACATTACTAAGACTAAAATTAAAACAACACAACAATATTTTTGTTACGAAATACTTACTCAAATTAAAGGAAGATCACAACAAATTTCAATTCTGAAAAATTACTTAAACTTTATTCATATTTTCAAATTTTCTCCAATTTCAATTTTATCATCACAATTTTAGTCAATAACATTTTTCACAATATTTTCTTAATCAAAATAATATGTTAATGCACAACTAAATAAACATTTAGCAGTTACACAATTAGAATCAAATTTATCTTTAAAGTAATGTTTTTAGATAACAATTATTTATTTACCAAATAATAGAATAAAGAGAGATAGAAATACACCAAACTTCTTTGAACTAAAATTCTTACAAGTTAAAATTAACTTATTCTTGATTATATTGTAATTGGTGGAATATGTTTATTATGGAATAAATATCATATTATAAAATGAAGAGATGAACAAAAGATATGAGAACGAAAATAATATTTTCTCTATTTTTCTATTGAGAGTAAAAACAAAGGGTTGAATATATATAAATCATGTACTCATTATAGGTATAGTTAAGGAAAGAAAGTAAATAAAAATATTACAATCTGAATATGTTATAAAAAAACAAAATAAATAGAATTGGTGACAATTTTATTTTTTTATAAAGATAAAATCACATAATTCACATTAGTTTTTCTCTAGAAGCCTTGTATCCATATCCTCTAAAATCCCTTGCAAGACCATAAACAATATTGATGAGACCCATCTTGGAACAAATATTCTTGAAAGATCGAGGACCTAAGGCTTTGGTGTAAATGTGAGCTAGTTGCTCTGTGGTGGAAATAGGAAGCAAATGGATAAGACTCTTTTTCAATTTTTCTTAAACAATGTGACAATCTATTCTATGTGTTTCGTACACTCGTGAAACACTTTATTGACTACAATGTATCTTGCTGAGTCATTGTCACAATATAAAAGAGATGACGGCTAAAAAAGAACTTCGAAATCTTGAAGAAGATAGACTAGCCATTGAATTTCACATGTAACAATGATTATTACTCTGTATTCAACTTCAAGGAACTCTTAGATATTGTTCCTTTTTTCTTTAATTTCCAAGATATAAGAATAATTTCCAATATACACACAAACAAAGGGCATTAACTACCTTTAAACTTTTTCTCTAGTAGCAAAGATAATCACTATAATGTTGTTTCTTTCTCTAGCTTCTATATATAACTGGGAATTGAAATAGTTAGACATAAATAATGCCTTTTTACATGGAGAGTTGAAAGAAGATGTAAACGTGGTTGGTCGTCTTGGATTGACTTCTATTCAATCAGGACAAGTTTGTAAATTAAAAAAGACTTTATATGGTCTTAAGCAAGCCAACAGGGAGTGATTTCTTAAATTGTCTTCCTTTCTTATTTTTGTCAAATATACTCAATTTATGAATGATCATTCCTTATTAATTAATTCTTCTGAAGGATCTTTTACAACATTATTAGTGTATGTAAATGATATAATTTTTGCAAGAAATGATAAAGAAGAGATTGACTAAGTCAAAGAAGCTTTGGATAAGACATTCAAGATCCAGGATCTTGGTGATTTAAGATATTTTCTTGGTCTTGAAGTAGCAAGAAGTAAGAAAGGGATAATGATGAATCTAAGGAAATATACACTGGAATTGTTAACAGATGCAAGTCTTTTAGCCTACAAACCTGTAATCACTCCTATGGATAATCTTGTTAAATTGTCTTCTATTGGAAGTGTGTTCTTTCACAGATGTTCATGCATATAGAAGGTTGATTGGCAGGCTTATGTATCTCACTAATACCCAACCTAGCATAACTTTTTCTGTTCAACAACTTTTTCAGTTTTCTGATAAGCCTACAATTGCTCACTATAATGCAACAATTAGAATTCTCAAATGTATTAAAGGAGTTTCAAGTCTTGGTTTATCTTTCTCTTCCAACAGTTCTGTCCACCTAAAAGCCTTTTGTGATAGTGATTAAGGCACATGCAGTGAATCAAGACAATAAGTTATTCTAGTTATTTTGTTTTTTTATAACAAAATCAGATTGTAATATTTTTATTTGTTTTCTTTCTTTAGCTATACTTATGATGGGTATATTATATGTATATATTCAGGCCTTTATTTTTTTTATCTCAATAGAAAAATAGAGAGAATATTTTCGTTCTCATATCTTTTTGTTCAGTTTTTTTCATCTCTTCATTTTATAATATGATATTTATTTCATAATAAACAGATTCCACCAATTACAATATAATCAGGAATAAGATATTTTTAACTTGTCAAAATTTAAGTTCAAAGAAGTCTGGTGTATTTCTATCTCTCTTTATTCTATTATTTGGTAAATAAATAATTGTTAGCTAAAAAAATTACTTTGAAGATAAATTTGATTCTAATTGTGGAACTGCTAAATGTTTATATAGTTGTGCATTAACATATTATTTTGATTAAGAAAATATTGTGAAGAATGTTATTGAGTAGAATTTTGTGATGATAAAATTGAAATTGGAGAAAATTTGAAAGTATTAATAAAGTTTTAGTAATTTTTCAGAATTGAAATTTTTTGTGATCTCTCACTTTAATTTGAGTAAGCATTTTACAAGATCAATCAAGGTAAAACCCAAATCATCAACATGCACTCCTGTGTTACTATCAATCCATTTACACTTAAATACTGGAACTCTAAATTTCACGCGGTCAACTTCCCAGATTTCTTCAATTACTCCAAGGTAACTTATTGTAGTCATCACAAGATTGTTGTCTTTTGAACTAGCAAAGTGCATTGACTCTGCCTCAAGGGTGACACCTCTATTCTGCATTGTACTTTTTTTATCTTTAATGTTTGTATAAAAAGAGAACTTATTAATATCATATCCAGACCATGTTATGACATCAAAGTTAGGTCCTCTGCCAACCATTTCAACTCATCAACATCACAATCTTCTTTACCAATTTTCTCTTTAAACCATTTCAAAAACGTCTTATTATGCTCAGTCAACAACCATTTCTCATTTGCATGTGGGTTCATTGACTTCAACAACATTTTGTGTGCATCTATGTAGGAAAGAACATCATCAGTATTGTTCAAAATATCCAGGTGTGCTTGAAGTACCTGTTGTTGATCTTTTCGAACTACCCTCATCCCTCGTGTGTCCTTGTCTTCTTGCCTTCCTTTATACCGAGACCTCAGAACACCTATAGCATCTACTTCTGACATATATGTTGTACAAAACTCAATTGCTTCCTCTGCAATTTCTCAACAATAAATGCTTCTGGTCGATATGGATTCTTCACATACCCTTTGAATATCTTCATGAATCGTTCAATTGGGTACATCTATTGTAAAAACACATAATCACATATTCTAATTTCTCTCACTAGATAAACAATTAAATGAACCATGATATCAAAAAATGAAGGAGGAAAATACATCTCTAGTTGACATAAGAGAATAATGGCTTCATTTTCTAAGTCATCCAACCTAGTAGGATCAATTATTTTCCTACAAATAGCATTGAAGAATAGGTAAAGAAGAGTGATGACTTGTCTAACATTTTTAGATAGAATTCCATGAATAGCCACTGTGAGAAGGTCTTACATCAAAACATGACAATCATGAGATTTTAAACCCATAAGTTTCAAATCTTCCATTGAGACGAGACTTTTGATATTTGAAGAGTATCCTTGTGGTGCTTTAACATCTCGCAAACACCCACAGAAACTAATATTTTCAGATTTTTGACAAAGTATGACATGCTGGTGGCAAGTACGTTCGTTTACGAGCATTTATTCCATCCTTTGTCTTTCCTTTAATATTTAACAATGTCCCAATTATACTATCACAAACATTCTTTTCCACATGCATTACATCTATGCAATATCTAACATCTAACTTTGACCAATATGGAAGTTCAAAGAATATCAATTTCTCCTTCCATATGTTTTTCACACTACTATTCTTGAGGGTTTTCCCATAAGTCACTTCGACGTGACATACTCGGTTATAGACTTCCTCACCAATTAAGGGTGGAGGTGTAGTTTTGTCCTCCTGACAACCATTAAAAGCTTTTTTCAACTTGTGATAAGGGTGATTACGTTTCAAAAACCTTCGATGCCCAATGTAACATGTCTTCCTCCCATATTTTAGCTGATGGTAACTTGTGTTTTCTTCACATATCAGGCAAGCATGATGTCCTTTGACACTATAACCACTCAGATTTTCATATGCAGGGAAATCATTAATAATGCAAAATAACAATGCTTGCAAATTGAAATTCACCTTTTCATATGCATAAAAAACCTTGATGCCTTCATCCCATAACAACCTCAAGTCCTTTATCAAAGGACTTAGATAAACATCTATGTCATTTTCGTGCTGCCTTGGTCTTGATATCATCATAGACAACATCATACATTTTCTCTTAATGCACAACCAATATGACAAATTATAAATAATTAGCAAACCAAGTCATGAACTATGTTTGCTACTTAAATTACCGTGTGGATTCATTCCATCAGTTGCAAGACCAAGTTTGAGATTTCTTGGATCACTTCCAAACTCAGGATACAAAGAATCGATCTTCTTCCATTGTGGTGAATCGACAACATGTCGTAATAACCCATCACATTTTCTTCCATTTGCATGTCATGTCAAGTTTTTTGCATCCTTAACATTGCTAAAGAAATGTTTTAATCGTGGTATAATTGAAAGATATCAAAATACTTTTGCAGTAGGACCCTTTTTCCATATCATCTTCATCCCCGTCATCATCTTTTACTTTGTATCTTGATGCCCCGCATCTAAGACACTTACGCAATCCTTCAAACTTTTTTTTATACAATATACAATTATTTGGATAAACATGTATTTTTCGGTACTCTATACCCATTGGACACAATATCTTCTTGGCCTCATAGTGACTGCTCGACAATGTATTACCTTCTGGAAGTATTTCATGCAACAATTTCAGCAATTTAGTAAAACTTCTATCAGTCCACCCATTTCGTGTCTTGATATTAAATAATCATAATATTTCTGACAAACATGAAAAACTTGAACAAGTGGGATACAATTCTATTACTGAATCATCTTTCAACGAATGATACACGTGTGCTTGCTGAAAACTATCTTCTCCAATATCACGAATCATATCTTCCATGCAATCCTCAGAATATATATTAGAATGTTGACATTCAGTTTGAGATACATATGGAATGTTCAGAACATCACCATGCCAAGTCCATGTTGTAAAGTTCTTCAAGAAACCATCACGAAGAAGATGCTTTTGTATTAACTAAACATCTAGTCTTTTCCCATTCAAACAATTAACTCACGGACAATAATATCTTCCATTTATTCCTGCTCCATTTCGTTTAGCAAATTTTAGAAACTCTTCCACACGTTTCTCATACACATCACTGATTCGACTTCCATTTATCCAACTTTGATCCATGACTACGCAAAGTAAAAAATAATATATATATATATACTATACAATGCAAAAATCAAATACAAATTGTCAAGGATCGAACATCCTTGGACTCAATACTAACACGCCCTCAAACAATATACAAATTCAATACAAATTGTCGATGATCGAACATCCCCAGACTCAATACCAACATACATTCACTATATATATATATTCAAGCATACACAACAAGCAATCTAATACACAAAGCATTCCAAGCATACAAAAAACTCCAAATACATATAATATAGCATTTCAAAGATACAAAACATACCTCTTGTAGACAGTGTGAGCAAAACTAGTGATCATTGAGAGAAAAACTAGTAAACACAAATGACCCAAATGAACTCTAGCAAAACTAGTAAATGCAAAAATAAAGTGAATGAAACATAGAGACAATGATAGCAAACCAAAACGAGGGAGAAAACCACATACCATTGAGACTGCGAGCCAAAACCAATGCCTCCCAAAGCGGAAATGAAAATGGCAACGCGAGCGAGAAACGTAAGCCAGAAAAAACGCTATCAAAACCAGTAAATGCAAAAATAAAGTGAATGAAGCACATATACAGTAATGGCAAACAAAAATAAGGAAGAAAATCACTTACGAGTGAGACTATGATCGAGAACCAATGCCTCCCAAAACTGTTTTAATATGACAATGTGAGCGAGAAACGTAGACGGAAGAGAACACAAGAGAGAAAATGCTTGTTTTGGAAATGATTAAAGACTCGACACAGTGCACAAGAAGTAATAATGGCAGAGCGTAAGACAACGAGAACGAAAGAGGCAACTGCGTAAGAGGAAAAAAAGTGGTTGAAACGTAAAAATAAAGAGATATTACGTCGGTCATAGAATCTATTTTTTTTTACTAGTAAAAAGAAAGAAAAAACACTGTCGTGGTCTTACACAGGAAAAAGCTTTAATAAATTTAATAGTGATAAATTTTCACTTAAAAAAACTTAATGATAGAACCAAACTTAATTTGATCCGAAAAGTGTATAGATTTAATTATATGACTAAAAGTATAACTAATTTTTATTATAAATTAAATATAGTTAATATTAGCATTTAACGATTATTTTATATTTTTTTTCCTCAAGATATAATGTAGCATGTGATTAAAAATTGTATTATATTAATGATTAGTTTGTATTAATGTGTAGTATTTATAAATCAAGTATCGTGACTGCACACACTACAAGAACTGTTTATAAATCTATATTAAATAATTTTCATTCATTTTAACATATAATTATTTTGTCCTATGAGTTTTTCATTTCACTAGAGGAAAAAATTAATTATGTTTTCAGCATTATAATTATAATTATAATTCTCGTTCCATCGTCTAGTTTTTCCACTGTAAAAATCAAGCATGAATTTATCAATATAATATATATATATATATATA
>Ga0209489_107416_pt1 | contig 16372 bp, 6 predicted proteins | sample SiratrowhiteBW_FD_187527 | JGI IMG/M metagenome (GOLD analysis project Ga0209489, IMG submission 187527) | Root nodule microbial communities of legume samples collected from California, USA - Siratro white BW (SPAdes) (version 2) | ecosystem: Host-associated > Plants > Roots > Nodule | place: USA... | reverse complement strand
AAATTCAATATTTGTCATAAGAAATGAGATACCATTGTGCTATTTTTGGTTTTGGAGTTATCTATTTATCAATTTTAAGCTCTAGGTTTTCAGCATTGTATGTAAGTTGTAAAGTGTGACACATTTGGTTGTCCATTTAACACAAATCATCCATCTACTCTGTGTGGTTTAGATGATTTATAAATATTCCTGTTTTGAGGATGTCCCGACACAACTGTAAAGTTGCCTTGTTTGACCAGTTAGTCACAGATTTGATCTAAGATCCACTTTGTACATACAAGGAGAAGAAGGTTTGCATACAACGATCCCTGTAAAGTTGCCTTGTGTGACCAGTTGGTTACAGATTTGAATCTGAAATCAACTTTGTATAAACAAGGGGATGAATGTTGTATGCAATGACCCTCCATTATCCATTCATGAAGTAAGAAGCTTCTACGGGTGCTTGGGTATGTTAGTTTTTGCAAGTATTCCTGTTGTATAGGGTCCTGTGACTTGCTGTCTCTGGCATTTCCAATCTGGACAAGAAGATTTCATCTCATGTTTATACTTATTTGTATTTTGTCTATGTTTCTCTTTCATAGTCTTCAAGTAAAGTGTCTTTCTTGCTAAGTTTGAAAAATTCAGATCCCTTTGAAGGAGAAATCTTTTGTTTGGACAATGATTTTTAGTGTAATTAGTACAGGAGATGCGCTACAGCTTTATAGACAGACCTAAGAGTCATCTGTCTGTTTCATGCAGTTCAGCAAACCTGCCCACTTATCTTTACATCACATTAGTTTGGGAACTGTTGAGGTTGGACACATTTGGACAAGCAATCTAATTAAGCACTTATTCAATGAGTTTATTTTTATAGGCCTAATTGAAAAGTTTAATCTTGAAATTTATTGAGGTAAGTTAAAGATTTTATGGGAAGATTTTAACCAAATAACTGTCAAGTGCGTGTATGATAAATCAGTTCCATGGTAACTCTTCCAAATGTGCCTTATCCCTTTTGAATATTTAGCAGTTCTTATTAACTTTTAAGGTTTTGGAAATTGGAAAGATTAAAGAAGGCGAAACTTTATGCTTGTAGTGCATTTTTGTGCTTGTATCAATATTTGTTACTATCAACCCATAACAACAATATATTTTTTATGTGTATATGTGCCCCCTTTAAATGTTTCCATCTAAAATCTGACTTCAGGTGATTTGAATCTGATGGATTCCAATAATTGGAGACCTAATCAAGGTAATAACCCCGCTATGGATCCAAACGAGTGGAGAGCTCAACTACCACCTGATTCACCCCAAACAATTGTCACCAGAATGTAAGCTTCAATTTTAACACTGTATTTTATTATCGAGGTTATTTGAGACAGGTATTCTTAACATCTCCATCCTTCCATCATCTAATTGTCAAACTATTGTTTTTCTTGGTGTAGAATGGACACATTAGAAAAACATATTCCTGTTTCTGGTCCTGATGGATTGCTTGAACTTCAGAAGATTGCTAAAAGGTTTGAAGAGAAGATTTTTAATGCTGCAATAAGCCAGGTACGTCCATTTTGAAAATTGGGGATCCTCCATTTCTTTTGTTATTACCTATGCAAATATATAAATATATACAATAAATTATTGATGGTTTGACTCAACACTGGTGTTCTGTCTTTTTTCAGCCTGATTATCTACAGAAAATATCTATGAAGATGCTTACAATAGAGACTAAATCCCAAAACACCATGGCTAACAATATGCCACCAAATCAAGTTGGCCCTAGCAATAAACCTACAGATCAAGGTTAGCATTTAATAGCCTGGGTTTGGTGATGATATTATGATCTGGTACCAAGTGTCAAATCCTAATTAATTTATGTATAAGACTTGAATTGTTTCAATAGAATGATAGTTTTTGTAACTGATGATGATGAAATTAGAATTTTTGGCATGTGTTGAATTGTCTAGTGCGTGTGATTTTGAATATAAATGGAGAGTCTGCATTGAAATTATATGTAGAGTGCTGTAAATTACAGGGAGGAGGCTGAGGTTTAAGGAATTGATAAGGGAATAAATGAAGAAATGAAATGGAGGAGAGGAGACTATATATGACTATGCTCTGTTTTTTTTTTGCCAGAGTAGAACAAGAGGAATCAACAGCCTCCCACTGCTTTTGATTGAGTCAAATTGATCTTTGAAAGGATTTTTTTTTTTTTCTGATGAAATTCAATATTTGTCATAAGAAATGAAATACCAGTGTGCTGTTCTTGGTTTTGGAGTTATCTATTTATCAATTTTAAGCTCTAGGTTTTCAGCATTGTAAGTTGTAAAGTGTGACACATTTGGTTGTCAATTTAACACAAATCATCCATCGACTCTATATTTGGTCACTCACTTCAACAACTTTACTCAGTTCCTTTAGGAATAAAATTTATCATAATTTTAATGTTTGGTGTGGTGTGGTTTAGATAATTTATAAATATTCCTTTTTTGAGGATATGTCCCGAAACAACTGTAAAGTTGCCTTGTGTGACCAGTTGGTCCCAGATTTGAATCTAAAATCAACTTTGTATATACAAGGGGAAAAAGGTTGTATACAATGACCCTTCATTATCCATTCATGAAGCAAGAAGCCTTATGGGTGCTTGGGTATTTTATTTTTTGCAAGTATTCCTGTTGTATAGTGCCTGTGACTTGCTGTCTCTGGCATTTCCAATCTGGACAAGAAGGTTCCATCTGTTGTTTATACTTATTTATATTTTTTCTATGTTTCTCTTTCATAGTCTTCAAATAAAGTGTCTTGCTTGTTAAGTTTGAAAAATTCAGATCCCTTTGAAGGACAAGTCTTTTTGTCTGCTTTGTGCAGTTCAGAAAAACTGCCCACTTATCTTTATATCACATCATTGACAGATTAGTTTGGAAACTATTGAGGTTGGACACATTTGGACAAGCAATCTAATTAAGCACTTATTCAATGATTTTATTTTTATAAGCCTATTTGAAAAGTTTAATCTTGAAATTTATTGAGATAAGTTAAAGATTTTATGGAAAGATTTTAACCAAATAACTGTCAAGTGAGTGTATGATAAATCAGTTCCATGGTAACTCTTCCAAATCTGCCTTATCCCTTTTGAATCTTTAGCAGTTCTTATTAACTTTTAAGGTTTTGGAAATTGGGAAGATTAAAGATGGCAAAACTTTATGTTTCTAGTGCATTTTTGTGCTTACATTGTAGGTGTTACTATCAACCAATAGCAACAATATACTTTTTATGTGTATATGTGTCCCCTTTAAATGTTTCCATCTAAAATCTGACTTCAGGTGATTTGAATCTGATGGATTCCAATAATTGGAGACCTAATCAAGATAATAACCCCACTATGGATCCAAACGATTGGAGAGCTCAAGTACCACCTGATTCACGCCAAACAATTGTCAACAGAATGTAAGCTTCAATTTTAATACTGTATTCTCGAGGTTATTTAATTAGTTCTTTAACCGTTGTTGCATATCAAAGGAAAATTAATAAATAAATAATGAATCCCTAAATTGACAACATTTCGAGAAGGTTTTTTTTGTTTGTCATATAGAAGGAATTCTATCTAATATTATTGTTTTTGTTGTCATTGGTGTTTTTATTATTATTATTATTATTATTATTGTTTTACAATTTACTATACAACTTATTTGGTCTTGGTAGAATAGACCTTTCTGTGTCATTAGTAAGCATTTGGTCTGTCTTCTAATGTGGAGCACTGCTCTTTCATTTATTTTGGAGATTTAGAAAGAGAAGGGAGAGCCTTGCTCTGCTAGTTTAATATCTTTGTAACATTTTGGAGCTTTTGGTTGAAGTGCCATTATAATTAAACAAAAGATCTGTCTTGAGTACACTACATCAGGATTTTGTATTTGATTCCTCCATAATGTGTTATTTTGTTTTTCTTTCACAATTTTGGTTACAAATAGATATTTAGGAATGTTTGTTTCAAGATATATTGTATTATCAGGAAATATAAGCAGAAGAAATGTGGATGTGGAAGAATGAAGACATGATAGGTAGTTATCACATTAAGAAAACATATTCCTGTTTCTGGTCCTGAAGGATTGCATGAACTTCAGAAGATTGCTAAAAGGTTTGAAGAGAAGATTTTTAATGCTGCAACAAGCCAGGTGCGTCCATTTTGAAAATTGTGGATCCTCCATTTCTTTTGTTGTTACCTATGCAAATATATAAATATATACGATAAATTATTGATGGTTTGACACAACACTGGTGTTCTGTCATTTTTTCAGCCTGATTATCTACAGACAATATCTATGAAGATGCTTACAATGGAGACTAAATCCCAAAACACCATAGCTAACAATATGCCACCAAATCAAGGTTAGCAGTTAATAGCCTGGGTTTGGTGATGATATTATGATGTGGTACCAAGTGTCAAATCCTAATTAATTTATGTATAAGTTTGGAGAATTTGCAAAGTACTACCTACCAAGATGTAAATCAATTATCCCATAAACTTTAGTCAGTACTCTAATAATATGATAAGAGGTATATGTCATGCAGCAAATTTGGAGCACACCATTAATTCTTCTTTTCCAACTTAAAAAAAAAAAAATCACATTATAAGAAGTTTGCTAGCAAAACATTAGTGACCAATATGGTCTGGTCATCAATTTTGTTTGACTTGCTGGAGGATCTTCAGGTTAATCCAAATTGAAACCTATTAAAAAGAAAAAAAAGGCTTCCACTGAGTGAAAGTGTCTTAGGTTCCTATTGTAAGTTCATATCCAATCATATTTTCTTCTTTCCCTACTTGCAAACATGTTTAGATTCCAATTTACAAACAAGTAGACAATTTGAAACTGAACAAATTTAGGTAATATATACCAAGTCCACTGATTATTTAGGGTGTTTTAAATTTTAGTTGAAAAATTCAAATCAATTTTCGCTTTTATCAAACATTATGTATACGCTTAACAATTTTTTCTTCACATTTATTTAGAAATAAAATTTATCTCAAACTTTAATTAAATTAAAATTTACAATTAGTTATTTTTTCTTAACTTCAATTGAACTCAATTCAACTTATTTTTCTAACTGAAATTGAAAAACTCTTTCAATATTAAGTTTTTTTTTTGTCTGTATTGAAAAATTATTATGGGGAAATTGAATCTAAGTTTTCGTTACAAATTTAGTCCGTGGTATTAATTGAGTTCATTAGCTTCATTATTGCTCTATTTAAAACAACTTCTAATCACATTAGTTAAAATAATCTTGGTATTTGTTATTTTTGCGAGAACTATTATTAATAAGGATTTATTTTATTCCAATCTAGTGAAAATATAAATGCCTGGACGCATGTGTTCACTTTTTCATATGATAAAAAAGAATAAAAAAATATTATAATAATTGCTAAAATAAAAAGTATTATTAAGTTATAAAAATTTCATAAAAGTAATTAAAAAATATATATTTATAATTTTATTTTTTTATTGTGTAGGATATTTTTTTTATTGTAAGTAGTTATTTGAGTTTAAAAGAACAATTATCTAAAAGGTAAGAGGGTAAAATTTATGTACACAAAAAGGTAGTTAAAATGGAGAATCGTTTTTGTTAATGATATAGATAAATTGTATGGTATTGGTGATATAAGATACCAATTAAAAATTAATTATTATTTTTATTAAAATAACTTGTATTATGCATTGAGTGGTGAAATATATTAAATTTTGCATAGTTAATCAACTTGGTGTGTATATAACATCGTATTATCACTAACATTAATATTATGTATACTATAAGAGATAAAGATTTAGACAAGATTTATATTATAATTTAAAATTATTAAAGTTCCTTCTTCACAGATAATATATACATATCTCAAAGGAAAAAAAAAAAACATATATAAGTATATCTATGTTAAGATTTTTCTTTTATCATATCACCTACTATTGTGTGACATAAATCATAATAATTAATAAAAAATCAACAAAATACATATTTAAAATTGTATATACATCTATTAATCTCATATTTATATTTTCATAATTTATACAACTCATTCAAATCTCAATTTAATTTAAAGATATATTTTTTTATAATAAAGTATATATTAAATTAAGTATCTAATTCTCGGCTAACTTATTAGCATTAATATCATGAACAGTTGACTTGAAAGATATTACCATTGAATTCAACTTAGAGACTTATTTTTTATTTTTTTTACATCGCAAACACAAATGGTATTGGGAGATTAACTTACCTATTTCTTTAGAATCAAACCTCAAAGCTCATCAACGGCACTGAGTAATTAAGATTAGTGACAGCTAAAAATATATGTGCTTTTTGGAAGAAAGAGGAAAAAACAAAATGTGTCTTCACTTTCCTTGATTTCTAACCTCTGTTTATTTTCTTTATTGATTCCACTTCATAAATGTCAGTTAAGCCTAGCTACTATTTTAGTAATAAGAAATTATTTTTTTATATTAATTAAGCCGACATAATTATTTTTATCAAACTTATTTCAATTATTATGATAAAATACTTTTGTTGTTGAGACAGCCAATACATTTGAATTTTTAAACATAATTAAAATCTCTTGTTTACATTTGTGTCTCAATAACTACGCATAGTTTTTTTAGTTTTTTATTTTTAATATTTGTAAATTTTTAAAGTTGACTCATAATGTGTCGTATCATCTCTATATTTGATATTTATCTTTAGGTCTCTTTCGCATCTATTTCACCGATATTTTGAATTTCTGATGAAGACTGAAAATTTTATGATAGTTAGTTTTCTATATTCTTGTAATAATACGGTCTAAAAAATTATATTCAATTTCTAAAACTAATACAAATAATTATAAAAAAATTGTAGTTTCTTTTTTTATCGACAAAACAAATCTATCGGAAACATTCAAAATTCATCGATAAATTGATTTTCTATAAATTTATCGACGAATTTTTGAATCTGTCGATAATTATCAACATATTATTGACAAATTTTTGAATCTGTCAGTAATTATTGACGAATTATCTGTCAATAAATTTAACGATGAATAATATCCGTCGATAATAATATTTTACCTACAGATAAAGTTTTATTAATAAAATTTTGTCAGTAATTTAACTTTTTTTTAATTAAAAATAAGTTAAAGTAAGAGAGATTTAATATTAAAGATAAGAAACATTATAGAATATATAAAATTATTATGATTTTTACATATCTACTATTGCATATTTTTTTTAAAATTGAAACTGAAACTAAGAATTAATTTAATAGTTACAACCAGCTTACAAATTTCTTTTATTAAAAGAAAGTTGCATTAATTAAAATTTGAGCATATAATAGAGAAATTTGAGATAACTATTTTTTCTAATTAAAAGTTTTTTATATTTTATTGGTTGTGTGTAATATTATTTGATATATTATTCGCTTCTTAATTAAGGAAAGAATATATTTTTTGAACATATAATAAATCGAATAATATTTGTCGCAACCGGAATCACGACAGGGCGATCAAAAAGTTTATTTTAAAAAATATTTAAATAGAGATTGCAGTCGCCACCATAGTTTATTATGGAAAACCATAAAAAATCAAAAATAAAAATGTCTACGAACCAGATTCAAAGATTCCGGGGTCGGTTATGTGTGAAGAAGGTATTAGCAACCTACAACGCCCGTCCCAAGACGGTACCTTTAATCAAATGAATATAAACAAGTGTGGTTTTACAAAATATCATTTTTCTCAAATAATAACAATAATAATACGAATAAAGATAAATAAAATAACAAAACAAACAAATATAAAAAAACAAAACAAATATATAAATAAGAAAAAAGAAAACATGTTAATAAACATAATACAAATAATAATAATTATGCAAAAAATAATAAACAAAAATAAAACAAATAAACATTTATTTTTTATTTTTTTGGAATCGACAAGAATTGACCTTATTTTTTTTGAAAATTTCATTTAATCTTGTTTTTAAAATAAAGTTTTATATTTTTTATTGTTAAAATTTTAGATTATTGAAACTGTTTCACATTTTTATTTTTTCTAAAAAGTAAACATTTTTACTATTTTTGAAAAATATTTTATTTTTTAATTATTTTTAAAACTATTTTGAATCTAATATTTTTATTTGTGAAAGTTTATGTTTTTTATTTTTAAAAGTTGATTTATTTATTCTTTTTATTTTGGAAACTTTTTTATATATTTTTAATTTCGAAATTTTGGTATTTTATTAACTTTTGGAAAATATTTTATAGACTTTTTCGAAAATGATATATTTTATTTATTTTTGGGAAACATTTATTATTTTTTATTAAAAATTTGGAAATGTTTAATATATGTTTATCTTTACAAAATTTACTTACAATAAAACATTATTTATTGATTTGGTAAGAAAAAAAAGTAATAATAATAATAATAATATAAAAATAAAAATGGTCTAGAGTCTCTTTTGAGTACTCTGTTTTTGCTTCCATGATCTACTGACATTTAGGTTCCTTTTTATTTTGGGTCCAGCAGCCTCTAGAAAAAATTAAATTAAACAATGAGACGTGCTTAGAGCAGCATCCGATATATGATACGTGCTTAGAACAACATCTCCGATATAACAAAAGGCAAATATGAGACGTGCTTAGAGCAGCATCTCCAGTATAACAAAAACAAATATGAGACGTGCTTAGAGCAACATCTCCTGCATAACAAAAACAAATTTATAATGTAAATTTATTTACAAGTCATAAAAAAATATTAATATTCATGATATTGAAATTTGAACAAGTCAAGACAAACAAAATAAGGACAAATAGAACAATTACATGAGGCTGAGCAATCAAGATATACCAATTGAAGATATGCTTTAACAAAATTCACCCTTTTTCTAATTCCAAGCCTTCAGATGTTCAGTAATTTTTTTCATGTGTAATTCTAGTGCTTTCTCAAAAACATAACATGTGTAAAATGTGTGTTCTTCTTTTATATTTGTAAAGATGGGTGTAAAATATTGCTAAGAATCAATCTTCCTTCCTTATTTTGGTCTTTTTCTTTTATAAAAGTCCTCAGAATCAATCATAGTTATTTGCAATTAAGCACAATAACAACCCATTATTACCATTATTTGCAAGCTGAATAATATCTAATTAATATCATTATTTGCAATTAAGCATAATAATATCTAATTAATATCATTATTTGCAATTAACCAGGATAATCAACCATTATTATCAGATTCCCCTAGCTTGTTCAAATTTTCATTAATTAATATTTTTTTTGAATTTTAAATTAATTTTTGTGCATTAAAAACGGTGCAAAATATCAATTTTATTTTATTTTTTTAACACACTTTGAATGGACTGGACCTCAACAAACCAATTTACTTTATTTTTTTCAAAATGAACCTTTTATTAATTTGGGCTTTATTCAAAGACAAATTATTTTCGAACTGAATCTCTTAATGAGTTTTATTTTTTTTATTGTTTTTCTACAGTTTATTTAAACCAGACCCAATACTTTTTTTTCTTATTTTTTTTGTTTATTTTTCTATACTTTCCATTTTTTATTTTATTCATTACTTATTTCTTTTATTTTCCTATTTTATTTATTATTATTTTCATTTTCTTTTCTTTTATTTTACTTTGTTGTTTTTTTTCTTTTCTTTTTTTTATAAATTTTATTTCAAAACTTTATTCATTAAAATAAAAAAATGAAATCAAAACTTTTTCTTCTTTTATTTATTTAAATGACAAAGTATGATAAAAATTACATAACACAAATTTTTTATCTTAATTTGATATATTTTTTATTTTGAAATAATTTTATTTGTCCAGACGAAATTGGGTGTTGATAATATTTACAATAACAATTCATTCTCCCTTAACTAGCGTATAATTTATTCTTTTCTCACGGCGTGAGAAATTTCTCTTTAACAAAATTTGAGATGAAAGATATGGTTTTGAGGCATCTTATGTGATAGGGATAGAGATATTCCATGAAAGATCACAAGGAATGTTAAGATTGTCTCAAAAGGGCTACGTAAAAGAGGTGTTAAGAGAGATTTAGAATTGAAAGTTGTTCTTTATAAATAGTTTCAATTCAAAAGGGAGGTAATTTTAGTCAAATGCAATGTCCCAAAAATGATATGGAACGAAAAAAATGGAATCTATTCCTTATGCTTCAATGGTTGGTAGCCTGATGTATATTCAGATATGCACTTGACTAGATATAAGTTTTGTAGTCAGAATGTTAAGTCGCTATCAAAGTAATTCCAGAAGGGACCACTGGAAAGTTGTAGAGAGAATCCTCATATATTTACAAGGCACCAAGAATCACATGCTTATTTATAGAAGGACAGATGACCTTAAAGTAATAGGTTACTCAGATTCAGATTATGTTGGATGTATAGACTCAAGAAAGTCAACATTTGGTTATATGTTTATATAAGCTGGAGGAGCAATCTCATGCAAAATTACAAAAGAGTCTATTATCGCTACTTCTACCATGGAGGTTGAATTTGTGACATGCTTCGAAGCCATAGTTCATGCATTGTGGCTGTGAAACTTTGTCTTAGAAATTAATGTTGTGGACAATATAACTAAGCCGCTGAGAATTTATTGTGATAATTCTACAACTATTTTCTTTTCTAGAAATGACAAATATTCTGCAGGTGCAAAACACATGGACTTAATATACTTGTCAGTTAAGTAATAAGTGTCGAAACAAAGAGTGTCAATGGAACATATTGGTACTAATCAAATGATAGCAGATCCACTAACTAAAGGGTTGTCACCTAAAATATTTTCTAGTCATGTGAAACACATGGAAATAATTGATAAGTTCTTTTTAGCATGATTAGTATGATATGTATAAATAATTTGCTTGTATTGTCTAAAACTTGTGAATTCAATCAAAGTTATGTTTTTTCTTATTTATGCTTGTTATTCACATTATGTTATATGCATGCATAGCTTTGGTGTGATAACATATAATGTGTATTTAAAATAGTATACTTTGATTGATGTTTTAAAAATTGAATTGATTTGTGATACATGAAAGAAATATGTTGCTTATTAACATCAATCCCCATTATTCAATTTGTTTAATTCTAATTAAGGATGATGAGTTGATTATTTCAATGGAAAATGTGTTCTTATGGTTGTTGAATCTTCAAGTCCTGGTATAGACCAAGTAGTAGATTATAAGAATATTTAATTAAATATCATAAAAGTGTGGTCCATGTAATTGACAGAGTTAACTCTAATAAAAGAAAAGTTAATGTGATGGTTGTTACTCTTTAAAAAGTTAATACAATTATGAGAATTTTATTTTAAAAATGTTTCATTATATCTCCTGCTATTAGACATTGATCTATTAATCTATTATACATCCAACTTCAATTTTGATAAATATTCCTAATCTTTAATCTTTCATATAACACGTGCATCATTCAACTATAAAAGAAAGTTTTATAATTTATCATTACTTAATCTATTTAAGAATAATAAACTATATTCCCTAAATTATGGACATAAAAAAAATCACATAAGAAAATACAATTCCTAGAAAAAAATAAATTGTTCCGCCAACTGAAACAAAGTATACCAAAGATGAGCACATGCTTAGTGAATCTACCTCAAATGTTGATCTCATCTTCCACTAGTGTAAACTGATTATATATATAACTAATTTAAACTATCCCACAACTACTTAACTAATCCATATATTCTTATAAGGCCTTGCTTTGTTGAACGCGATCTTGTGCAGTAGAATTTCCTTTATGAGTAGGCTGGTTGGTAGTGCTTTTAATTCTATAATGCTCCATGCTTAATTTTCATTCCAAACATCACAATACAACTATTGCGGTTCATAATCCAAACATTAACAATTTTGAAAACACTAATGATCACTCAATCCACATTCATCTTTATACCTTAGGGTTTAAGAAGAAAACTCAATGAAATGAAACGAAACTCGTAAGCATTTTAAAGATTCAGATCATGTAATAAACTAACAAACTTTATAGCTAATGTGAATTCTTTTGCTGCAATTAAAAAATTAGAAGCATGAATCAGGATTAAGTGTGAAAGATTACGAAAAGAGTAAGAAGAAGGTCATGTGAGACAGCTCGACATCAAGAAGAGCAAAGTAACCGTGAACAGGAGAGAAGAGATCGAAAATGCAAGACTTGAACTTCTTTAGAGATTGTAGTCCAGTGACTTCACCTTTAATCACTAAAGGTTATTTAAAAATATTATTTTTTTATTATATAAATACAAAAAATATTAAATGAACTTATCCAAAATCCTAAACTTAACTATTATTCTTAATTACTTTGAAAGTAATTGATTTTAAATAATATTTTAAATTTATTATTATTAATTTAAGTTTATGTTTAAATAAAATTAAAATATTAAATATTACTTTAAAATGATAATTTTTTAAATTGATACTAACTATTTCAATATTATATTAAAATTAATAAATTTATTGATATTAATTTAAAATATTTTATAAATTAACAATTAACAACTAATTTTATAAAATTTAATTACTCTGAAATCATTATCTAAGTCGTGATATTAGTGACCAAAATTTCAAGTATCTAATAATATGATAATAAAAAAAATAGTTTTTAATTTTATTATTTTTATTGACTAAAATTAATCTCTAAAATAAATTAAAAGTTACTTAATTTTTTTCTAATTATATCTTAATAAGAGATTAAAAAAACTTTCCCTAAATAAATAATTATTTTTTGTGATCATTATTTACTAAAAACATAGTATCTAATTATATTATAAATTTTTATTAAAAAAAATAAACTATCTTACTTATCAATAATTTTTAATTTATAAAATAGTACCTAAATTAGTTAATATAATGACTAATTATTTTTTATTTTTAAAATAGTTACCATTTAATGATTTTATTATAATATAGTATTGTGGCAGATTCAGGGAGAAGGTGACATGTGTTAAGTTACGCTTTTCTTGTTTTACTCCATGTTTAGCATGTGTAAGCCTTTCTTGAGTGGGTTGTGCTCTCCTTCTTTTCCTAGATCATCTAGGATTTATTTAGGGCTAGGAGAAGTTCAATTGAAACCTAGGTAGATTAAGAACCCTAATTCTAAACTTAGTCTATTAAGTCTTATTACAAGCTTAAAATCCTAATTATTTTATAGTTTAATACATTATCCAAAAGGTCCTAAACTATTCTATACAAAAATGTATAATTAGAGTTTGACTCATATTGATAAAAGCTTGGCCTTATTGAATTCAATTGAGTTTTACTTTTTTTTTTTTTTTTTTTTTTTTTTTTTTTTTTTTTTTTTTTTTTTTTTTTTTTTTTTTCAGTCATGACTCTAGTGGTCAGTTCTTTGTTTAAAAATTTTCTATCAAAAATTGTATAGTGTTATATAGAAAAAATACTTGCATATTACATCATTTATTATTAAAAATATTTATTTAAGATATTATCCATGATTTTGATTTATTCCTTTTCAGCACTTAATCAAAATGATAGTGTTAAAATTTTACTCTAACAAGTTGGTTCATGCTTCAATATTTTTATTTTTCTCAATCGGTATTTTTTTTTCGACAATGAAAAATAAATTTTTACAATCTTCATTATCTAGTTCCATCATTGATATCATCCACTACTTCTCATGATAGATCCTCATTTTGACGTTGCCAACTTCTGCTGGTATCAAACAATTGAAGTTGATACCTTCGGTAACTTTCTAAACTTACACAATTTATTTCATTTCATATTCTTGTTTAAGTGTTTTGCTGTAAAAAAATTGACGAATTTTGATAAAAACTGAAAGCTCACTAAAAAAGTTATACAAACTGTTATATTTTATTCTTTTTTAATGTACCTATTAATTGTTTTATTATTCCTCATTATTAGTATTTTATATGGTTGGGAATAAGAACATCTCAATTTTGAGTTGAGGCCATGTCAATATGGAAAAAGAATGTTGCAAGTTTGATAAATAATATTTTTCTAAAATAACTATTCCTTCCGAAAATATATTTCATTAAGAAGTTGATAGAAGTAAGACCAAAATTTCTTCAAATTAAGTAAAATCAAACATACATAGGTATTAAATTTGTTAACCACCATTCCGAAAATTCTTTAGAAAGTGATTAAGCAACACTTGAAAGAATCACGTAATATTTAACTTAAAATCATACAAGAAGAAAGTGGTACAACTTTTGGATGCATCTGGCATTTCTTAAATTTGCATATCCACTATCCAAGAACTTGACAATGGGGCTCAACTTGGGCTTCTCCGAAGTCTTGGATCTTATTGAAAATTTATTTTATACGGGTTTTCTCTTTTCGCACCCGTCGTTTTTTCGTCGTTCACCTCCATGTATTTAAGATAAATCCAATTTTATCTTTAACATATTTAGAATCATGAAACTAATATTCTAAATTACAACATCCGATTTTTATTTTCAAAATATCTTCTCCAAATGCCAATAATATTTCAGTTGATCATTTTAAAAATATTTCATCTTATTTCAAAATACATAATTTTTCAATCTGTCAAATACTGTTTCGGTATTTTAGAACACTTCATCCTTTAATTTATTATTTAGAATATGTACTTCCTAAGTTTTTAAATATGTTTAAGATAGTAGAAAATTTAACAAACAACACTTTTATCAATCAAATATATTTGGGGGAGACCTCTCCATATTCTTTTTTTTTGCCTGAAAATGATTTTTGTTATATAACACAATATTACAAAGAAGGATTAAAAAGAATTGAACTAAACTAAATGAATGTAATACACGTACAGTGAGATTAGTAACTTAAAATAATATTTATTGTAAATAAAGTAATTTCAAAAGTTTTTTTTCCTTCTAAACTATTGTTATTTTATTCATTTCATTTACGTTTTCTATCTGTTTCTTTTTTTCTTTTTCAAAATTTGTAGATTTATTTATGTTTTTAGCATTTTAAATTTGGAATAATTTTGATTTTAGTTCTTCAAATAAAAAAAATAATTTTTTTTCAATTCCTTAAAATTAAAAAATAGATATAGTTTTAAATTCTTAAATACTGAATTTGAGAGACTCAATGAGATTTTTGGAGTCCAAGAATTTAAAGTTTAAGAATTAAGGTTTAAAATTATTTTTAGTACTTCAAATGTAATAGTTAGAGATTTTGTTTTTTCAGTTTTGAAGAATAAAAGTAATGATAAAAGCATAATTAAACTAAAATTGTATATATTCTTTTTACAAGAGTTAGATAAACTTTGAAGCATGCTATTTAGAATGTGGAACCCACATCATTGCTTTGTGGAACAAATGTAGTGGTAATCGGTGTAACATGCGTATTCTTTAAGTCATGGATGTTTTAGTAAACACGGCATAGAATATGATCTATGTTGCATAATCAACCTACTTTTTTTTTTGTCATTAAGAACATATTTTTAATAATCAACCAATTATGAAGTAAAGGGCATTTCTTTTGCACCGAAAGAAAGCCAGAAAATTTATTATGAAAAGTAAAAGGAGTGAGATTTGTTTACTGTAAAAGTTATGATAGTTATGAAAGATTGGGGTTTCAAAAACTTATTTAAGTGATTACTGACTGTTTTTTAATTATAGTTATTTGCATATGATTGTATAATCTAAATTTTCCATTAAAATGTTTCTATGACTTTGCACTTACTATGTAACTATTTTCGATGAAAATATTGTCCTTGAGTAATACTTTAAATAAATTTATTTTTAGTTCTTTTATTTAAGTTAACAATTAGATATTAATTATCTGTTTAAATTTAAATGTGTTAAATTAAATTTACCAGTTGAAAATAATTATATTGAAAAATTAGTCTACTCATAACCTTTCTATTAATATATTTATAAAAGTTTGATTATATATTACCGTAAATTTCATTTCATATTTTAAATAAATAAAACTTAAAAGCATTTTAGCAAAATAATTGTGTTTTGAACATGAACAAAATAATATGGAGAAGTTTGAAGTCTTTCTTGAAAAACTTAAACAAAATCAGTGATTTAGTAATTTAAGAAAGCAATATAAGGTTTAAAAAGTAAGATATTACAAAAAAGAAACTAAGGAAAAAGTAAAGTCAATAAAAGAAATAAATCAAAGTAAATATAAATGTAAAGGGAAATAATTATTAACATCGAATAAGAATTTATTAAGTATTGACTTTTTTTTATCGTCACTTCCACTTTGTCACTACAAATGTTTTTTCTTTTCACCTTTAATGATAAGTATTATATATATATATATATATATATATTTCCAGCAGTTATCTTATTATCCTATCTTTGCACGAAACTTGCATTATGTTCATTTCTCACTTTTTGTGGAGAGATATATCTAACTTGTAAGTTTAAC
>Ga0209489_107415_pt1 | contig 16377 bp, 5 predicted proteins | sample SiratrowhiteBW_FD_187527 | JGI IMG/M metagenome (GOLD analysis project Ga0209489, IMG submission 187527) | Root nodule microbial communities of legume samples collected from California, USA - Siratro white BW (SPAdes) (version 2) | ecosystem: Host-associated > Plants > Roots > Nodule | place: USA... | reverse complement strand
TTTTCCTTAGGAAAAGTTTTTTTTTTTTTTTTTTTTTGTTCTTTCTAAATTTAAAACTTAAATTATTACTATTTAAAAAACGTGTATTTGTTTTCAACCTAGAATAAATTTAAGCCTTGAACTTCTAATACAATTAAAAAATTAATCTATATAATAATTAGTTCAATAAAAATTAAAAATAATAACTTGTATCATATTTTATTTTAATTTTAAAAGATAATTTATCATACTAAATTCAATCACTATTAATAGAAGTAAATATTGTTGCAATGAATCAATTTCAATTAAAAATATGGTAATTTGTATCATAAATCTGATTACTTACTACTAATTAAATTATAAAAAATTAAATAAGTAAAAACTGCATGTAGAATTAACTTCGAAATAAATAATAAAAATACGTTTCTTTTATGTATTTTAACAGATGTACCCAATGAAAACAATTTTCCATAGGATTAAATGCTTATTGAAACTTAAAACAACAAACAAATTTTTTGTTTGTATAATTTCGCAATACAAGAAATTGTGTATTACCAACCATCAAACCATATTTTTACAAAGAGAACAAAAAAAATAAAAATAGGACGTAATACTTGAAAATAACAAGGCTCGTATTAGTATCAAGAATTTGGGCTTTGTCATGGTGAAACTCCGTTCCTTGCTATTGGCATGAGCCCAATATAAGCCCAATACTTTGTTTCTCAGCCACGGTCCAACTTTCTACACCCCATAATTTTCTTGAACACCTCTCATACTTGGGAATGCAAAAAATATATTTCAAAATGCATGATAGGTGTCATAGTAAAATCGTAGCAGGGTGCCAAAAGAAACACTCCACAGCCTTGTGAAAATTAAACCAAAACAAGGATTCTAAAACAAAATAAAATCAAAGGAGCCTGAACTAAAAAAACAAAATCTGCACAAGGAGCTTTCATCTCAAAATCGTAGCCAGTGCATGAGCCGAGTTTGATTAAATAAATAAATGAAAATAGTATCAGGAAAAGTTATTTACATTCACTCAGTTTCTTTTTGATTTTATTTTCACCCCATGAATTTATCTGCTTTTCTTAACCATACTTAGCTATGACATATATAACTTTTTCTCTTTTCTTCCTTAACTCTCTCCGTTATCCACCCTAAACAATCCCATTTTGGGAAATGAAAATGGACATTAATTAGGTATTCTACCAGATGTTCACTCAACCTTGCACCCTCTCCAACCCTATAAAAAAGAAAAACCAAATGGAAAATGCTAAAATCTTGATCAGGGCAGGAGTTATGAATTGTAGTGGCTACTATAGGGTAGTTATATTTGGCCTAGCCTACTAAGAAACTTTATATAGACACCAATGTATGAGGAAGCATTTCCCTCTCGCTGCCATTGAGAAGTCAGAACCTGATTGCGTATTTTTAACTAAGGGTGAGATTGATAAAGCTTACCTTTTACAGACCTAAATAATTAAAAGCAGCACCCCAAAGCCAGAATTTCTTATCTTGATTCTGAACTAGTACATAACCTTTTTTTTTGTTTTGATTTTTCTTGAGGTGCAGGGTGCAGCTGAGTAAGTAGTCACCTCATCAGGGGCATCAGAGAAAAAGCACATTGTTATATATATATATAAACAGTTTAATTTGCTATCATCTTTCCATTATTGTACACGTGATGGGATTTTGCTCCTTTGACTACCTAATTACTTAACTACCTCTAACAAGCGTGAAGACAAAGCAAGGAAGGAGGTTGAAGAGATGAACCAAAGTTGTGTTGTGTTTGTGTGATGATAATGACTGCCAATATGTCTCCCCAAGCCTTGCATTTGGTTTTCCTTTAGCAGGAAACTTCTTTACTCTTTCCCAGGTACGGATATTGTCTGTCCAGGAGCGTAAGATGTATCAGTAATATTTATGTAATGCTTATGCATATATATGTATGTGTGTTGTAGTAGCGATAGTAGTGCCACTCCCACGTACCCTCACAATGCAACAAAATACTTACACTGCAGATAAGACCCTGTGTACATGTCATGCTACTGTCACTCCCTTCTCCAACAAAAAGTATAAAATAAATATTTCATTTTGGGGTGTGGGCTATTTCACTTTCCTCACTTTATCATCTATTAATGCTTGATTCACCTTCCAATGGCATACGCCACGCCAGGGCCAGTACACGCAACTCGCAAGGTAGGGTTTTAATCTTTATTATATATAGGAGAGGTCTAAACTCAATGCCTCACTCTTCTGTCAACCTAAGCTACCCCTTCTTCCTCAATTATTCAAGCAAACTCCCCAAAAGTCAAATATTGCTATACAATTTTTATCATATATATATATATATATATATATATGTATACTTTCGCTAATGTTAATTATATTGCCTATATTGTTTAGTAAAAATGGCAGCACAAGCTTACTTACCAAGTCCGCAAATGATGTAGGAATGTAAGCAAGTAAGCATGCTTAAATGAAAGCTTGATTGGATTTTGAACTGGAGCTTGCTGAGTTCTATGTCAACTTGTTATGTCATGTGTAATTGTTTTGTCATGCAAAAAATGAAGAAAATACCAGAAAAGAGGTCAATGCACTATTGTCAAGGACTTTGCTTCTCCATTGTTCCCTATCACAACCAACTAGGACCACACAATAAAACTGAGCTGTATGGCCATAGAGAATTCCCGAGCAGTTACTTGCTGGATAACATTTATTGATCCTTCTGTACAAACCAGCCAATAGTATGGTCACGTTAGTGACCTATCAAGCTAATAGTACAAAGATGTTCTACTTGAAGTTATAATATATATATATATATATATATATATATATATATATATATATATTGATATAGGTTTAGACCGCGTGCAACGGAGAAGTTTCATTTGCAATCAGCAATCACTTTTGCCACCTGTGCGCGCCGTTGAAGTAGTAAGGTTTGATGGGGTTGGGGTTTTGGTTCATTCTGGTTAAGTAGGCCAAGCAATAGAAAATATTGCTGTTACGAAATGCTGTTTTTCGAATCACTAGGATCAGTGTAGTTGTGAAAAGATAGTTTGGAGACATTTTAAATTTAAATATAAATTTTATTATGGTTGTTGCAAAACAAAATCCTTTTGTTAGGCATAAAATGCTTTTCATTTTTATAATCTTTTAGAGATTCGATTATACAAATATGAAACACTTTCTTTAGTTTAATGTGCCCCAATAGTAGTGCGCACGCGAAGCTGCAGTATAACCTAGCTCAGTGACAACTCTAAAAAGTTTCTTATTGGCTAATCAAATTATTATATTAAATTATTACTAAGTTCGAGTTCATTGATATGCAAAGTAAAGTGAAAAAGAAAACAAGAAAAACACACCCTACAAGAGTTGCGATGGTTTAGTCCCCTAGTCTGAACCAGCAGCACAAATGCTGGCCTTTAATTCAAAAGATACCTTCTCAAAGAAATTCAGGCCTATTCTTATGCTTGAAATGAAACAATTAACATTCCATGCTTAAACAATATTCATCAATACATCACTTTCTCCTCGTTCATAAAAATATTGACTAATAAATAGACCGAAGAAATTGCTACCTTAATTACAGCCTTCAGTACACAATCAGAAAAGGCCCGGACAGATAAATATCCAAAAAATACTAAAATAAAATGCAAGATGGGTGTGGAAGGAGAAAGACGGTGATATAAACATCATTGGAAGATGCAACATGTGAAGTAATACAGTTGCAAACTCCATTTGCACGCATAAAAAAGAAACCTGCTTCAAGAGAAACTTACCTGAATTAGTGTAAAATTCATACCCCAATAATTCAGTGATATTTGTCAATGTCCCCTCATTAAACATAAGTACGTGACTTGAACACATCATTTTTCACCTTGATTCCCATAAATATAATAAGATTGAACACTTAATCATCATCAGTCCCTATACATAAACGACCCTCATTAGTTAGCTCTTGCTTACATAACGTAAGATCGTCTCAGATAAATGGCTGTGAAATTTTCGTGCCTCTTACGAGTGTCAACCTTATTTCCATCTCATCACTGGTTTTGGCTTGCTTTATTAACCTTTAAGCTATAGTTCTCCCACAAATTTGCACTCTCAGTCATTAAGAAGGGAAAGCAGTTATCACCAGCAACTGCATTTCCAACATTTGAATTCGAAGGCGAAGAACCATCATTTTGCAGCCTCCTCTCGTGCCTTTGATCATTAATATCACAATAGGTCCCTCCTTGGTTATACAGAGAAGACTGTTCGCTGTTATCGAAGTAGAAACAACCTCTAGAGTCTTCCTTCCGCTTCTTGTTTCCATCTTTAGCATTCCTTGCATAGTTGCTGCTACTTTCCCATTTCTCTTTGAACACTGAAGCACTCCTTTCGTAACCAAAACAAGCCATTTTGGTTGCTATTTCCTCCCACATGATCTCTTCTGAGCACCCACTTTGCATATACCTTGTCTCCATCTCAGCTCTCAACTGTTGAAGCCTAGTAATCTCAGATTCTGGCCAGCTTTCAGCACCTCTGGCAGTAGTACTATTTAGTATTTCACTCCCATCTTCATTCAGGTTTTCACTGTGGTTTTGAATTCCAGTTACCATAAGACCCTCAGGAGATTGAGTACTCTTTATCATCTCATTTCCTGTTAGCTTTTGCAAAGCCTCCATTAAAGCAGCATCCCTGGCTTCAATCCATGCTCTCTCTTTAGCCCAAAATTTGTGTTCCCTATCCAACCTTACAGCTTCTTGTCTCCTCCACTCTTCTTCTCTTAACACCCTCTCCTTTTCCTTCTGTTCCAGTGTCTTTGTGAGTTTATCCAACCACTCCTCTTGCTTCTCCACCAGCTTCCTCATCTGTGAGTCAATGAAGTCTTTTATTTTCACCTTCCAGCTTCTTCCGCTCAACCTCTTTCTCCTCTTCTCCGTGGAGTCATTGTCCTTGAGTCCCCCGGTGCTATTCTGATCATTGTCATCCGATGATGACGTGTCCAAATCAGTGGAGTTGGTGAGACTTAGGCTATCACAATGCTTCTGGGAGTGAAACATTTCTTGATTTGTTTGAGAAGGGTTGTGGCTGTTTGCGTGGAAACGAAGGCTGCTGCTACCAAAATTGGTTTCTGGCACAGATGTTTGGTTACTGTTTTCCCCATATAAGGCTTCAAGTTGACGAAAGAACCTGTAATGTTTCCCATCCTGTCTTCCTGCTTTTCCCTCCTTTGTCTTCTTGTAATATTTGTACAGGTTCTCAAACTTCTCCCGGCACTTCTTCCCGCTCCTTTGATATCCATGTTCTTCAGACATGATCCTTCAACATTAATACAACAAACAAAAATGCCAAACTGAGCTCAACGTAGGTGATGGAACATGGAACCCTAGTCTGAGCTGTGAATGATGTGAGCGTTCATAATAATAATAATAATAAAAACCTACCCAATGTCATGCAGTGACGTTCTCTATGTTATTATAGCAACCTAGTTTTAGCAAATGAGCATTGGAATGGGCATAGAAATATGATTCATTGAATGAAGAGCCTGCGGTTGATGTCATCCCACGAGATAAGAGCTAGAATTAAAATAGGCAGCTGGAAAAGCTTCCGAAAGTTCAATGAATTTTGCGTAGGGAAAAACTAGTATTAAAGGGGAGGGTAGCACTTGCACTTAAAAGAGGCTAGGAAATTTCTAAAAGGGAAAAGGGTCAGTGGTAGAAACGTACTAATCTTGGTATATGAACTCAAAGCACTTCGAAGTACACGATCAATAATCGAAAATTGAGTATAGTATAGTCACCTCAAACAATTAGTGCCATATTATATATTTCTATCAGAGTTTCCAGAAAGTAGTGCCACTACTAGTCACCCAATTAAAACCAATTAAGTGCAGTCATGTTAGTAGGAAACCGTCAAGAAGGTAGTTACACAGATATTTAAATTTAGCTGTTTGTTTTGTCCACTGTTTTTCTAGTTTTCACTATTTTAATTTTCAATCCCAAAGAAACAAACAAACAAAGAATTATCATTTTGAGATGTTCAAGTTGAGGAAAAAAAGAGGTTGAAAAGAGAAGCGAGAGAGTACTGTTTGAAGCAGAAGAAAATAAAAATGGTACCTACCTAGAAACTTCATCCCATAGGGGTCCCTTTTGATTAGCCTCTTTGAATTTGGAGTCGAGGCGAGATCTGATCTCAAGAAGAGTGAGAGTCTCTTGTCTGGGCCATCTTCCAGTGGAGGCGTCTCCACCGATGCATCCTGCGGTCTCACCCTCTAAGCAACTAAGCGGAGGAGTGGAGGCGCTAGTGGTGGTCGTGGGAGTGGCGGCAGCGATGTTTGTATTGTTATTATTGGCGGCGGAATCGGTAGAGGCAAAGTCATGAAGACAGCGAGGCATTATGTCGGCCACTTGACGACCAAACATCATCATCTCGAAGTGCTGCGTGGCGGCCAGGTTGGGGTGGCCGCCGGGGAAGAGCTCAGCCTTGGGCTGCGGCGGCATGGAGGGGAAATGGGTGGACCTCGGGCCGTTCATGAGTTGCCTGAGATCAGTGATGGCATACTGTTGCTGCTGCTGCTGCTGCTGGTCATGATGTTGATGATGATGGTTATGATGATGATGATGGTCCTCCATTTCCATAGGAGAAGGTTAGAAAGAAAGAAGAAAAGAAGTGAGAGAGATAAAGGGTGAATGAGAAAGGATGATATAGAGAGGGAAGAGAGTTAAGCGGCAGAGTCGGATCCTGTCGTCCACGAAAAAGATCAAAATTTAAACGCAGAGAAATGGTCCCATGTCTGTGTACAAATGTATGCGTGTGGTGTATGGTGTACGACACTACGAGAGATATTCACTTATTATTCAGATTGAAATGAAATGAACTCTTTCTCACACTCTCTCTCTCTTTCTCTGTTTAGTGTTAGCAATAGTAATAATAGTAATAGTATTAGTGTGGTGAGGTAAGAAGGAAAATGTGTTATCTTCTCTCTCTGCGTCGCTTTATGCTGCTTCCTTCTGTGTCCTTCTTCAGTACAGTGAGAAGGGTGGGGTTGGAGTGTTTCTGGGAGTAAGCCCTAAGCCCATCAACCATACAAAACCAATGTTAATGTATAGCTTATGTTGTTGTTGTTATTATTATTATTTTTATTGTTATTATGATGATGTTTGATTGGCTAATGAATGGGCGACACGTGGTCTAAAGTGATACAACGAATGGAAGACAGCCGAGTTTGTCTTGCTGACGCGTGTATAGTGTCTCCGATGCTAGCTTTTTGACTTTTGTTAATGATTCCATACAACAATATTAACGTGTTCCCTTCTCTTTTACGTTGAATAATTATATCTTATGTCATTTGTAGTGTTAAGGTTCAAATATATAATTTTTTACAAATTTTTATTGCATTATGCTGATGTCGTGTAGAAAAAGGCTTAAATTTAAGACTTGGGGTTTAACTTTTTTTAATTTAAGAGAATGTAATAAAATGATGTTTTTAAGTTTTAAAATGTTGAATTATAAATAAAAATTACAAAAGTGTAGGTATTATAATATCTTATATTAAAGAAAAACTTGTAAGAATGTCTTAACGTGATACGGGAAAATTCACTTAAAGTAAAATTAGACTTACTGATAAAATAGTTATATTAAATATGAGATGTATTTATGTTATTTGATATATTTAGAATATAATTTAGATGTCCTATAAATAAATTTGATTATCATTTAAAGATAGATCTAAAAATTTAATTTCATCTCTATCACATTTTTAATATGATATCTAATTACAACTATCTTAATTACCCGTTTTTAAGATGTAAGGAATGTCATAATATCATTGATTGAAGAGATAAGGTTGTGTCGAAGTCTGTACAAAAATATTTCTTTGAGAAATTATTCAAAGAGATCAAAGATCTCGTCTCATTAATAACTCAATCAAAAAAAATCATAGGAAACAATTTTATTATTTTATTAAGAAATTATACTTTTAATATATGAGATGAATGATTCATCATTTGTTAACAACTTTAAAGATAGAATTAAAGAGATGTAAAAAAAAAAATATAACTAATATATGAAGAAATGAAAACAATGCACAAAATTTTACAACTTTACATCAAGTCATTATAATTTTAAAATGTTATGTGTCTCGTAATATTATTTTTATATTATTTTCAGTTATATTGAAAAGATTTGTAATATTATTATTATTATTATTATTATTATTATTATTATAATAGTTAACAATAATATTATCAATAATGTTATTATTATTAATGTTAACATTAATATTCTTAATTCTAATATTATTGTTATTATTTATTTTATTTTATTATCCATGTTAATATTATTAATAATATTAGTATTTTAAATTTTATTAATTTATTATTGTTATTATGAATCTTATTAATATTATTTTTATCAATATTATTAATATTATTATTGATATTATTTATATTATTGTTAATATTATTATTATCATTTTTAATAAAAATCATAATAATAAGAATAATAATAATATTAATAATATTAACAATCATAATATTATTATATTGCTTAATAAATAAAATAAGAATAATAATAAATAATGAGATAATTAGAAGGATATAAAAAAAATCTTGATATTCATAAATAATATAATTTTGTGGAAAAATTACCCATCAATCAAAGTTGTGTTAAATCCAGCTTTTTTTGTAGTGACTTTGGATATACTATAAATAAATTATTTTCAACATATAGATGAATTAGTATGCATTTAATGTTGAAGTCTAATAATTCAAGCTATTACATATCTAATATATTTTTTTTTTAAAATTTTATTTCTAGATCGTTTTGAGTGGAAAATAATATTAAATTCTCTTATATTTTTTTTTGGATTTGTGGTCTATAGTTTTTTCATAACATTTATCTTAGTGATGACATGTTAAAACGAGTATAATAAAATGCGTAATAGATTATAAGTGTTTAATCTTTCGTATTAAAACATACTATTTTATTTTAAGATTTTGTTCAATGTAATTTCAATTTGTCTTATATTGTTAACATATAACTGATTGGTAGAAAAGACATTTTATTTATGGTAATAACACCTTAATTTCTACTTCCGTCATTTATTTTTGTGAATCTTAGTTTCCTTTTTTACTACCATACCGGAACGACGTCGTTTTTATTTCATACCTATTTTTACCTTTTAGTCAAGTTTGATAAAATGCAATTGAAATTAGTTACTTCGCAAATTCTTCGCCATGTCCAGACAATCGTTTTCTGCCAACTCTACTCGTGTTCAACGTGTGCTGTTTTTAAGAGTTGGGCAAGGATACTTTTATTTTGATAAAAAGTAATTTTAAACTATTTAATATAAGTAAACTATATGTCTTTAAATTAATCTCAATTACGTATTTAATATTAAGACTTACTTACTGTGTAAGATATATTAATTTATAATTAAATTAAACTGCCCAAAGTTAAAACAGTTGCTTTTCAACTAGAACTGTGAAATTCTATTCTACCATGATGTGAGTGATTATCATTCTCAAGTCAACTACAGGAGGATGAAAGTTATCAGTAGGGGAATTTTCGAAGTTCGAACGTTAATTCGCTTTTTGAAATTGAAATCATTAAAAGAAGATGGGAATAATTACATATGTATAAAACCATGATAAAAGGAAACGAGTTATTATCTTTTTATGTTGTTTGTGTGATTCTTGCTTCAATTCATGTTCTTTTGGACCACTCAATTCATAGAATGAACCATATTTTATTGCTAAAATGTAATTACATGTTATATAAATATGTGTGTTCTTTTAATTTATACTTTTACCAAACTTTAAAATAGTAGTGAAATGCACTGGTAGTTGTCTAAAAGGTTAAAAACCGTTAAACTGATAATTCTAGCTAGGCCAATGATTATAAAGAATTTGATATTTTATTATCAATAGACAATCTCAAAATCATAATTTATATTGCCTGTCTTATTTTTTGGTATTTTCACAAAGCATGTGTATTTCCTTATAATTATCATTTTATAATTTCAAAGAAACATTACATATTTTTATTATCCTTACCTATTTATTATGGAGTGGAAAAATAAATATTATATATATGTGTGTGTGTGTGATTATGAGAGAGAAATCTAATTAATATGACAGATAAGTGATATATTAAGAATTCACATTATATTTTTTTATGAAATTTAAACATTAAAGTGAAAAGTAAAGAGCCTTATTAAGAGAAACAAAAATACAGAATTCCTTTAACATTTAATAAATTTAAACTGTTATTCTTTCTTAAAGTTTCTGCTTGGAATATTAAGTGGATAGAAAGATATGTCAATTCATTGCATTAGCAACAAGCATAATGATACTTGTAAACAGAGATTTGTTTGCTCAACTATTCATCAATTTGCCACGATATTAATGTATGGAGCCATCACCTTTATATTGTTACTTGTCCTTAGGATAGGGTTAATATTTTCTTTTACCATAAATGACAAAGCTTCAGCTTAAGATTTTGTGCAGATTACACAAAAAAATTAATTATTAAAAAAAATCTCTTGACTAATATATATATATATTACCATTCACATTAAGATTTAGGGTTGAAAATAGTCAACAAAATCTAAAATGAGAGAGAAAAAAAAAAGTTAGCACAAATATCGCGGCATTTAAATTTCAAAATTAGTTTTATTGCAAAAGTATCTAACACAAACATGTAAATTTAGAAGAGTGTTGTAATTAAAAGAAAAATTGTAACATTTTTTTGTTGCAAAGAAGCCTAACTATCAGAAAAACAAAAGTTATATAATATAGTATACAACACAAAGTCTTTATAGCTAAATATAAAGATTAATGATGTTTTAAGGACGCTCATTCATTCAGTTAGTGCATCTCATCAGTTAGTGCATCTCATCATTTAGTGCATGTTTGATTTGATGTTGAATTAAGATAAACTTCAATTCATAATTCACATTTAATCCGAAATTACTTTGAAAAGTATTCGTTCCTTTACATCCAAACGTAGATTAGAAATTCCAAATATCAAATCAAACATATATACTCAATTATGTACTAAAGTCAGCAAGCTAGTAAAGTAGATACATGAACTATTCAATTCTTAAAGAATTATAATTCTTATTTAAGTTTCTCTGCCTTGTTATAAAGTTCAAATTTTCCCTTGATTATATATTGGTAGAGTCTACCAAATTAATTCAACTAAAAAATATTGTTATTATTATAATTAATACACATTTTTTAATCACAATAAAACAAACTATCTTCCATGAAAACAAATACGTTAATAATATTGGTAGTGTAATAATGCTCGTTTGAGAAGTTTACAAATCACTTATACGGGCGAGGAAAAGTTTTTTTAAGTATATATCGAAATTTCGTAATTTTCATACATTTAGAAATACATTTAATTTGAATTAATTTCTTTTTAAATTGTTTATTTTGATAAGAAGGTTTAAATTTATTGATTTTAGTTTTTTTTATTTAAATAAAGTATTTCAATTATCACTAAATGCAACAAATTATTTAAATATCAAATAATTATTAATATTTTTGTAAATATTAATATTAATGACTTTTTTTAGTCAATTCTGATTGATATTATTTTCAGTTAAAATTTGTCAAAATTTTTCTAATAATATTGCCGAATTTTTTTAAGATTGATGTTGATAAAAATTATTTTTAAAATATCGATTAATATTATTTTTATAATATTATATGTTATAGATTTTTCTTCTGATTTTTCAATTGATATTAACTAAAGAAATTCTTCTACTTAACATTTAAGAAAAAAATAATTTGAATTAATGTTAGTTGATTTTTTTTAAATAACATTAAAAATAAGAATCTTAATAAATTATTAATAAAAAATAATACCAGTGTTGATGATAAAAAAATTACTTAAAATATGGCTAAAAAGATAACCAAAATAAATGTCAATCAAGCAAATTTAGTTCACGAAAAAGTTAGTCTTTCCAATATTAATTTTAAAAATCCTTAATATTGAGTGAAAAATAAAAATGATTTACAACACTAATAAAAAAGTTATTCTTATTAAGATCAATAAAAAATCTACTAAACATCAATTAAAATTTTAATTATTTATCAATTTTAGTCAATTTTATGATATCTCAATTAGGAATGAGTTGAGATACAACGCGAAAAAACACATAAATGTAAAAATGAAAGTTTCAAATTCTTACTTTTTTTAAGTAAAGTTTAAAACTATCTAATTTTAAATAATTTAATTGCTTTTTTTAATTTTTTAATTTTTATTTATTTTAAAAGAATTTTCTGGTACAATATATTTTATTATAAAACATTTTATTTTAAAATAAATTATTCTCGTAAAACTTCTCATCAAACAGAGTAAAATATATGAATTTTAACCTCATTATATATTCCAGGTCACTTTAATCTGTATTTCGGCTTGGTCGGCACTTTTTTTCCTTATGTTAGAATTTTAGTTTAATGGTAATTTGGATTTCTAGAGCAAATTGGAGTCAAAGGTGAAAAAAAGACAGATGGGAGAAACACTTGATTAAGTAGTGTCATGTTATTCTGTAATAATTAGGGATTGATTAAGACATTATATGGTATTATATATTATTAAAAAATAATTATGATTCTTAACTTTAAAATTAATTATCCTCAATGCATACACAAGAGTAGCAATTGGAAATTAAGAAGAAAATAATTAACGGCAAGACAGTACATAGAGTGCTTATGGTGCTAATTAAGAATCTTACTTCCCATCAGCTCTTGGTTCTGACAATCTGATATAAAGACTGGGAAAACAGTGGAGGGTTCCAGAACTAGTTGATTGTTTTTGAAGACTGTGTATACATACGTACGTGTATATATATATATATGTATAAAGTTATATCATGCACTTATCTATAACAACGACGAAAAAACTCTTTCTATACTTATAAATTATGAATCTTATCTCTGTCTACTTTAGAAAAGGAGAGCAGTTTGATCACATACCAATTATACTTATGGTTAACATTTTATGATATAACAAAATAAATTGCAAGAACTGTTTTGGGGAGGGTACTTAGGTAATTTTATAATAAATATTTTGAAATAAAAAATAAAAGCAGAAAAAAGGAGATTGGTGCAGTGTGGTGGGCAGAGCGGAGTGGAAGTGGCTACAAATCCACTGATCAGGTGCTGCGCCCAGCTTATCAGTGGACTTCTATGTTGCTGACGTAGTAACATCAAATTGTGAAATCTTTAATGCTATTTTATATCACTTTATTTATAATATAATTTAGTTTGCATTCTCTACTACCAACACTAGTTTTTTTTTTATTTTTAATTTTTAGATTGTTGACTATATATTGTGTAAAATTAGGAAAAGAAAGCGTATGGAATGTGAGAAATTCAGATCGCAGGTGGGTGAGTGTGGATGACCTGGGTTTCGTGAGGGCGAAACCCGAGGCCCCTGTCGGGACAGCAATTGGGAAAGTGGGTCCTCCCTTTTATAGCTAGCTGGCCATCACGCCCCTCCTTTCTAATAATTCTCTCTCTCTCTCTCTTCACACAAGTTGACATTTCACCCTTTATTATTTATTTTATTTGCCTTTTCCACACACAGTAAACAAAAAATAAATGCAAAGATAGCATCCTCACTTCACTTTTGTCGATTCTTTCTTCCCCTCAAGCATCGGATCACACAATTTCTAAAGCCTAATCTCAAAAGCTTCCATACGCATCCCACCATACTCACAAACAAAATCCTTATACACTCAATTTTTTTAAACATCCCATATCTTATTTTATTAATTTTCACCTTTTCAAAAATTAACCTGAATAAAAATGATAGAATACTGAACTTTCTCATCGCTTCTTCCTACAAGCACACGTATAGATAGATAGACAGAATTTGGTATAAAAAAAAAAGCAGGATAAAGTATGAACGAACGACTAAGAAAACCCAGATCGAATTTTTCGCTTTGTGTGTGAACCGAGAGAGATGTTGGTGTCACAGCTTAGTTAGACTATTAGGTGAATATTATAATTATACATGATTTTATAGGCATGTCAAATCATCATTAACGATTCTACGAGTCTCATATTGTTTGGTTTAATTTTCATGGTGTGATCATGGTGGGATTTTACATATTATCCTCATCATAAGGGTACGGGAATATTTTTTTTATATATGATGTATTGGAGCTTAATTGAAAGCGACATTTTTGGAGTTGGACAGATGAGTATAATGTAAAGTAACGCAACGCTGGATACTGGTAGGATTAAGATTTAGAATGGAGTGTGGTATGGTTTGATTGGGTTCGATGATTAGATGGGGTCATGGGTAGATACAATATCAACGAAAAAGCTTGGGATGTCCAATAAAGAGTAACCCTAAAATTCGAAATTGCTGCTGACGAATGGTTGTCACTATAAGAGATAGTGATTCATCGAGATCGAGTGTGGGCCTTTGTCCCATGATGCTTTCAGGACCCATTTCCTTCAAAAACAAACTCTCTTCCTACACTCTCCGGTTACTTCAATATTTAGCACCAAAGGACCCTTCTGTCAACTCTCTCTCGCATACTTACACATTTATGTGACACCAAATAAATCAAAACTTACTCACACACAATGTGAAAAAAATTGTGCCTATTTTGAAACAGGAAAATGTGGGTAACTTGTGGCCGATTGGGAAGGGAAGTTAGTGTGGATTAATTAGAGATTGTGTGATGATAAAATAATAGGGTTATGTATGTTAGGGAGTGAATTGTCAAAGGCTAAAAAAAGCTTAATGATGAGAAATGAGAAAGTTAGAGGTTATTGATTTAAGCAGTGGTAATTAAAGGGAGTGGCTTTTTTTCCAGCGGCAAAAGTATGTTTGGTTGAATCATAGCCAAAGGTCCAAAGGTGTTTGATTTCATGCACATATAGGCATATAGCCGCCGGGTCAATTTTCGCTTCGATTCTATCTCTACTACACAAAAAGTTGCACCCAATGTTTTTATACTTGAGTTTCTTCGCTTGAGATTAAAATAATTCCTAAACTGCACTACCACATCCTTTCTTACCAACCAGTATAAAAGCTTAATGGCTTGTGGAAGAAATAAAACGAATCTAAAGTTGCCCGTGAAATTTGGGAAATTAAGTAGATTATGAATGGTCTTGTATGGACAATAATGAGTCTTGTGAAGTGACATGAACACACTCAACCGACGGATTTAAAAGAGGCCCGTGAGTTAATGTTATTCGTTTAAGTTCTGTGACTTGCATTATTTGACCAGCCCAACAAGTGGGTTTTACTTTAAGAAAACCAGTCAACAACATTTCAGAAGTTCTACCAAAATATAAGTGACGAACTAGGACAATGGGAATTTTAGACTCACCACCAACGCAAGTGCTTACTGTTGGGTAAAACGACACCGTACTGGAATATCGCAAGTTCAAAAAGAGTTTTTTCTCAGCAAATTTATCAAGCAAGTATTATAATTTCAACAGTCGTGAAATGAAGGTAGTAGTAATACACAAATTAACGTCATTTTATTACAAATACAGCAAGAGCAGTAACTAACAACTACGGCATCATTCATTCAAAATCTATGAAGATTTCTTTGAAGCCTATCAGCCTAATCTAACTTACTATTCAAGTATGATTATGTCTTTACCTATGTAATTGATGATAATATTATATAAATTACCATGAAGGAAAATGAAACGATAAAGATTAATTTGTAGTAATATGGACATTAAATATTGCATTTTTTATTCATAGATTTATTCATAAAGTGATATCATATGTAATATCATATGTAGAGAACAAATGGTTAACTTTCAATCACATCATTGCCATACATAGGTACGTTGGTAAAATTGTTATTACGAAATTTCTCAACAAAAGTAGCGACGGAAACTAAAATTTTCAATTTTTTATGTGTTTAAAACTAGTATTTAAAATTGTACGATTAAATTGAAAAATAATTTATTTAAACTAATAAATAATTTTTTATTTTTATTTTAAATTCTTCATTAATATAAAAGACTAATTTCACATTATTTATATATAAATTATAATATGACTGATTGAGGAATTGATATAAAAATTAATATAATGGTAATTTTGTAAACACTAAAACAACTTTATATATTGGTTCAAATTTCAACCACTAGAAAGTTATTAAAATATTACACCAGTGTGTTATTTTTGGTTCCCCAGTTGCCTTTGTAACATCAATTATTATACAAATAATTATTATTTAATTAAAAATTGAATATAAATTTTTTAGATAGAACACTAATTATAGCACACCCTGGAAGATATGTATATTAATATTTCACATCTTTATTATCATTTATATTATATTATATAACATATAAGTTTTCCTTTTATAATATTAAGAGTTTTATATGAAAATTAAGAAATATATATATA
>Ga0209489_107414_pt1 | contig 16378 bp, 6 predicted proteins | sample SiratrowhiteBW_FD_187527 | JGI IMG/M metagenome (GOLD analysis project Ga0209489, IMG submission 187527) | Root nodule microbial communities of legume samples collected from California, USA - Siratro white BW (SPAdes) (version 2) | ecosystem: Host-associated > Plants > Roots > Nodule | place: USA... | reverse complement strand
ACACAAAAATAAATAAAAAATATATATATATATATATATATATATATATATATATATATATATATTAGTTAAATGTTTCTTAACAAATATGTTAGAACCTTAAAAAATGATTGATTCGGAACAGTTAAAATTATTTGCATTAACTGAAAAAAAAAACAGTTAAAAAGTACGTGAAGAAGTCTTGTGTATATTTAACAAACTTTCTATTATAATAGTAAAAGCCACACATAATTTATTTTAAAAAACTGTAAATGTATTATTCAATTTAGTGATTAGAAATTGGAAAATTAAAATATAAAAGAAAATATTGATTCAAGGTCAAATCTTTAACAACTGGAGAATGACTTAAAATTAAAATCTCGTGTACTTCATGCCTAAAAATGTTATAAAAACCACGTGCTAAATTGAGTTAATGATAGATTTTCTTTGACTCAATATTTCAGTTAATACGACATAAATTATTCGTCAAATACGAATCAAGCTATATCATTGAGCTGATTTTTAAAAATATCCCATAAAGAATTTATTTTTTTTCCAAAATCAACAACTTTGTCACTTATGCTTTAGTACATAAAAAAAAAAGTGTAATTTTTCCGTTAAACTTTCACTTAAGGCTTATTTAAACATGCTATTAGCCATTCAAATTCAAAAGTAGTCAACTTACTTTAAGTTTGTACATCTTTTTTAAACAAAAGAGTCAAACAATTTAATGTAATTTTTATTTATTTTTTACTTTTCAAAAAGGTTTATTAAAGTTTAATGATTACATGTGGGTAATTAGAATAAATTTACATTTTTAGTAATAAATTATCATTGATATCATTTTAAGATAATTATTATAAAATTAACAGATTATGGTACATAATGATTTGTATAATGGAATGCGAGTTTAAAACTAATTTAGACTAGTTTACAATGAGAATAATTTGCTTAAAAAATATTTTCTGTTTTTATATTTAAAAAATAAAAAATAATAGATAATTTATAATATATTGCTAATTAAAGATATCAGTATAATTTTGAGAACGTGTAAAATAAATAATAATTTACAGTAATAATTATAAATGTATATACATTTAAATAAAAAGAAAAAGTAACCTTTATATTTAGTGGGAGATAGTTATGGAAATGACGATTAAAAAATAAAAAGAAGTGATTAATGTATGAGCGTTGAGTGAGAATAAACAAGGATTTTTTATTTTATTTTTTTGCTTTCGACCTTTTCTATTTTATAAACAAAAATGAGTCAGCTTCCCAAATTTTTTTTTCTTTTGAATTACTTTGAATTACTTCTTCAATGATACAAACTGTTTCTTGCATTTAATAAATTTTTAAAATATTAAAAATATTTTTATTGTAAAATTTATTTATTATATAATTTTTTTTCTCTCTCACACTTAAGTTTAATCAAGATAAAAAGATGTTAACAAATTAAAATAAATAACAAATTAAAGTTGTAAATATTTTAACAATAAAATATTTAATAATTAATATTATGTAATAAATAATTGTTCATATTTATGTTATACAGTACATATGATAAAGATATTTTTAAATGTGTAAAAAAAAATTATTTAATATATAAATCTTAAAGTAAAAATAATAATAACATTATTGGTATATTATAAAATAATTTAGTACATGAAATAATTTGTAAGCAGTTACTTCCTGGATGATACAAGTTGTTTGCTGCCCAATTTGTAGTTGCCCAATTTGTAGTATAAGAAGCAACTAACATTCAAGTTACATACCAATTTTTTTAATCTTTATTTAACATAATAGTCTACAGTTCGGTTGCGAAGTAAAAATTTCAATGGCTTTTTTTATTAGAAAATGTTAATTTCTAAAAAATATACAAAATTCTTAATTTCTGAAGACATTTTAATGAAATATTTTTAAATTAATTTAAATAATTAATATGTGAAAAGTTAATAAATTATTAAGTTATTAACTAATAAAAATAATATATTTATATTTATACCTAATTCCAAATGTACTAAGTATTTATAACCGAGAAGTATTTATAATCGAATTGTAATGTAACAAATTTTAATATTCATTAACTAATTTAATTCTCCACGGTGCAAAGGTAGGTAAAATATATATTAATAGTACAAGGGTACAAATTTAATTTTCGCATTTAAATATATTTATATTTTTAAATTTTTTTCTTACTCTTATGAAATTAAACATCGAAGAATGTTCTTTACACCATGAGATAATTCTTAACAATTTAGTGACCATTTTCAAGAACTTTAACTTTTCGAAAATGTCATTCTTTCATTCTTGGATAATTCATGCTCTATGTCGGTAACAATAATAATTGATGAATTAATTAATAAAATAAAAAAAATGTGAAATAATATAGAAATATGCAATAATTTAAAGAGCAAGTTAAAATAATAGAAATTTGTCTTATCGATGATGTCAATAGGTAATTAATATATTTGAGTTGTTGTTTTTTTTTTTTTCTAATATAAGTTTAAGTACGGATAACTGTTAAAAATAATCTTATATATTTGTAAAGAGTGGTCGGAAAACTTGTCCAGTTAGACAATTGGTTTGTCAAACCATGGGAAATATATAAAATATTCTTTTAGACAGTAGTAATAAATACATGTATTTTTTACTATAAAATATTTTTTTATGACTTTCTGACTATTCAACATAGGGAGTTACGCAGTTTATGTTACGGTATATTATTATATTATTTAACGAATATAATTAACTATTTTTAAATAAGTTTTAATGTGCATGATTTTTAATAAAACTTAATTTAATTTTCACAATTAATAAAGTCTTTATCTTTTCCGTTTTGTAATTATTTTTTCTAGATTTTGGATTTAAACTAATGCTAAATTGACTCAAATATGAGTGAAAATGTACATATAATATTTAAATCATAAAAATATGTAATGTTAAGTTGATTGAAATTTATGGATATTTAAGTTTAATAAACATTACTGTTTATGTTGTTCGGATAAATTGTATTATTAAACTACTTTATTTATTTTATAGAAAGTCATTAATAACAAGTGACTGGTGGAAGGAGGAATATGATTGAAACAAGGAGAATAATTAAGTAGTAGTTATCATTTATTAGAAAATGACTTGTCTTATGTCCTTAATAAATCTATTAGTTATGATTAGAGTATTCAAACTTTTCCATCAGAACCTTTCAATCCATTTCAAAATTACAAGCACTGTCATACTCATATGCATATTAGTTATCCAAATCACTGCTCCTAACACAACGTTTCTCCTTCATCTACCTTAATAAGGATTCAACCAAAACCATATGCAATAATAATCCCTCCCTTTCATCTTTAATTCACATACCCCATTTGGTCCATTTCTTCTATCTACAAATGGGGTCCATTCTTGGGGTCTAATGTGTTTTGGGGAACACATTTGAGAAATTACTCTTGTTTTGTTAGGTTTGATTTAAATAATTACACCGACTATGGTTGCATATTTAGTTTTAGGATCTTTGGCTTCTCTTGGCAATAAAGTTGATACAAATGTCTTTTTTTGTGTGTGTTGATTCATACTTTCTTACTTTTAAAAATATATATAGCCCATTTCATACTTCGCAATATGCAATTTATGAGGGAAGAACTAGGAAAGTAAGTGATTCAACCTCTGAATTAGATGAGACAATATCTAAAATAGTTAGAGTGCATAAGTTGATTTTAACTTGTGAAAAATGTTGATTTATTTTACTTATTTCCTTTTACATGTGAGAAGTTTATTCAAGGTAGACGACAGTGGACATTTTTAATGTACACTTGTCCTTTCATAGATTTAACAAAACCTTTAATTCATATATTTTTGGTGTAATCATTCATAATTATTATTTTTTAAGAAGATAATTAAGACACTAATTAATTGTTATGATTTAAGTTTATGTTAATAGTTTTGTCAACTATCATTATTATCTTTTGCCAATACTGAGTTCTTCAGGGGATGATTATCAAATATAAGTTCAAATTTTACCAAATAGATAAGTTTATATAATTACAAACATAAGTAAGGAAATAACAATTAAACAAATAAAAAAATAATATTAAGATTATATTTTTAATTTTCTAATGACATTACCTCCCATATAACCATTATCTTTGTTAATATAATTATAAAAAAAACGTACTCGCATATATTTATGTATAAATATACACATATATCATATGAAGTAATAGAGTCTTACAATATTAGAATTTATTCTCCATATATATATATATATATAACTCAAAATATTTTAAATTAATTTATTACGGTGTTTTTTTTATGACAATAATATCATGCTATTTTGATATAAAAGTAAAAAAGTTATAGATTGTCACACATAAGCGATACAGAAGTATCATAGAAGTTTATATATAGCTATTTTGTTATAGTTGGTGAAATGTAAATATATTTTGTATGACACGTATATTATATTAATATAAATGAAGATGTTATAATAATGAAAAAGATTTGTTTTAATTTCTTTCTCTTTCAAATGTCACTCAAATATTAAAAATGTGATTTGAAGATGATGTCTTATTATATTTATAACGTTTAATCGTTTAATATTTTAAAAAATATATAATTTTTATGACATTTTTTTTTATTAAACTATCTTTTTACTTTGAATGTTGAAACTTTTGAAACTTCTGAGTGATATTTAATTAATGAAGATGAGATAAATAAAAAAGTAAAAACTCTAACTTTGTAAAATATAAAAATTTCTAATAATATGTGAAACATTACAAGAAACTATTAGTTTTTGTTTTGAAACAATGTATTTGAATGATCACATGTGTTACTTTTATACTAAATAATGTGACTTGTTAACTTTCAGTCAAAGCTCTTATTTAATCTTTAATACTGAATCTTATTTAGACTTGTTGGATATTTTTTATGTACTTAGTATCTCTATAAATTTAATATTTAATTTCTTTGTCTTAATTTGATATTGCTGGATACTATTTTAAGTTTGGAAATTGTTATTTCAGTTTATATAAGAATACTTGTATGATTGACTCTGATACCACATGTAAATTAAAACATAAATAAGAATAATCAACCATAAATATTCTATAGAATCATTAGAATTTATGATTCTCACACAATAAACTAAATACACCTCAAGTCAAAAATATAAAAAAAATTATAAAATAAATAACTTGTGAGTAAATACATAAATTCATTCAATTTTGTGAGTTATTTTTAGTAATCACACTTTACATCATTATTTTTCTTAGATCTAGTGTTACCGAATTATCTTCTATGTAGTTCTTGAAATCGATAAGTTTGTTCCTCTCTCCATGTTTTTCTTTTTATGTTCGTAGTCTTTCTTGCCTGTCATTTTATTCTTCTTCTTCAGAAACTTCAGAAATTGCAGGACAATAAATACAGGGCGCAAATAAATACAAAAGGACTTATATATATAGTACTACAACATTCATCATTCATTTTTCAATGTTGATATTTTTAGATTTGTTTCTTTACTTTGGAAATTTTTACCTTGTTGTACCCAATTGCTTTCTGCTAATGGAAAAAATTTCTTTCAATGGTCCATGGTTGTCTTCACTTAAAATTGTTTTTGATTTTTGCTTAATTTTTCTTTTACATAAGCTCATCAAATAGCTTAATTGTTAATATATTTTACTAGTCTCACGGGTAAAATAAATTAAATTTAGCGTCTTTTTTTATTTTTTTTAAAAATATTTTTTATAGCACTGCTAAATTTATTTTTGAGAATCACAAAGCATGTAAAAACATGTTTTTTATTTTACAATGGCATGGCTTTTTTTTACCCTAGTACGGATGAATAATATGTATTTCTCGAAAACAGCACTAATACAAAAATTCGATTTAGGCTCTTAATTTTTTTTTTAATTCCTACTGTAAAAAAAATTATTTTTGATATCCTTTGTTCTCAAAGTAGATTTCTTAACTTATTGATAACGAGTCATTTCTTTGTTACCAAAAATAAATTCTTTATCTGATTTAATTTGATTTTAATTCTTAATCAACTCTGTTGTATATAGGAACAATTTATATTTAAAAAATAATAATAGAAACTCATTTGTTCTCATAACACTGTCAAATTACTTAACTTTAATAACCAATATAAGCAATTTCAAGAAAGAGGATACAAAGATACAAAACTATACGATTTAACAATGGTAGTGTTAAACAACTATTTTCAATTTTTATTAATTACAAACTTCAGTTTTTAAATAAAAATATAAATATTTTTAATATATCAAATGTATTAATATATCTAATACATGTTTATTAAGTATACAAGTGAGTTATTGATTTAACAAGCACATTAATTAAATAAATATTTTCAATACAGCCATAATTATCATATATAGTTGCTATATCATTCAAAATAAATAAAAATATCATATTCCAACATGAATTTTGAATTAATTTTTAACGAGCCCACAATCTTTTAGTTTTCTTTCAGAATTAAAATATTTAAAATAAGCTGACTGGATAATAAAATATATTTATTCTGAAACAAAGTTAAATATATCTTATTTTGAAATCATAAATGATTCTACAAATAAAAAAATTTAAACAAAAGATACATCATTAGGTTTGTTTACAGATTGAGTTTGGTATAATTTTATGACTAAATTCACCACTCCACTAAAATATATTCTACATTTTTATATTAAATTTAATCCAACTTAATTCATCATAAGTGGATGAGATTAAGTCAAATCAATTGAATCATTATTTAAAAAAATATTAAAAATTATAATTTTCAAGTGTCAACTTAATTGAAAAGTAATATAATTTTTATACAAATTAATTGGATATTTCAAGTAAGTTAGCTGGTCAAATCATAATAAGTTTGTTTAAATTAATTTAAGATATAAAGAATAAGTAATATATTTCATCTATTACAAAGATATAAAAACGAGTTGGATTGAATTATTCAAAAACTCATCATCCAATCCATATAAAAGATGGTTAATTTAGATTGAGTCGGATTTGATCCTATTGTAAATAAAACTGTCAATTTAATCAGAATTGGATTAATTGAATATCGACTAACCCGAACCACAGAATATTCAATCAATTATATTCTACATAGAAAAGGTATTTCCTACAAATAAAAATATATATACTTTTATAAAAAACAAAATAACTATTTAAAAATATCAAACAAAATTTTAGAGTTAGGGTGGTAATCTGAATTCAAAACATATTTTACATATAAATAAAGGTGTGAATTGGGGTTTAGGATTCCCTAATTCACTAAATCAACGGTAAAGGAATATATTTATGTATTTAGACTGTGTTGGGGTTAAATAAGGATAATAATATTTAAAAAGGTTCTTTCGTGTTAAATTTTAACCATTTAACCTTGAGTATAGACATAAAATCAGGTTAGTTGCATTGCATGTGAGGGGAAATACCTTAAAGTTGAAAACGTGGGAAATTCCGAGTTTGATTATTTTTTATGTATTAATTTATTTTTTGTGGACCAGACATGCATTTTGATCTTTAAGTGTCGGTTCATTATCTTCAGACGAAAAAATAGAAGAAAAAGAAAAGACTAAAGTGCTTTTATAATAAATAAATAAAAAACGATAAAGATATAGACTCATATGAGCTTCATCTAACTTGCACTTGAACACACACACTTCTCTTCTCTGCACTAACTCTGTCAAAAATCTCTCACATTGCTTTTATTTTATTTTATTTTATTTTTTTGTCATTTTAATGTTCTTCGTTTGTTATTTATAAGAATTTTGATCAATTATATTACTTGCCATGTTTACGAGATTATGCATTTTTTTTATGATGATCCTGTTTTAGTTTTGTGTTTATCTTATAGGATTCATTCCTCACCTTCTCTCATGTGTTTATAATTTTCAAATATTTAATTAAAATATATTTGTTCATTTTATTTAGATCGACTTAAATCTTAAGATTTTAGGATCATACTACAGACTATTCCTACTAAAAACATGTTGTCTTCCCGTTTCAAATCATTCATGACAATAAGACTTAGACGAAAGTTAGAAATATTTGACTACATGAATTTGTTTAACCTAAAAACTACTTTAAAGATTTACTTTATGATAATATAAACTAAAATTGGAAGAAAAAAAAGTATTAATATATACCGGAAAGTAGTTCCAGAAAAATAAAAACTTAAAAATAATATATTCATGAAAAGTACCGTTCTTTGTAACATATATACCGGAAATATATTCTCTGGTTATTGTTTTCACTTTCTTAAACAAGATTTCGCTGGAGTAATTGAATTTCTCTCTCTGTTTACTGTCATCCGTATTCAAAATTTTCTAAAATGAATTCATGTATGAAAATACATGTGGGCTATTGAGCCCAACTTCACTCCTTTGCCTTTGCATATGGTTTAAATTTATAAAACAACCTTATTTTGGATTAGGTAATAATCTGAAAAGGTTTTGGATTATCCAATTTGAAACTTACTTTAAAATTTTGATTTTGGATTTGAAAAGAAGTTCCAAAATGTCCATTTTAAAATATATTTCCAGATTTAAAAATATATTTTAAAATGTATAATATATAATATATTATGAAATGCATATTTTAAGATGTATTTTCACATTCAGAATTACATTTCAAAATATATTTTTTTAAAATATATTCTAAAATGTACAATCCATAATACATACTTTTAAAAATATTTTGAAAATTATTTTTTAAGAGATGTAACATCAATATATGGGAGTAGGAAGGTAGACTGTTTTTTCCTACACCTCCAAACTTTCTCAAGGGACCTCAAAATTTTAAAAAATCCTCAAAGTGCCCTGTTTGCAAAGATAGTTATTAGAGCAATATAATAATGAGAGATGTAACAATAAGAGATGGAGGTGCGTGAAGAAGGTGAAGATGATTATGGCAACAGTATGTTGTGACAGTAGTAGTAGTTTTGAACAGTGACTTGGTGTCATTAGCAATGACAATAGCGGCGGAGCAGTGATGGTGATGACGGGACTTAGGATCATTTGAGGTAAGTTGGTGGAGTGGATTATAATTTTCAAAATCTCTAAAATATGTTTTTTGATTTTTTTTTATTTAAATTCATGTTTTTGGAACAGGCTATTTCGGAAATCATTTTATATTTTTAGAATAGTCCATTCCAAAAATCATTTTTAAAAAATAATTTACCTCTTAAACACGTTATTTTGAAACTTATTTTTCAAAAAAAACTTTCGAAATGATATGTTTCAGAAGTGTTTCAAAAGTTAATTCTAAATTCAGAATTCATTTCCGAAACAACTAATTCCGAAATTTTTTTTTCGTGAAAATATAATTTTGAAATAGACGGTTTTAAAAGTTAAATCTCGCAGATTTAGTTTTCGGAATAGTTTATTTCGAAATTATATTTATATAAAAGAAAAACCACTTTCATTCTTAGAATAACACAAAATCATTCTCAAAACCTTTAATAAATCATCCTCATCTCACATGACAAGGCGGTGGATGACAATGGATTCCAAAATCCAAATCACCTACAACGAAATAGAGGTGTGAAATTGTTGAAGGTGAGCGGCACAGTGAATGGGGTAGAAGAGAATAAAGGTAAAGGAGTATATGAGGGGTAAAATAGTCTGCACATTGGAGATTGTCCAAAAATTTGAAGGTGCCCTAAGAAAGACTAGGAGGTGCAGGAAGTAAGGCCTGCAAAGGAAAGGCATGTGAACATAAAATGGGGTGGGCTACAAACCTTTTTAAATAAAATTTTAACGTGCTATTTTGCCAGCATGTTCCACGTACGAAAGTGAGAGGCTTAATCCGAATATAAGGTGAGAAATCATTTTCCTTTGTCTTTTAACAGTTTATGTATACGAAATTAATCAAGATGGAATCGATCCTTTGATATTATTCTTATGATTATGCATTAGTTGGCATGTTATCTACGAATAGACATACACTTATATGCTCTCAGAATTTAACAAGAATGCACTGGAAGCATATCTTTTGATTCTTGTTACATCATATCAAATCTTCAAGTCTTTTTCAAATATATAAAAGGCCTACAAGGTAGCACGGTTAAGAAGCTTCAACGTTGTAAATTTTCTTTTTTCTTTTGTTAGGTAAACTTCAATAGTGTCCATTTAGCTGGGGCTTTTTCTTCATGCACCCCGACAATTTCTTGGCGCACCCCAAAATTTTTCCAAATAACCATTTTACCCTTCTTTAAGGAAATTTCCAGATTACCTGTCCTGGAAGTTTTTCAGAATACGTTTTTTGGAATTTCTGAAACGGTACTTTCATAATAAAATTTTCAGAAAGCTTGAAATACATTTTGACACAAGATTTTTAGAATAATTTTTTTAAAACGAATGTAATACACTTTTCGAAATAAGTTTTTCAGAATAAACATTTCAAAACGAGTTTTTTAAGCAATGTTCTTTGTCTTCTTTTTCTTCTGGAATGTTCTCCCTTTCTTCTTCTGTAGTGACGATGGTGCAGCAGTGACGGCAGCAGAAGCTGCAGCAGTTGTGTAGTGCAGTAAAAGAGAGTAGTTTAGTCTTCTATGTTAATAGTGGGGGGTGCATTTACTGATAATGGAGGTGCAGGAAGAAAAAACTTTAGTAGGAGTGTTTAGGCCCAACAACGAAGCCCACTATCCAAGATGGCTGGCTGAGGAATAAAATTCTTAATTAAGATTACGTGGACATATAATTGGACTTAATCATTTTATGAAATTATCTCATTAACTAATATCATATGTGAGATCTGACTATTAAACGTGTTATCTTATATTGTTAGGAGCCACCAAGATAATGTCTTGAAAAATGACTGGAGGTTTACGAAAGGCAATAAAAGTTTGTTTATTTTATTCATTATTTTTTTGCATTTAATTAATGATATCTTAGTCTTGGATGTTGTCTTAGCTTCTAAGATAGGAGTTGAAGAAGTTGATACGCAGAGGGAGTAGGTGATGAGAATGTTAATGTGTGCTTCCGTATTACTCAATGCCAACATTAGAACAATGCAATACGCATAAATAAACCACAGAGGACTTAGTCCAAATTCAAGTCAAAACGCTTTACTTGAAAGCCAAAAAGATGGACACAATCTTTTACTTTTCTCTCTTTTTCTTAGCTCTCAATTATCTTATTGCAACCCCAATGCCAATGGAGCCATGGCAACCATATACTAAACTTCCGTATCCCACATTTATAGGTCAACACAGTTCTTAAAGAATACAAGTACATATTCTTTTCTAGGGCAACTTAGGCCTTTCAATTGATCACTCTCAACAACGTCACTTTTCTCTTTGCGTTTTTAAAAAACCTATAAACATTGCGTTTCACTATCAAATCCCAGCTCCTCATCATTAATTCATATATATGTGTATCTCAAAATTGAAATGAATAATAATATAATTGCACTTTGCAAACGCCACTAACAAAGGAAAAAGAAGGAGCTATGCCAAGTGTGGTAGTATATGATGATTACTTTGCATGTCTTTTGGTTGTGCATTGTTGTTGAATGAATTAGATTTAGTATCTATGCATAACATTGATTGGTGTTTATAGCTTCTTGGATTTTGCTTTTGCTGAAAGCGCTTTTGGTTCTGGCGCACTAATTCTTAATCAGTTATTAATTCAAAGAATTAATTATGGTGATGTTTTAATAGTGGGCCATCGACCCCAGCAAGACATGTGGTCAAAGACAACAAATGAAAATTGGTCAAATGCTACCAAAAACTGATAAAATCTCAAACAATCACTACTACATTGGGTTGGCGGTGGCAATTAATTGCCAATTTGACATATTCATATTCCTGTTGCTTTACTTTCACTTCAACTAAAATAAAACTATATGGTCAAACTTATCATGAATTAGCAAAAAAAAGAAAGAAAGAAAAGCAAAAACTATGCCGATCAAAGTGATATCTCATTCACGATCAAAACTTTATTTTAAATGAAACTTAAATTAAGTTCATATTTTATTACTAATAATTTCTTCAATTGAATGATGTTACATTGATATTCATTTAAAATCGTGAACACGGATGCAATAAAAAGTGCTTATTTAAGTAATTTACATGTCATCTATTAAACAAAACTAAATGTGATGATAAAAATATAAAGAACTTAATCTAATTTTTGTTATTTTATTACTCTTTTATTCTTTTTTCCAGACTATCTCTTTATTTTCTGAGGCAGACTTATTGAAGGGACATACATCCCTTTCTCATTAAACAAACACACTTTAATTATTTTTACAGTACTTTGCTATATCCACGTGTTTTTTTGCATCAAGTCTGCATCTTCATCCATACCTAATAAATAAGCCAACACAGTACTAAGACAAACACTAATTCTCCATAATTTGGTATTTGTTTTAAGATTTCCAAATTTCGCATTTGATAAATGTGTCGTCTCTCTCTTCTCCTAAGTTGTGTTGTGGTTCTATTCCTGTCATTATTGGTTCACATGAAGCCTTTGAATTTTGATTCTGTACATTAAAAGGCTTTAAATAGGATACTGCTATACTAGTTAACACCAAAATGAAAAAAGAAACACAGTAAAACTACAAAGGTTGAGCTGAGAAACTTCGTTAAAAATTATGTCAATTCTTTTATGGGGGTTAATTCATCCGTAAAATGAATGCATATATATTTCACATAAAAAAAAAAATCTAGAATTAATAGTTCTCTCTCTCATTTCACGAAAAAAGAAGAAAACCTATGTCCATGGCCTAAAGCAATAAAGCCTAAAGTCCAGTTTTGCCAGCATGACATTTTTGTTTCTGCATATTGTACCAGTGCATGCATTCACCCTCAAACTTACTTTCTCTTATCCTATTCTTATAGCTTTCCTATACGAAACTTTGTTTCATTTAATGGATATGGCAGAAGCCATGAAAATGGTCCAACTGTACTGTACTTCACCCATGCCATGCCATGCATATAAAGTAATGCACACACAAAAAAAAATGAAGCAACTTATTTCACACCTTTTTTCTCTAAAATATATCATTCTTAGCTTCCATGTCTGAGTTTTATCTTTCTTCAAATTTAAGTTTTAATACAGTTTGCCGTTTTCTGATGCAAAATGAGCCACAATGGATTCGCAAATACTACTGATATTATTAAATAATCTAATATCTATGCCAATAAAATTCTTTTTTTATTGGTATAAAGAATTTGTGGGGCTAGTAACTGAGGAAGAATGTGAATGAGAAAATTATGGGGATTTAGCATGCAGAGAATGGGCCAGGATGAGTTAACAGATGTAGTGATGTGTGGTATGGTACTGCCGAAAACCACAGAATTGGCATCTTTGACGCCTTAAATGGTACTTTAACTTAATCTATTCCATTCTATTGACTATTAGTATTGCAGCGTGCTCTGTTCTTCTTTTCGTCCTTTACTCCAATTATTCATTCTTCCTCTCAATCTTCTTCATATTAATCTCCTTAATTTTATATATACTAGTCCTTTTCACCTCACTTTTTAACTCAGCATTGTTGCATGAGCTACCAAATACACTTGCTTTTATATATTCTCTATATAATTAAAAAAAAAAAGCTAAAAAACACATTCTGAATGTGACAAAATATATGGAGTGAATTCTTATTTGATTAGGTTTTAGTTTAAGTTGAAGGTGTTATAGAAGAATGATTGGTGGTAGTGAAGTTGTTGCAGGTAGACAAGACAGGTCACTCCCAGCTAGGAAATAGGAAATGAAATGGCAATGTGATGGGTGGAAAAATGGAAGAGAAGAAGGGTTGGATGCATGAATATAGAAGTTCAAAAGGGAACAGTGGTGTGAGCCGTGCGATTCGTCCTCCAAAATCATTGGCCGTAAACCGTGACTTTGGCTTCGTAGGGTTTTGCTGCATTTAGCGTAAATGTAGGACTCCCGTATAGGTAGGGCATGTCACTCCCTCCTCAAAATAATTCTTTCACACCTTTTAAAAGAAACACACCCTACTTAATAATATAATAATATATTACAATTTTAAGTTAAAAAGGTAAATTATATTATTATTTTTATTTTAAATAGATTAGAAATAAAATTAATTTATATATAACAAATTCTCAATTATAAATCATATTTACATGTTATTTCGTAATTCATGTTTTTTTTAAGAAAATATTTTTTAGATGAAAAACGTTTGTGACAATTTTTACGTGGGTCAAATCAATGTTTTAAATTTGACTTCACGAGTTGTCACTTTATTCAAAACTATTTGTGTTGGCCGTTTGGCTGATGCAAAAATTTTAATGTTATTTCTATAATTTTTTGTAATGGTTAATTAGAGTAAAATAAGGTTAGATAATAGATTTGAATAACTTTTGATATAATAATTTCTATTTAAAAATTGTTACTAGATTAATCATATGATTTTGAATAAACATTAACAAATTCTAATATATTAGTTAAGTGGAGTTAATATATTAATTAAGTGGAGTGAAATATTTTTATTAGATTAATCATATCATTTGTAATCATTTTCAAGAGAGATAACTTGAAACTTTTCACATCTAGAAAGAATAAAGGGAGATTGAAACTTTTCACATCTAGAAATACGATTAAATTAAAATATATAAATAAAGATGCAATTATAATTTATAGTGTCAAATTATATTTTATATTTGTTAAAAAATTTTACCTAAAACATTATTTATCTACCAAACCTACTAATATAAGTTAGAAATGTTAACTGTGTTTTTATTTCGAATTTATTTATAAATTAGTTATAAGTTTTGAAAAAAGTTTAATTTTAAGTTACATCTCTTAAAAGTGTTTTGAAAGAAATTGCCCATTCATATTCTTATATGTTATCATAGAGTTGTAAGATTAAGTTTAGAAGGTTGTTGTAAGTTGGAGAGGGAGAGATAAAAAAGATATTAGGAAGGTAAGTGTCTAAGGCCATTGAAGAATAATAAGAAAAGAGTTTGAAGAATTTGCTTATCCAATTTGAGAAAAGTTAAGGCTTCTTATGGTAAAATGCAAAAAATCATAGATGGAAAGTGGAGAAAATGGTCATAGACCATTCATTCATTCATTCATTGTTCCCTATGAATAAAGGGTGGTGTGATAAGACATTTGAGGGAATGCTGAATATATTCTTATTGCCAGATTAAGCCACTCTTTGGTTGAATCTTAGCTAATGCATTGCAAAATCCTCATAAACACACATTCTCTCATTTTTTAAGAATCCCTCTTTATTCTCTTCCTACTTTTTGGTACCTTTCATTGTTTAATTATTTACGTTTATTCAACCAACATAGTCCCATTAATTAATCACACATAGGCATCTTTATGTCTATTTTAAATATTAGAAAAGTTATGCAATTGCTGAATTATTCTCATTCAAAGTTAACGTAGCATGCAAGACATATGTGTGCATTTTCTTACCTTTCACACTTCATATATCCTTCATAGTGTTCCAATTGAATAACATCATTATATAAAATACCTTTTAGTTTGAAATTTGCCATTAAATTACAACAAACACACATACATTAATTCATGTTGCTTTTTTATTGATCACTTGATTTATTATGTACCAATTTTTGCTCTTTTTTAATAACTCATCTTGTAAAATAACGTACAAATTAAAAATACATTTAAACTTTGTTTATAATTGTTTGCAAAAAATTGTGAGGCTCATGTTACACATTCAAAAGAAAAAGAAAAAAAAAAATCTTATAGTTTTGTTTGTATATTGAATTGTCTTAATTTTGTTTTCACCAAATTAAGTTTTTAAAGCGTGAAAAGAAAAAGCAGCATGGTAATCATTCTATAGGAAGGGTGGTATGAAATATTTATATTTCTAAGAATATGGAAGAGTGTGTACTTTTAGTTGTGCAAAGATATCTTTGCATTTTGATTCGTAGCATCTTCACCTTTATACTCTTTGTTTATTTCTAATACTAAATATTTTTAAAATTGGGATTCATCAATCTGCTAGCTTTAGTTGTAATGGTTCAACCGTAATTAAGTTGTCGTGTTAATAGTAGAAGTTTGTTTTAAAGAATGGAAGCAATTTAATTTTCGAAAAAGATAATTTCTCACAATTATAATTCTGATCAACACGTAAATTTTTAGTTATGGAAATTTGAGTAAAAACTCTGGATAGTGGCTTCTTTTTATTTGAACAACACATAGTGTGATTTTAACTCGAAAGTATACATAATTTAAACATTTAATGGTGTTTCAACAACAAAATTCGATTATTGTACAATTATATAAAGATGGGTTGTGATCAATTTGAATGTTATTACCAGTTTTTGAATTTCAATAAACATGCATACTTGCATATAAGAACCATATTATACCAATTTTGAAATATTGAAATAAAATAAGAGAATTAAGTTTTGAGAAAAAAAAAAAAAGAAGAAAAA
>Ga0209489_107413_pt1 | contig 16386 bp, 8 predicted proteins | sample SiratrowhiteBW_FD_187527 | JGI IMG/M metagenome (GOLD analysis project Ga0209489, IMG submission 187527) | Root nodule microbial communities of legume samples collected from California, USA - Siratro white BW (SPAdes) (version 2) | ecosystem: Host-associated > Plants > Roots > Nodule | place: USA... | reverse complement strand
AAAGTGTAACATTGGTTTTTTATCAGTGGAAAAAATGAATTAAAATAGCCTCCTCCCTTTAATTTCACCTCTGTTTTTCCTTGTTGGCTATTTTAATAGTCACAAACTGCAAGTAGTTCCTTATCATTGCTCTACCAAGAATTGATAGAAATGCCAGGTGGTCTTGACTTCTGCCTCAACTTCATTTGTATTAAAGCTTCATACCTATGAAAAACAATAGACAATAAGACCTTATGCAGGGACCCTTTCCCCTTTGTTAGTTTAAGGGTTTTCTCCAGCTTAGATTTCTTACCTCCATTCGGGTTTCTCAAATGTCACGTGCGTATGTAATTTCTGTTTGATACTCTCTCTATTAGTTGTTAATTGCACACTGCACTGAAGTACCCATCCCTTAATTATGATCGAGGCCACTTAGTTTCAATCCCTTGTATGAACCACAGCCTTCACTATCGTCTTTCCCCTCTACTATCAGTGTAGTAACTAGAATTGCCCTATAATTATTATGACTTGGTTACATATACATGGGTCCATCTTCTATTTTTAATGGTTCCAATTCTAGTCACTACAGAGTCATTCCAGTACCCATTTGGCAAATGACCTACTAATCTTAGAATATGAAAAGGATATACCAGATTATTTTATGTTTCAGCCACAATCATGAATTTGGCTGCACCGTATACTACATTTCCTTCCCTTATTTAAAAATTACTTATTTAAAAATTTAGTCGGTTCCTATCATTTCATATATTCTGAATAATCGCAATTCACATATTTATTTTGTTTTGATTTTAAATCCAAAATAGGAAAGTGTTGGAAGTTAATGGTTATGGTGCACAAAATTTAGATCAACTAAATTCTCGCACTTATGACATATTCTGTTTGTTATTTTAGAGTTAAAAAACAAGTGTTTGTTTGAATTTAAAAAAAAAAATGGATTTGAGGTGAAAATAGGTGAAAAATGAGATTATTTAGATTTAAAAAAAAATAGTAAGAAATGAAGGAAAAAGTTTATGAAAGTTTGTGAGTGATATAATAGTTATTATTTTGAAGAAAAATTTAATTAATAAAATTGTAAGATAATTTTATAAATTGATTTTAATTAAATAATAATTTATAATTTTATTATTATTTTCTAAATTTTTTTTTATTAATACTTTATTATTATTTTACGATTTTATTATTACTATTATTATTTTAATAATAAAAGTTTATATTTTATTACTTTTAATACATTATATTACATAATTAATCATATTTATTTTATGATAGTAATAATATATATAAAAATAAATTACTAATAAGGATTAATTATGTAGAAGTATAATATTATTTTTAATTTATTTTAAATATTTCTTTGCAAATGATAGTAAATCTTCACATACTTGAGAACAGCCTGAGTAACCATAATTTTGTTTTTATCTTTATTTTTATTTATATTTTTATTCTTTGATATAGGAGCTTTATATGCTTTTCTTCACTATTTGTAAATTTGTCGTCTAAATTAAACAGTCCATAAATGTTGTAGTTGTATCCTCTTCAGGCTTGCAAAGTTAGTAATATATTGCCAATCGACACCTCTTTTTGATTAAATTTATCTTTGTAAGAGTCCTATCCAAGAATACTCTCCGCCTTAAATATTGTGCTCTTGGTAGAATATTTAAAGCACTATAACATTTTGAACACGCTCATTTTCTCCCCTTCTATGTTATTTTGCAATATATTATATGCTGATTTTACCAAATATTCTCTTTCACTATCATGCTTCCATTCCATTTTATCCTTTCTCTTTATGCAAGTTTTGACATGATATAATCTTTATAAGTTCTATTTCCATTTTAGTTTTCCACACAAATCTTTCCCTTCAAATCTTTCCCTTCTATAAGGTATTTTCCAACACCATATTTCATGAGTCCATTCCTCCATGTTCCCTTTAGTCTTATCCTTTTCATATGAAATTGTTGGACTAATCACACTTCTCATACCCAAATATCCTCCTAAAAATTAATTTTTTCACCAAACCCAAAATTTCATTCTATGCTACTCTCAAACCAATTACATGGTTGCCAACCCACTAGTACAAAATAGACATTTAACGTCTGCATTCAATGACAGTTAAAACTAAAAACGACGTTGTCAAAAACGCAATGACATTTTTGTAAATAAATGAACAACATAACGTCGATTAAAGAAAACAACCGCCATTGAATTCCCATTTAAGATTTAAAATTCAAAAATTTAAAATTTTAAAATGGTACTAAAGCACCACGTCGGTTAGGAGCTCATAACCGACGTGGTGTTGTCTCACATGACGTTGGTTTTGACCACTTAACCGACGTCATGGTCACTATGTTGCTAAAATGAATTGAGGGGGTAAAATCAGGGTATACACAATTTGGGCTCCTAACCGACATTGTGAATCACCTGAAATCAATTTAGGGATTTCAGGTGATGCACCACGTCGGTTAGGGGCCCAGAACCGATGTGGTGCTCCAATTTTACCCCACCAGCGCATTTTCACTTTCACTTTTATGCTTCCTCTACTATTCGCGCCTTCTTCCTGCACTGTTTCAGCGACTTTCTTTCTCGTTTTCGACCTCCATTTTGTCCTCATTCAACTTCATTTCACTTTTTCTCCATCATAAAGGTTGGTAGTTTTATTTTGACCGTTCCATTTTCGTTTTCAATCTCGGTTTGATGTGGTTTTCGTTTGAAGCTTTGAGTTCTCTTTTTCTCCTCCATTTTCGTTTCATTTCAGTGGTTTTGTTAGTTTATTGACTATTTGTTTGTGTTTTGTGATTTTGGTAGTGGTTGTTTGTCTGCTTTTGGGTTTGCTTGTCTTCTCTGTTTTGCTTCACCACTGCTTCTCGGTTTTGGGTCACCACTACTTCTCGGTTTTAGGTCACCACTGCTCTTCAAGAGGTATGTTCTTTATTGGCTTTGAGGTGGAAAATTAGAATGGTTATTTGGATTTAAATGGTTATCTGTATGATTAGAATGATTGTTTGAATTGTTTGTATGATTGGAATGCTTGTATGGTTTGAATGCTTAAATGGCCTTTGTGTATAGTTTAATATATAAGAAACGCGTTTGGGTACTGAGTCCGAGGATGTTCGATCCTCGGCAATTTGTATTTAATCTTGCTTATTTAGAGTTTTATCTGAAAATCATTCACTACTCGTAGTAAAATCATTCACAAATATTACACGTATCTCTCCACCACTAGGATTCATACTTAGTTCTAACATTCGACTTTAATTTTCCTCCATTCCATACTTGGAGTAGACGATCTCCTTCCACAAACCTCAATTTTCCGCCCATAATTTTCACATCCACTTTGCTAATGATGTTATATTGAACTTTTCAATGTCTCTTATTCCTAATCCACCATTTTACTTAGATTTACATAAGTTCTCTCATTTGATCCATTTTATTTTCCTATCCTCTAAACCTCATCCCCACAAAAAGTTCCTTTATATTTTCGTAATCTCCTTACTTATACTTTTTGGGGCTTTAATTAAGCATAATGTCCTCCTAGCAAAGGATAACATCCTACCTAAATACTTAAAAGGGATTCGCATAGAATTGCAATTTAGGGTTGTAGAATAATTATCCATTATGTCTAAGACTTTTCCTACCCCACCTATCTTACTTTTGTCGAAATTAACCTCAAACTTGACGCCAACTTAAAACACCTCATATAGTTTTATCGTCACGATGTTCTTAATCTGAGCCTCTCCAATAAATAGTGCATCATTGACAAACTATAATACATTTACCAACACTTCATTATTCCGTATCCTTACCCTCTGAAACAATTGCTTTCTAGTTGCTTGTCTAACCAACCTTACTAACCCCTTTGCAAGGAACAAAAATGGAACCATGGGATCGCCTTGTCTCAAACCTCTAGTGGACCTTATTTTGGACTCCCATTATCCAAAACTGATATTATAGTTAACTCTATACAAGCTTTTATCCATCCAATATATTTAGAAACACAGTTTATTCATCATACAATACATGAACTGCCACTTCAAAGAGTCATAGGCTTTTTCATAATCTACTTTTACTATCACTGCCTTCTTCTTCTTCCTTACACTTTTCCGCAACTTCGTTTGGTACTAGGATACTATCAAGCAATCCTCTCCTTTCAATAAATGTTGATTGTGTACTATAAATAATTTTGGGAAGCACCCTCTTCAACCTATTTGCTAATACCTTAGATATTATCTTATAAACACAGCCAACCAGGAAATAGGTCTAAAATCCTCTAATTCCTATTGGGTTGTCTCTTTTAAGGTATTAAGGTTATGAAATAGGCATTACGCCCCCTCAGTATGTTACCATGTTGTTCAAAGTACTGCAAAAATTAGACTATATCACACTTGACAGTTTTCCAATTATTGTTTATGAAGTGAAAATTAAAACCATTGGGCCCAAGACTCTTTATACTGCCACATCAACTTACTACTTCTTTTATTTTAGTCTCATTTATGTTGTAGATTAGCATTGTATTGTCCTCCTCTATTAGGGTTTGAAGTCTATATTATCTAATCAAATGTTATTTATGCCCATTTTACATAATTTATCCCCAAATAATTCATGTACTACTTGTTTAACCTTGGCCAATTCCTCACACCATGTACCCTAATCAAGTTTATGTTGACTATAATGTCGTATCAGAGGATAGCAAGTACAATAAAAAACTTTGAACTTTGTGTAATCAGGTTTAGAATTAAACAACATTTATAAGGATTTTTACCCTTTAAAACAGAACTAGGAAGAACATTGATAATATAAATTGTAGTATTGAAGGCTTCAATCTAGAAATTAATAGGAAACGAGGCATTGGCAAGTAAAGTTAATCTCATGTTAATTGTATGCCTATGTTTTCTCTCAATAACACAATTTTGTTCATGTGTGTAAGGAGAGGTTAAATGATGTTAAATGTAAATGTTATTGAGAAAAGAATGTAAAGAAATAAATTCTTTTGCATTATCAATTTGCATGGCTCTTAGTTTGAAACCAATTTGATTTTTAGAAAAAAAAAATTAATAACAACAGCATGAACTTGAGATTTAATATGAAGTAAATAAATCTAGGTATACTTAGAAACAACATACACTAGTTGCAAAGGCATAATATAGACAATCACACCTTTGAAAAAGGAAGTGATTTTCCAATAACACAAGCATCGCAAAAATGTAATTGTTTTGAGCATTATATATTAAAATAACGTGAAACTTGTTGTAGAATGGTATAACTACAATGACCAAGTCTTTCATGCAAAGTTTGTATAGTAGGTTTCAGATTAGTAAAGGAAGTACTATTAACAAAAACACCACCGTAAGCATGTAAAGGAGAAAAGACATATAGACCATCTTTAACTGTTCCTCGTAGAGGAATTGATGATTGCCCTAATGTTTCACATAATAACAATTATGATGAAATTCAAAATAAAATTTATTATCATGAGCAAATTTAAAAGCACTAATTAAATTCTTTGTGATTTTTGGAAGATGTAAAAGATCATTTAAAACCATTTTAGTATTGACATTAGGTAAAACAAATGTTTTAGAACTAACATGTTTTTTTTTTTTTAAACAGCCAAAAGTAAATGAAATTAAGAGGCGCACTTTAGGGGTGTACGAACCCTTATACAGTTGGCAAAACCAGGTGTAACCTGTGATACAACATAATGAAAATAGAACTAACATATAAGAACCCAAAAAATAAAAGGATATCTACCATAGAACAAGTACCCCTTGTAAAATAACAATAAGGAGCTAAAACAACAATGAAAGTTTTGCCCCTACAATAATCATGCACTCTGTCTGGATCCATTACTGCATTCGTTTTCCGGGAATAGTCGAGTCGCACGAACATAAATACCTGAAAAACAAGCACCCTCCTAATGTACTCTACAAGATTGAGGGAACTAATTCCCCGCACTCTCTCGTCAAAGCCCCTTCTGAAAACCCCTCCACATACTATACCCCTAAACCACCGAAAGAAGACACTTAATAGGTGAGAAATGCCAATCAGAATAAGAGACGGAGTTACACTTCAACTTGTACTTGATCCAAAGCCACCCCTTAAGCTGTGTTAGACTAAATATCTCTTCCACATCCACTATCCCTCCTCTAAATACTACCTTATTTATATAACTCCAGATCTCGGATACAGTAGTCACCCACATACCTTTCCATACTGAATTGACCCTATTACTATGACCTATTAAATGAAAGATCTGAAAATGAGAAGTGATATCCTCATGCCTAACTGTCACATTCCCAATCCACCTCTCCCAGTAATCCCATACTTTCTGTGACACCTTACATGAACTGATAAGATGCTGAGAGGTTTCATCCCCATCTTGACATAAAGGGCAGCATGCGTTCCCAAGTTACACTCCTCTCCTACCTAAATTTACCCTAGTCGGTAATTTGTCCTGAAAAATTCTTCATGCACAAACTACCGCTGAAGGAGGTATTTTTAAACTCCAAAGTAACTGAAATACCTCAAAAGACTGCATTGTGTCCTCTTTACTCAAAACACCGTAGCCAAGCTTAACTGTATACTCTTGCTCATCCTTCCCTACCCATATAAGTCTATCCTTACCCTCCGAGTTCCACTGAATTTTAGATATCTTATCCAGCAACTGCTCTTCTATACATTTTTTCCAAACAAACCTCTCTCTACGCCAACCTAGATTCCAACTCTGACATCCACCACTTGTAATTTGCCCTAGATCAACAAGATCACTCACCAAACTATCCTTACACGTAGAAATTAAAAGCAATCTTGGGGATTTTTCTTTCAAAACTATATCCTCAACTCACCTATCTTCCCAGAATTTAACACTCCTCCCGTCACCCAAAATCCACTTAGATCTATAATCAAACCAATTACCTTTTGCTCCTTTACCACAAATCCCACATAGATCCTTCCACCATAAGGATTGGTTCCTATGTACCAATGTAATATCTAAATTTCTCCACAAAACCGTACCTCGCTTCTAGAACGTCTCTCCATAGGCCCTCTTCTACCGACTCAAACCTCCATTTCCACTTAGAAAGCAAAGCATCATTAAAGCAACCAATGTCATACCCAAACCACCTGCAGCTACTGGACTACAAATCTTCTCCCATTTCACCCAGGCAATCTTTCTTTCTTCAAATCCCCACCCTCAAAAGAACCGTGCCTGAATTCTTCTGATCTGGTTACATACAGCAATAGGTGCTTTGAAGAATGAGAAGTAAAATAGAGGTAGAGCACTAATAACAGACTTAATAAGACATATCTGACCCGCCAAGGATAACATCTTACCCCTCCATCTAGACAGTCTAGACTTAATTTTATCAACAATTGGCCTCCAGAACTCAATTCTCCTAGGATTGCCGCCAATAGTCATACCTAAATACTTGAATGGAAAATCCATCTGCCGACAGTTTAAGCACTTAGAGAACACAAGTACATCAAGTTGTGAGATTCCCACCGACCCCACCACACTCTTATGAAAGTTAACCCTAAGCTCTGACACTACCTCAAATGACCTTAATATTGCTTTAACTACTAATACATTATGATATGAAGGTTCGTAGAAAAAGATTGTGTCATCCGCAAATTGCAACAAGTCTACCTGCACTCCCTGAGAGCCCACCTCAACTCCTTTAAACAATCCAACTCTTTTAGCTTCCCTGACTAGCCTAGTAAGCCTCAGCAACTATGAGAAATAAGAGCGGTGCCAAAGGGTCGCCTTGCCTAAGTTCCTTTTTCGGTTTAAATTCCTCTGTGGGGCTACCATTTACTAGTACCGATATTGTGGCCGATTCCATACATGCTTTAACCATTTAATCCATTTGCAATTGAATCCCAATCTGCCCAACATATAGTATAGAAACTTCCAATCCACCGAGTCGTATGCTTTCTCAAAATCGACTTTCACAATCACTCCACTTTTCTTCTCCTTCTTAAGGTAATCCACGGTCTCGTTTGCTACAAGAATGTTATCCAACAAACCCCTCCCACTAAGGAACGCAGATTGGTTTACATCGATAATACTAGGTAATATCTTCTTCAGCCTATTAGCCATGATCTTCGATAAAATTTTGTATACACATCCCACAAGTGAAATAGGTCTAAACTCATTCAGATTGGACAGGCTATTCTTCTTAGCAATCAAAGTTATGAATGAAGCATTACATCCTCTCGAAATAAAACCAGTACTCTGGAAGTTACGAATGGCTAGAACGAAATCCTTACCAATAACCTCCCAATAATTTTTGACAAAAGCAAAATTGAATCCATCTGGTCCAGGGCACTTTGAGCTACCACATTGACTCACAGCTTCTAAAACTTCCACCTCCGATATATTATCACACAATAAAGCGTTATCAGCTGCTAAAATACTTTTAAATCCCACACCGTCCAAATTAACCAAACTCAAAAGATTAACACCAAATCTACTCTCGAAATACTCCTTAACCTGACATTTAACTCTAGGCACTTCCTCACACCAAACACCATTAATTCTAAGTCCCATTATATCATTTTTTGTTGTCCTCCACCTCAATCTAGAGTGGTAAAACTTAGAATTTGTATCCCCACTTTTTAGCCATTCAACTCTCGCCTTCTGTTTTAACATCGCTATATCTTTTTCCTTCAAACTTCTCAGTTGGCTTAACAAATCCATCCTTTTGACTCTCATGTCTTCACTAAGGATCTCATCATCATCCTGCCAATCTAATTCCTTTATCTCCGCCAGCAATTGCTGCTTTCTATTCTTTGTGCTACTAACAACTTCCTCGTTCCAATTCTTGACCTCTACTTTAACCCTTTTTAACTTATCCTTTAACCCTTCCAAATTGTTCCCTCGTGATGTGGAAGCTTCCCATGCATTCCTCCTAACATGTTTAATTTCCATACCTGATCCATTACTAATTTTCACATCATTAGTGCCATGATAAGCATGTTTGATTAAAGAGAAATTTGGGTCATTTGTGATATGGTGTGATGCCCTACTCTCAAGTACTTGAGGGGGTCGTCAACCCTAGAATGGGTACCAGGATTTAACGAGACCTTCATTTGCTACAATATAAACACTATGTTTAACGATACTCCCTAGGATTATAAATTAACTATTGTGATGAACTGCTTCGTCAGATATGCTTGTTGGTTCTTCCATTTAATGCTCTTAGAATTTGTTTCGTTTGACACTTTTGTCCAAGATGTCTTCATGTTGTTACTTTGTCCACTTGATTTTTATCCTTTGGCCAGTGTATCAACATTTGTCTTTGCAATATCATCTTGTCTAACCTAACATCTATTATCTTTCGTACCATCGTCTAACCATTATATCAACTGGCCCTTTCATTCTAGCATGATCATCAATGTATTATTTCTTCCAACGTGTATTGTCTTATCAGCTACACTTTCTATTTATGCTTTTCTTTCTTATGCACGATCTTATTATATTTCTTTTCTATTCTTATAGTATTTGTTATCGTCAAAACCTATATTAATCTTATGATACCTTCTAGTGAATTATTCGTCCATTGACTCAACAAGTATTATAACATCTCCCAGTACTCAGTCTCAATATTTCCCTGCGATTAAGACCTCTCAAAAAAAGAGAAAAACACTCTAAAAGAAATAGAATCATCAAAGCTCATAAGTATTCTTCACAAAGTGAAGAATTTACAAGAGTTTGCTTTCAAAAGAAGATAGACAATGAAAATCAAGAATTGAACACTATGATTCTATTTTATTTACAAAATTTTGTTTGTCTCGTTTGAAGTTTCAATGCCTTGTTTCTTCATCTTCAAGTCTTTATATAGCTTTCGAATGATAACTATTTGAGTTTTCTATGAATGGAAATCTCTATATCACTGATAATCTTCTCTTTGGATTCATTTAATAAATTCTTTAACTTATCTGAAAACTTTACATTTCTACTATATTTTGAACATTGAGAGTTGTTGGTTGTATATCCAAGTTTCTTTCGTTCATTTTATCTCTTCTCTCATTTTCATTTGAACGATTGTGGGTTTTGTCGTCTTTTTGCTCAATTTGGAAATCCCTGGACTATTCTTCCAATGCAAATATATATATTTAAACAAAAATATCAATCCAGCTCAATTGGAATTAATTTCAATTAACTACAAAATTAGACTTTCTTATAGCAGTTCTTACAACGTTAATTCATTTTCAAAAACTTTTTAATTATTATTTAATGTTTATCGTTGAAACAATTTGAATTTAAATATACTTTGATAAATTTATAAATTAAGTCTTCAAAATTTTGGTGAATAATGCAACCATTAAGTTTAATGATACTCCCTCTTGTTATAACAAAATTCAGTTAGGACGATTCTTTAGTAGGAGGTATTAAGCTAAAAGATAAATATCCTAGAATTTTTGTTAATTTTAACCAAAAGGAAGTAAACGTGGCGGATGTTGGTGAGTGGTAGGACAATCATTTGAAGTAGGTATTTAGTTGCAAAAGGAACTGGTTTAAATGGAAAAAGCCTAAAGTAGAAGAGTTCATGTACTAACTTCAAACTAGTAAGTTAGAAAAGGACAAGGACGATGTTTAGATTTGGAATGGGAATGAACAATTAGAATAAAGCACTGCCAATGACTTTATTCTGTGTTTAGAAATTTCTCCTCTACAAGGTTTTAAAACGCGCAAATTTGTATGTCAAAGGAATATAGATGAATGACAGGAAGTGTGTAATGTACGGAAAAAATGATGAATTTTTAATTCATGTATTTTTAACTTGTAAGGAAGTCAATCCAATCTGGATGGTGATAGATAATTGGATAGGAGTGCATTCAGTGCATCAAAGTATAGTTAAGGAGCACTTCTTAGGTTTTCAACTAATAAACTTTATCAGAAACTATAACTTAGTGTGGAGGATTGTATGAGTTACATGTATATGGAATATTTGGACTCATAGAAGCAATGTGGTGTTTAGGAATTTAATTTTTGATGCAGAAGAGGCTTTTACGACAATTGAAATAAAAGCATGAGCTTGGGTAATTGCGCAATTTAAAAAAGCCTTGTTCAACTATTTTGATAGATGCCTAAACCCAATCGAATGTCTAAGATTAATGACCTAAAAAGGAAAATCATAATGAACACTTAGGATGTCAAAACGAATTATGCAAACGTGAGTATAATGTCTGAATGCCAACATGGTTAGCTTGCAGAGAGTCTAAAAAACAAAACAAGTATGTTGTAGTGTTAGTATAATATGGTATTCATAAGGTGCATATTTGGTGTGGAGAATTGGTACATTGTAGTTTTAGTGAGTAGCAGATGGAAGCATAATGCAGTCTAAGTTGCAGACATTATATGTATATTTATGTAGGTGTTGAGTTGCAGAAGAGGCTTTTACGACAATTGAAATAAAAGCATGAGCTTGGATAATTGCGCAATTTAAAAAAGCCTTGTTCAACTATTTTGATAGATGCCTAAACCCAATCGAATGTCTAAGATTAATGACCTAAAAAGGAAAATCATAATGAACACTTAGGATGTCAAAACGAATTATGCAAACGTGAGTATAATGTCTGAATGCCAACATGGTTAGCTTGCAGAGAGTCTAAAAAACAAAACAAGTATGTTGTAGTGTTAGTATAATATGGTATTCATAAGGTGCATATTTGGTGTGGAGAATTGGTACATTGTAGTTTTAGTGAGTAGCAGATGGAAGCATAATGCAGTCTGAGTTGCAGACATTATATGTATATTTATGCAGGTGTTGAGTTGAATATGTGTTCATATGTGTAAGCACAAAATATGAAAGCATTATACAATGAAAATAGGGGATGGATACAGAACATTCATGGTCAAATCTCAATGCAAGAAAAGTAAGCAATAATGGTATGAAAATTCTAAGTTATTGAGAACATTGATTTAAAACATTGCAATTGTGAAATATGCCAAGGCAACATACAAGCCTGAAGTGAATCAATCATGGTAGTCTCTCTCATCTTTGGACAAACTATAAGGCTACAAGTGTTGTATTGAAAGAATTACCGAGAATACTCAATCAAAAGCAGAGCATGTGTACTCAGAAGCCTCGATACAGTCAAAATGGACAATCTAGCATGATTTTGAGACTTCTAAATGAACAATCTAGGGTACAAGAATCACTTTTAATTAATATGCGTAGTAGGAGATTGTAGAAAGCAAGACCTATCAGGCCAAACCTGTTTAATTTGTAACACATATGAGAGTAGGAATAATATATAATGTATCATTTAATGGGTTTTAAAACTTTGATAGCTTTTAATTAAGTTTTGTATAAGGTTTGAAGTATCCTTTTTTTTTTACTTTCAATCTATATCTTTTTATTGTTGATCTTGTAACTAATTTTTTTTCATAAGTTTTGTATAAGGATTGAAGGGATTTTGATAATTGGAAATGTCATTTTTTGCTTTAGCTAAAAAATTTTGGCTTGAAAATTAGGCCTAAAACAAACTTTTTTTTTAGCATGGGGCATAATGCAAAGATTGTGCTAGTCAAAACAAAAGAAGAACAAATGATTCAAATTCTAAACACATGACAATGCAATGAGAAATAAATAAATAGAAAGACAAAATGCAAAGGAACAAAAAATGAGAGGAAAAGAGAACTCTCTTGTAGCCTCATGGTGGCTATGTGGCATTTGTGACCAAGATGACTGGCTCCTCCACCACTCCAAGCAAGCCTTGATGATAATGCTTTAAATGCTACCCATTCACGAAGAATATTTTTCTTGTCTTTTCATCACTAAGCTCTAATGCACCACAAGGAAAGACATTAGTAATCACAAAGGGGTTATCCCATCTAGATTAGAGTTTACCAGGCATAAGTTAAAGACGAGAATTAAACAAAAGGACTTTTTTTCTGGTAGCAAACTCCCTGTGTAGAATTCACCTATCATGTAAAGCCTTAGTTTTCTCTTTGTAGATATATGATCTCTCATAGGCATCCAGTCTCAGCTCCTCCAACTCTTGTAGTTGCAACTTTCTTTTAACTCCAAATTGGGCCAAATCTATATTACAGTGTTTGACTGCCCAATATGCTCGGTGCTCCAACTCCACTAGCAAGTGACATGCCTTACCAAAAACAAGTTAGTAGGGAGACATCCCAATCGGTGTCCTGTGGGCGGTCTTATAGGCCCAAAGAGCATCCTCTAATCTCTTGCTCCAGTCTTTTCTGCTGAAGTTCACTGTTTCCTGCAAAATTTGTTTAATCTCTCTGTTGGACACTTCTGCTTGTCCATTACTTTGTGGGTGTTAAGCTATTGCAACCTTATGGAGAACTTCATATTTTTTGCAGCAAAGTATCCATGCTCTGATTGCAAAAATGAGAGCCCTAGTCACTTATGATGGCCCTAGGAATACCAAACCTGCAAAAATATAGGTTCGAACAAAATCCACTACAACACTAGAATCATTAGTCCATGTGGCTTTTGCCTCCACTCATTTAGAAACATAATCCACAACAAGTAAGATGTAAGTAAAACCAAAAGAAATAGGAAATGCTACCATAAAGTCAATACCCCAAACATGAAGTACATCACAAAATAAAATGGGTTGTTGGGGCATCTCATATCTGCGGGAAATACTCCCTGCTCTCTGACACTTTTCACAAGATTTACAATAAACATAAGCATCATGAAATAAGATGGGCTAATAAAAACCATAGTCTAGAACTTTACATGTAGTCTTGTGTGGCCCAAAATGTGCACCACATGCATACACATGACAAAATTCAAGTATGGAAGAAAATTCATAGTCAGATATGTGTCTCTTAATGACCTAGTCACTACAAAATTTCCACAAGTAAGGATTATCCCAAACATAAAGTTTAGAATCAGTTTTCAATTTTAAGGTTTAAGCCCTAGGGAAATAATTTGGAGAGCTACCAACAATCAGGAAATTAACCAAATCAGCGTACCAACACAGTGAACACTTACCTTACTGCTACAAAAGTTACTCATTTGGAAAATTATCTCTGATGGGGGATGGAGGAACAACTTGTGATTTGTTTCGGCTCAAATGGTTAGCCACTAAATTTTGTGCTCCACTCCGTTCTCTAATATCTATTCAAACTCTTGGAGCAACAACATCCATCTGATTAACCCCAGCTTGATGTCACAATCAGGATCGCGACGGGCATGACGATCAAGAGAGAAAATGAATAATGTTTGAAAATAAATAAAGGGGGTCATCACCATAGTTTATTATAGAAAACTATGAAAAAACAAATAAAAGATAAGACAAGTTTGCGCAACTAGATTTAGGGTTTGGGAGTCGGTTACGTTTGGAGAAGGTATTAGCACCCCTACAATGCCCATCCTAAGACGGTACCTTTAATTAAAAGAGTAAAATGAGTATAGTTTATCAAATATTTATTTTTCCCAAAAGAGAAATAAAAAATGCAAACAAAAACAAAGAATTTTTTTTTTAATTTGGGACGTGACAAGATTTGACCTTGCTCCTACGTATTTCCATCAGAGATAGGAAATCAGGGTTACAAAGTTCTATTGCAAAATTTGTTTATTGGGGTGTTTGATATTTTAAATCTTGAAAATTTTATATTTTTTAATTGTTTAAAACTTGGTATTTTTATAATTTTGGAAATTGGATATTTTGGAAACTTTTGATTTGTTGATAGGAGTACAAGGAGCTGCGAACGATCATGCACAATACTCCTTTGAATCAAATATATTTTCATATATATTAGAGTGAAAAATTTGTATTAGATATTGCATGACGCATGTGGTCATTTAAATATCTAAACGAAATAGTGAAAACTTTTCAAATTAAATTCCACGTGACGCATGTTGTCATTTGGATATTTAATCAAATTATTTTTTTCATCATGTGAAAATAATAAAAATGAAGTAAGATTATTGTCAAACCTTTTTTTTTTAATTATTTCGTATGTAGATAAACAAAATATTATAGTGTTGTATTTATAAAAAATGTAAAATATGTAAGAAACATGGGTGATCAAATGCATGGCCCATATTTATAAAAAAAATAAAGTGGTGCTGCAATGGGGTGAGATTAGTGATTTGTTGGGCAAAGGCCCAACGTCAACCCCCATTTTGGTTTTGCTCAAAATCAAGTGCTTTGGGTTCTCAGAAACACAAGTTAGGGTTGGGGAAAAGGAAAACTTGGCAAAGAGGCGTAGTGAAGGGCACCGAACCGTGGAGGCATGGTCCGCGGGGCTCAGTGAAATCTCACGACAATAGTGAAGGAGGTGGTATAGTTTATCATCGGGCTAGCTTGATAGAGAAGGACTTGCAACGTGTCATGGAAAAGATGCACGCAAGTGGCGTCGATTTGAGATGGAAAAGAGTCATGTGACCCCGGTGTTGCTCTTCGACGATGGAGATGGCAGGTGAGGTGTGTTTTCTAGGAGTTTGGCTTGACGAGGCTTAGTGACGAGAGAGCTTGGAGGCAGAGTTTGAGCAATGGTGGAGGTTGGTTGTTGGGTTTGCTCAGCGGTGAAGTGAAGAAGGAAAAGGCGACGACGATTTGGGTAATGTGGATGGCATTTGCGGTTCAACAGTGATGTCGACAACGTCAGTGACTCGAGAGTGACAGTGGAATGCGACTCTCCCCGGCAGCCATGGCGTAGCGAGGATGATGCTCTTCTTCCCACATTTTGGCTTTTCCGTTGGGCATGGACTCATTCACCCTTAACACCTCCGCAACTTGACAAGAATAATTGAATACAGGAGGCAAAGAATGGAACTGATGGAGCTGAGGAGGATAGTGAGGAGAAGGAAACTAGCTATGTCACCCACAGGTTGTGACCCTCAACTGTGGTTCAGGTTATTGAAAGCAAGATAGGGTGTAAAGGAAAGGTGGGTGGAAACAAGATTTGCTTAACCATTCTCTCGTTCTTAGTTTCCATTTGTGCACTTGTAAATTTTAACGGTTGTTCATGTTCGCATTTAATTCTTCGAAACCTACTTCTTCACCTCAGTATACGTTATCGTTAGCCTTTCTTTCTTTTTGAATGATTTGTTTATGGACCGAGACCCGAGGATGAGAGGAGAGCAAGTTGTGTTATGGGAGCCAAGTGAGAGCTAAGGAAGGGATGAGTGGAGTGGGTCGTTCTCCAAAAGAAGAAATTGTAGTGTATATGAAAATATATTTGGCTGAGTTCAAGAGGGGGGGTGAATTGAACTTTAAAAGATTTTTGTCAATTTAAAACACTAAAAATAGTTTAGTTAAAAGAAAACCTTTTCCGAATCTCAATGATAAAAGATTTAAGGTGCAGTGGTGAAATAAATCGATTTCAGGCACGAATAAATCGATTTATTTTGCTGGCAGAGAGCAAATTTCAAACAGCACATACACCAGTTGAATTTTATG
>Ga0209489_107408_pt1 | contig 16397 bp, 7 predicted proteins | sample SiratrowhiteBW_FD_187527 | JGI IMG/M metagenome (GOLD analysis project Ga0209489, IMG submission 187527) | Root nodule microbial communities of legume samples collected from California, USA - Siratro white BW (SPAdes) (version 2) | ecosystem: Host-associated > Plants > Roots > Nodule | place: USA... | reverse complement strand
CTTGTGAAATTCAATGGCTAGTCTATCTTCTTCAAGATTTGAAAGTTCCTTTTGAGCAACCATCTCTTTTATATTGTGACAATGACTCAGCAAGATATATTGCAGCAAATCCAGTGTTTCATGAGCACACCAAACATATAGAAATAGACTGTCACATTGTTAGAGAAAAGTTGAAGAAGGGTCTCATTCATTTGCTTCCCATTTCCACCACAGAGCAACTAGCAGACATTTATACCAAAGCCTTGGGTCCTCAGTCTTTCAAGAATATTTGTTCCAAGTTGGGTCTCATCAATATTTGCTCCCCAACTTGCGGGGGGTTAGAGGATATCGATAGAAGTACAGTACTTGTATATATTCAGTTCTCTATTTTAAAAGAAACATACAAAAAACAGAGAGAATATTTTCATTCTCATATCCTTTGTTCTTTTTGTTTATCTTTGTTCATCTCTTTATTTTATATAATAAATTCTCTCTCAAAAGGTGCATTAGAATTTTACAATGGGAAAATTCAAAGAAGAAGCCATTTCGTTTACAGGTCCTAACTACCTTCAATTCTGATCCATTATGTAAAACCTACTAAGCAGATTAACATGCTGAATCAACTCAATGAAAAAGAAGACACTTCTTTAAAATCATTGGAACACAAAAGTTATACAAAATCTACCGTGTCTTATCTACTAAGCTTTAATTAATAGGTTCTTCGCTTAGCCACTCCTTGCTCCACATGTATTCTACTTTTCCTACCAACCAATCCTTCACTCATTTTTTTTTTATTTGCAGCACCAATTATGTCAAAGCTTTGTGCATTAGGGAGACCTAAACCGACACTTCCATTAATTTCATATTGTATTCACGATAGAAAGAGAAGCGCCTAAAGTTCTCACAAAACCCTCACACCAAAACAACAAAAGAGCTTTCATTTAGGTCTCAAACTCGGTCTTAAGGTAAATGAAAATGAAATTTTAAGGTGGGCTAGTAGTTGCACGAAAACCTCTCATCATTCAGCAACAGCTTTTAAAGTCAAACTCGTGATCAACTTCAAACACCTTTTTCTCAACAACAACATCCTTAAAGAAAGTTATTTGTGGGGGTTACAATTTCACTATTACAAAAACTGATGTGACAACTAGTATACATAATAAGAACATAGTTCCCTGTTCAAAAAGATATAATTATTCTTAATAAATTTTAAGAATTGATAGACAATTATAAAACTAATTATTTTTATATTCTTAAATATGGCATTATCAAAGAAAAAAAATTCTCAAAGTTCTTACACAAAAAGTAGTTAAACAGCAGCCACAGTTACACCATTCAACATGCTCTAACAATAATTATATGATTCCACCATCAATGCCGTTTACCCGGTTCTCGTCTCCTCATTCCGTACAATAAGAATTCCACTGTTCACATTGGGACACACCTCAACATGCAGTGATTTCAGTGTTTAACAAAATGAAAAAGGAAAAGGAAAAGTGGTGCTCCCTCCTTTTATGTGCTTTAGTTATAGTTTATTGTTTTTCCATTTTCTTGGAGAAGTGGTGGAGCCAAAGCTATTGTTGGAAGGTTTGAATCAGTGAGAAGCATATTCAATTCAAAAGAAGGCAGCACAATAAAAAAGAATGCTATAAATTGAGTCACATGAAGCTCACAATATGTCTAAGTGGCGTTAATTCATCTTCGCTTTCAAAATTTGAAGTAATCAGCATGTACACGAATAGTTTATACGACTATTCAAACCAAGACAGCACTATTGCATTGAAATGAAGATTAAATTTGTAAATAACAAAAATATTCAAAAGAGAACAAAGACTTGGGAGAACGCATGCGATCTTAGCAGCATTTTTTAAGAGTTGCAGCTTTGGCATACAGCTTTAGTCCATTGAAACCGAAATAAAAGGTCCACTCAGTAGAATACACAACAAGTGTGGGGTCAAAAACTGTGTATGATTATCGCCAACTTAATATATAGAAACATAAATTTCATGATTGGATAATTGCATATTGAAATAAGATATTGAAGCGAAAACGACGTTTTTCTTGAATGGAGAACTATGCGATGTCAGCGTCATTGGAGTGTACATACATTGTGTGAAGTTCAAATTAGTCACTCAACATCGCAAACGTCAATGAACTTCTGTTCTGCATTATGGTTTTGGTATCAGTGTTGGGGTTTCCTGGTATTCACAGCCAGAGAACGTGCATGTTACACGCTGCCTTCAACTCCACACACTTTGCACTCATCTACTTCTTATTATAATAAGAAGGTGAACAAAAATTTCAAATTGCAAAATCCAATTCATAATTATCCAAATTTAAATGGATTTAAAAAATTTATATTTTTAGATTTTAAATTTAATATATTTAATCGGATTTGAATAGGATATAAATTGGATAATTTTTTGGAGATTAAAAATTCAAAATAAAAATGTGTTTGTGTAATTGTTATGAAATGGTAGGTTGGATCACACACAAATAAAGTAGTATTTGACCAGACTCAAGTCGAATCGAGTCGGTCTAGAAGAAAGTTGAGTCAATTTGGCTTAAACTCAGGTAGAGTCAAGTCAATCCAGACTCAGGTTGAATCAATTTTGGTCGGATTCAAATTGAGTCGAGTTGACTTGAAAATAGGTACAGTTGATTCAACATAGCGTCAAGTCTAGTAGAGTCAACCGAGACCCAGATCGAGTTGATTTGACTTAGGCCTAGGATAAGTCGAGTCAAAGTCGACTTAGACTCAAGTCCATCTGAAGCCTAAGTCAATCTGATTAGGCCCAAACTCATGTCTAGCCTAGTTGACCCAAAATCAGGTTGAGTCAAGTTAGAGTCAATATGAGTTCAAATCTAATTTAGGCCCAAATTGAGTCGAATTAGCCTGGCTCCAAGTCAAATTAGAAGTGTCTCTTGGAAGGTTTAAGTTGCTACATGCACCTCACATGGGTTACTTAAGTTTCAAGATACATTCATAATATTTAGACTCCTAGAAGTGTATACATTGCAGTCATTATAGTCCTTTATCTTAGAAACTACCTAGTACATCCATCCATGTACATGCGTTATAATAATTACATTCATTGAATCTAGGAAACTACTATGTGTATTTTCCCTAATTACATGGGATACTTAATCATAATCAACTCTTTGTGTGCCTTTAAAGACTGCTTGGATGAATTATATGTCTATATAAGAAGTGTTCTCTTTTGTAAAATGATAGAAGTTAGATTATATGAATGAAAATTAGAAAAATTCTTTGAAAGAGTGCCTTAAGAGCTGAGAGAATTTCTCTTCTCTTACATTTGGAGTCTTATCTTAAGAAGTTTCTCAAGTAGTGGCTTATTTTGTACTTATCATCAAAAATTCTCCTTTAAGATGACGTGTTCCTCTCATTTCTCTTTCTATTTCAATTTTTACTTTTATTCTTTTACTTGTTCTTGTTTCCTTATACAATTTTTTTACAATACCGAATATCAATAATCTTTCTATGTGAATACTTCCATGTGTATCCATTACATTCTTCTTTTATAGATATTTCTCCATGAGTTCATTTAGATCCTCCTAACCTTCAAACATTCACATCCATAGCATTATCCGGCACATGTTAGTTTCTTAAATGTATATTTGTTTGACAATTGATTACTTATTTAAAAAAAAAAAGTGGTCCTTTTATATGAATAATAGAAAGCAGTGTTGGAATAGATATGAAATGGGCCTTTTAGCGGAGAAGTCCAATAGCACCGTTTTTTCTTGTAAGTCTGTAGTTGACCCCAATAAATTCGAATTTAAATGAACACTGTGAAGCTGCAAATTTTTAAAGAATCATTAAATGTTTTGTTCCTTTTCTGAAGCATTACTGAATCAATAAATGTTGACTCAGAAAACCTAAATACTATATTCTAGTGTTTTCATTTCCCTTATAATTGTTGCTAATTATTCTTTTCTATCATACATATTAAACTATTTTGTATTATTCAAAATATGTTATATTTTGGCTCATATATATTCCTGCTACTAGCCTTCAATATTGATGTCACACGTAATATCCGAAAACTATATTGTAATTTTATAGGCTCAAGTTCTTACAAAAGAAAGTAAAATATGTTCCTCAAGGAACATATTTTTCCATACTTTGGTGTTTTAATGAATTGATATTGTGATATTTTTTTTATTTTGTGCTTGCTAAGAACCACAATCTAACAGGAATTGAACTTGATCCACAAAACTAAGCACATGTGCTTGTATTATGGGTATCTATATGAAGGAACTGAATCAAATAACTATATATATATTATATCTTCTACATTCAATCAATCAACTTCACGTGCTTCTGTCCCGTTTTACTCTAATTGTTTCTTCAAAACTAATTCATAGGATCACTCTTCTATCTATGTTTACTCTCTCGTTCTTTGATTGAATTCCTGCATACAAAAGCACAATTTTCAGTTAAAACTGTAATATATGTCTTATATTATGGAATTTAATAAATACAACTAACAACCAATTGGTAACTATAAAATATGGATTCTTAGATATGGCATTTGGCAAGAATATTACCATCCATTTTCTGAAAGAGATAATTGTTAAATTCCAGTGTCACGACATTAATAATAAAAAAAGAGATATACTAGAAATTAGAAAATAAATGTAATTTCAAAAGAAAAGTTATCATGTACAGTTTTTCTTTTGGTTGTTGTTAGAGCATAACACAGAGCAATATTCTACTTCAGACAATTGATTCCTGCACCCTATCAATTGCTTCATCCACCCCCATTAATTTTTCAAAACCATAATTCTAACCTTCTCAGTTTTGAGAAGTGTATGAGGTATTTCGAAATTACTATTCCGAAATATAATTTTAGGCTTACGGAAATTATTTTCGAAAACATGTTTTTGAAAAATGAATTTTAGAATACATTTCTGAAATATGTTATGGAAAATAGACTACAGAATATATATCTGAAAACTATTTGTTTATTAAAAAATATAAAAATAAATAAAAAATAAAAAATTCTGGAAACTGTTTTTTAAAACATGTTTCAGAAATTTCATTTTGAAAATATGCTTTTGATTGCACTTTCGAAAATAAAAAGAAAGAAAAAAAAAATAGACGAAATGGAAAAAAAAAATAGACGAAATGGCAACAACAGTTCCAATGAAACAACTCCTATAATGTCTCCGGAAACCAAGACTCTCAGAAGGACATTTCTATCCTTTTTTTTTATTTACAAAGTATATAAAGTAATTGATGGACTTCAATAAGCAATTGCCTCTACTTTAGTGTAATGCATAATTGAAACTAAACGCATGATGAAACAATCCAAAAATGCCCACAAATTAAGTATAAAATGATGGCCCGATTCATAGTAGTTATAATTTTGGCAGAAGAGAAAAAGATTTTGTTAAATTACTTTTTGCCCTTTATAATATCTAATTTGCAATTTTTTAATTATTAATTTCAGTCTTACAATTTTAAATAAAAGAAGCTCATCCAATTAAAAAAGAAAAGGTTCTACCCCCGATCTTTTTATTCTGTTGATTAATAAAAAAAATTATTTCATGAATTAAAATTAATTTATACTTTTATTTAGAAAAAATAAATGATATTATGTTTGTAACAGTCAAAGTATATAATTTCACTTTAATTGTAAGAAAAATTAATCTATTTTGTTCTTTTGTTTTGTAGTGTTGATAATGAAATTTGTCAAAAATTTATTTTTCAAAGAAAAAGTAAGTAAATGGTAGAAAAAAATTGTTTAAGAAATTTGGTAGAACTAATGTGTGAGTATTTGGCAAGAAGAAAATGACATTTACTATATTTTGATTAGGGAAATGACTATGTAAACCATTTGCTTGATTCGATTAAAGTTAAGTAATTACTTCATAAAGTGTCGTTATTCTAATGTTGGAAATAGTTAAAAGAATATTTTAAGTACTAATATTAAGTCTAAAACTAAGATATATAATTATTTTATTAATTTTAATATACGAGCGATTCTCTGATAAGAAATGTTTAAACTTATATCTGATATTGTACGATTTATAAAATTAAGATTAATAACTCATTTAAATAATAAATATGCACTTTGGAAAAAAAAACCTATTTTATACTTGTTTATATAATGATAGAAAAAAGTCTAAAAGAAAATATTATTTTGTATGAACTTTTTCTATTTTATAATTAGATATTTCGTTTTAAACATATATGATTATTGTTTAATTGGTTAGTTTATCATGAGAGTATATATATTTCAATTTAAATTTAAATTCATGCTTAGTTTATATTTAAATATTTTTTCCAAAGTGCATATTTATTATTTAAATGAGTTATTAATCTTAATTTTATTAATCTTAAATTTATAAATATATATATTTAATATAAATAACCTATAATTTTGTATGTAAAATATATATATATATATATATATATATATATATATATATATATATATATATATTATATTATATTATATATCATATATTGTATATCATATATTATATATTATATATATTTTACATACAAAATTATAGGTTATATTAAATATAATATATATTATGTGTTTTATATTTCTCATTTTATTCATATATTTTATACTTTATATTATATAATAATATATGTTTACAATTTAAATTTTTAAATTTTTAATCAATCTTAACACTCGGAACTTTTTACCATTTCTATAAATATCTTTTTTTTTCACATTTTCACAATCCATTATTTAGAGGTCCTCTTCTTCCTTTCTTTTCTTATATACTAATATGTTATTCACTTCTCTTCTCTATAACAAAATGAATCTAAAATAATGGAAAAAGTATATTTATAGAGATGTTATTGAAAGTTTCAAAACAATCATATATTACTATATATTTTAAACTCAACTATTTCTTTATAGTCTCATCTTCATCTTCACATACTTTTTTTATGTTTTTCTTTTTTATACTCTTATCTTCATTTACATCTTTATACTGTCATCTTCATCTTATTTATCTCTTTATAGTGTCATCTTCATCTTTATTTATTTCTTTATACCGTAAACTTAATTTTTATTTCTTCCTTTATACTTTCATCTTAATCTTATTTATTTCTTTATACGATCATTTCTTTTCTGATTTCTTTAACTTAATGTTAATCTTAATCTTCATTTCTTTTTTGGAAATTTTGTTATACTCTCATTCATTTTAAAATCCTTCTTTTTTGATTTTGTGTTTACATATTTTTTTTCATTCTTTCTTTTACTCAATTCCACGATTTATTTATATTGTTCATCTTCAGTTACATTTGTATATTTTCATCTTTATCTTATTTTATTTCTTTATAGTGTCATTTGCATCTTTATTTTTTTTATATTGTAATCTTCATCTTCTTTTGCTTCTTTTTTGACTTTTTTTTCTACAAATTTCTTTATTCTTCATTGTACTGAATAAAATGATTTCTTCATACTCTCATGTTCATTTTGGAATCCTTCTTTTCTAATTTTATTTTATATTTTTTTTAGTTCTTCACTATACTTTCACTTATCAATAATAATGTTATGTTATCCTTACTTTTAAGCAAGGATTATATAGAGGTAGATCGTCAATTTGTCATTTCTTTTAAAATACAACTATCTCACAGTGGTATGTGGTAGACCAAACAGGAAGGGTTACACACTTAACCTAGAACATGGATGTGTTGTGGTCCAGACTCATATGTTGTCATTGTCATTTCAAATCATTTTACTGCTTCACAAAGGATAATCATGCTATATTTAAATACCTTGGAAACTCCTGCTTCAACATGCTTCTCTTTAATACATTTTGTACACTAGAGTCAATTACAATATATGTAAGAAGTATTCAAATAAAAATGCTCTTGTGCTCACGACACTTGTACAACATTCCTATGTTCACGACACCCATACAACTTTTTTCTGTGACCCTGACCACTTACCAATCTCAAGCCAACAATTTAGTAGTCATCTATTCCATTTTTGTTTTATTTACTATATAAATATATAATATATGTGATACATATTACTGATTATAATATCATGTTTAGAATTTGACTACAGAATTTGACTACAGATTTTGCACTTTACATGCAAATAGCAAACATTAAATATGTAATTTTTCATAGACTATTTCAAATAATGAAATGTAAATTGCTGATGAGGGCCAATTGTACAAAAATTGACAAAGATTATAAATAATTCTACAAGTTGAATAGGTTGTTTAAAGGATTCACACTTTTAAAGTGTACTGGCTCAAAAAAAATATTAAAATTCTTATTCTAAAATATTCATAATATTTTATATTTATTGCATTTTTATTTAAACTTTATTTTTTCTTAGTTGATACTTTGTTCAAGCTATTCTCTTATATTATTATATTCTTATTTTATTATTTTTCTTTTAAATATATATTCATTTTGAAATTTGTAAATATAACCCGTGCATAAGACTAAATTAATACAATTCTAATAGCTAATTTTACAATTCATAATTAGTCTTCTACCGTATATTTCAATTTTAAATATACCAAAACAAATTATATATCAAAGCAGTTAAAAATAATAAGTACTTATAAAAGTTTTAACATGTATAGGTCTTCGATGACATTCATACAAGCATGTTGGAATTAGCAAAAATTTAAATTAAAACTTCATAATATTAAGTTCACATATGCCATAGGGAATCAATTCAAACAATAAAAAAATATATATTTAAATGAATTGTTCATAGGTTTATAATATGTAGGGTTTCTAATATTTGTATTATCGCAATACAAGTACAAGAGAGTAACACAAATTTAGAACAAAATTTAAGACGAGGAAAAAAAAGCAAGACGAAAGTACATTAGTTTCCTTAGTGTATCTTTTGGTTATATTTTAGCAAGCTCTTAATTATTTTCTTTTTCTAAATATACTCTTGAAAACTTCTCAATGGTTAGCCAATTAATTTTGTTACTAGTTTGGATGTATACATCAAAATAGTTAAAATTAATATACGTGATTCAAATTTTACGTAATATCATTCTAAATATGAAGATATAAATTATTGAATAAAATCGTAAAATTGTATGTTAGTGACTTTTTTATTTCAGATTATTTTTTTTATATTATTCACCTTCTTGAATGAATATATTCAATTAAAATCTAATTTTAATTAAAAGTTAATGTAATTAAAACTTATCTTGTTACTTGTGTTTTGAATTCTAATATCATTTAATTAAAGTTAATATAATTAAAATTTAAAATAAATTTTAAAACTAATTACAAATTAAGAGTTTTTTCTATAATACTCTTCACCTTTTTTATTGAGTTAAATAAGTTTCAATTTCAATTGAAATAAAATTAAATTGAGACACTTTTAATATATATATTTTCTCAAAACATTCCTCAAATACTTTTTATTTATTCATTTTCTTTGCTAATAAAAATTGTATTATATATATATATATATATATATATATATCAAAAGTAAATTTTACTATCTCTATTAGAATTCACCATTTTGTAAGCTCTTTTTATCCTACCCATAATAATTATTCCTTTTAATTGCTTATTTATTTTAAAGATTAGTTATTTGTACAGACTTTTGGAGTGAGTGTGAGTGGAAGGTTTTCAACTCATTGTGCCTTATATCGCCTACCTATTTATTATAAACTAAAATAAACAACCACCTTTTATTTATGAGCCTACAAGGGTATTTTGTTGGTTAAAGGATAATAACCTACAACTACGTACAATTGTTATTAATTCCCCACTCATTTCTAGGTCTTTTATAGCTTATAGTTCATAATTTTGAATACAACGGCCATGAACCTTCAAATCCTCTTTAATTTCTCTGTAACTCGAAAAGTACAACAATTTAAGCCAACGGCCATGAACCTTCAAATCCTCTTTAATTTCTCTTTAACACGAAAAGTACAACTTATATTATGGTTGGTAAAAATAAACCTAAAACTTATAGTTAACTGTTTATTCATTTACTAGTTTTTAGATTAATTTATAATAAGCAACTTAAAAGATTTTTGGAAACATTTTTTTCACCCTTTATAGTTTGTGTTATTTAAATTTGACTTAAAGCTCTGGTTGATACTATACGGATAGTAACTTCAATCTCCTAAACATTAATACATGAATGGTCAATAAACATTTTATTTCTCACTTCAACATAAGTTATGCTTCAATGTGTAGTTTATTAAAAAAGATTAACCTAGTGAAAAAAGATTAGTTTAAATGTGAGATATCTAGATATAATGTGATTACACAATGAATAGAGATAATATATAATTTAAAATATAAATAATTGGATATCTTTTATCTAATTGTTATTAAAAATTAAAGTAGTAGGAGAAGAAACATTACTTTTCTTTCGTGGAAGTTAATTTCACATATATTTTTCGTCAATTACATACGCCAATAAAATAAGATTGTTCAATATAAACATAAATATATCATTGAATTATCATAACATATTTTTTCGCTTTAAACACTTGTTGGAGATTTCACATCGACTAGAGATAAGACATTTTAATAGTTTATAATATGGGTGTAATCTTCACTTTCTAAGTCGGTTTTGTAAGGTCGAGTTAGGTTAAAGTCCACTTTTTGATATAGTATTAGAACCTATCCTATCACGGTTGTGGGACCACCTGCTATCGAGTCGCTATCGGACCACCCTTAAACAATATAGTCCCACACACGAGTTGAGCAGTCTCGGCGTGAGAGGGTGTGTTGGAGATTCCATGTCGACTAGAAATGAGGCCTTTCAATATTTATAAATAGGTGCAAACCTCACCTTACAAGCCGATTTTGTAAGGTTGAGTTAGATGAGGCATTTCAATAGTTTATAAATGGGTGCAAACCTCACTTTACAAGCCGATTTTGTAAGGTTGAGTTAGGCTTAAATTCCACTTCTTGATATGGTATCAGAGCCGATGGTTTGCGGCTTGGACGAGTACAGTTTGATCCCTTTATCGAAAGTCTTCTTGACAGAGGTTTCACGCAAGCGTGTCCCGCATAAGTGTATGAACAACGGTACAAGTGAGGAGTTTGTGGTACTCGTGTTTGAGGGAGAGTGTACCTATGTAGAAGGGACTCTCACTTAAGGGGGAGATTGTTAGGTATCCAAGTTTTAGTCTAAGTCTGACATTGAGTAGAAATGAGATTGTTGAGCAACATATAAGAAAGAAGACTCTCTCACTTGAGGGAGAGATTGTTAGGTATCCAAGTGTGAGTCTAAGTCCCACATTGAGTAGAAATGAGATTGTTGAGCAACATATAAGAAAGAATACCCAAAAACTCAATGCCTTAAGGTTTTGGGTTGAAGGTGGTGTCATTCCCTTATGTGGTTTGGCTTAGATCTCATTGTTTGAGATCTCTCCGAAGATGTGGGATCTCTAACAAACACATTTTGAGTGACCATAAGGTAAAAATCATTCTTATTCACACATTAGATGTTTGGATGTCTTACTTATGCTACTAGTGTTCATTTATTATAATGTGTTTCTTGTGTTCAAACATATGTTCTACTTGATTGTCTTCTTGGAAAAAAAAACTTATAAGTTATATGATCTTGAAAGTCATCAAATTTTTACTACTTGTGATTTTGTTTTCCATTAGGATAATTTTCTTTTGAATCCATTGACACTACCCTAACTACCATAGACCCTATTATACTTAATATCATCCTAGATAATCTTATTTTTTATACTCTTTCTAACACTCAACCAACACTTACAGAACCCATTCCTGTCACTTACTTTCACACTTATGGTTTCGTGTTTCACCTGGAACTTTGGGTGATTATATTTGCAATCAAGTAACATTTCTCTAACTCAATGTCATCTTCACCATCTTTTTCCAAACAAAGGTACACAATATCCTCTTTGTAATTTTATCTCTTATGATTGTTACACACCTTACGGTATTCTTTTATTGGTCATTATTACTAAAGATATTGAACCTACATGTTATGCTCAAAATGTTTCTCAAAATCATTAGTAAGAGACAATGAAATTTGAGTTGGCTATTTTGAAGGCAAATAATACTTGGTTTCTTACCATTGTTCCTTCTAGAAAGCAGACTATTTGGTTGTCATTGGGTGTATAAAATCAAGTCTGAATCTAATGGTTCTCTTCAACAATACAAGGCAGTCCTAATTGCAAAGAATTATACACAACTAAAAGGTACAATTATCATTGCACCTTTTCACCTATTGCTAAAATGGTTACAATGGGTTGCTTGTTAACTTTAACAACTGCTCAACATTGGTCTCTTCATCAACTTGATGTCCATAATGTTTTTCTTCATAATAATCTTTTCAAACATGTTTGTGTGTCTCTTCCACCTGATTTTTAGGGACATGAGAGAATATTGTGTGTCACCTAACAAATCCTTATACGTATTAAAGCAAGCCTTTCATCAATAGGTTTCCAAATTCTCTAAAATTATTCAAGTTGTTGAATTTATTCAATCAAAAACATACTACTAACTATTTATAATATGTGTATAAAAGGAAAGTCATTTACAATTTTGTTTCTCTATATTAATGATTTTCTCATAATTGATCATGACCACATTGCAATATCCGATCCTAAACCATTTTTGCATAGTCATTTTCAAATATCGGATTTGGGTGATTTAAAGTTTTTATCTTTTGATATTAAGGTTTATTGTTCTAAGAAATACACTTTGGAAATTGTCAAGGATGGTGAATATTTAGGAATTAAGTCTCTAGATTTTTCCATGGAACAAAACATAAATCTTTTAGATGAAGGTGAATTAATAAAGGACCTAGCAATATATACGCAATTTGTCGGTCGCTTAATTTGTTTGACAATTACTCATTCAAATATCTCACTCACGTAGTGTACATACTAAGCAGATGCATGCATGCTCCATGCAATCCTCGTATGGAAGCTACAATATTTGTTAGGATATTTAATGAATAACCCAGTTCAAAGTCTAATATATCTTCACAAAATGATTTATCTTTGTATGCTTTCTGAGATTCAAATTGGGGAGGTTTCGTAGTATCTTGAAAATCAACTATAGGTTATTTCGTTTTATCTTACCAGACAAAAAAGGTAAAAAGATTGTTTCTCTATCCTTAGTAAAAGTTGAATACTTGTTGTAAGTAAGTTATCTTGGCTACGAACATCGTAGAGAGATTTGCATCCAAAACCAACATTGTTGTATTTTGACAACAAAGTTGTCTTACATATTACAACTAACTTGGTATTTTATGAAATAACTAAACACATTGAGATAGATTTTCAATTTATTTGTAATAAAATTCAAGATGATTCAATCACAACTAAATAGGTTCCTTCAGTTGAATAATTTGTGATGTGTTCACCAAACCATTCAGAAAAAAAAATTGTATGCAATGAAGCGCAAGTTTAGAGTTCTTGGTATTCACTCTCCAACCTAAGAGGAAGTATTAGGAAATCAATCATACTTTTTAAGATTCTTAACTATCCATATTAAATTAGCTAATTTGTAGAGATTGTATTATAGAACTATAAAGATATAACATAATTGTACTCACTTGATTTCGAAATATACTCAAAGATATATTTGTAACTAAGTGTAGATAATAATATATTTATCTAGTATTTGAAAAAATTAGATATATATTGTTCTGATACACCCAATAGTCTTACATCGATCAAGAGTTGAGACCAATGTCAATTTAAATACACCTTCCTGCTTGACCCTTCGAGGTGTCTTTTAAGAACAAAATCGTAACAGAGTTTCGAGCTCCAAAGCGAACAATACCTCGAACGCGGTGATTGACCCTAACGATGTCATATCAATGGACTTGAGATCGGAACATTGGCATCACCTTTTAAATACACTTTCATCCCTTAACCTTCCGAAGCACCTTTTAAAGACAAAATTGTGACGGAATTCCGAGCTCCAAAATAAACAATACTTCAGACGCGATGATTGATCCTAACGATGTCATCTCAACAGACTTGATATTATAACATATACCTAACAACATTTAGCTATAACTATATTATATCTTATGCATCAAATTTGAAAAACTTAATAACCAATTATATATTTTTCTTATCTTAATTATCTTTTGGTTATTTTACTCTTTATTCAAAGGACTCAGAGATTCTATAAATACATATTTTTAAAGAGAGTACTTAGTAAATCTCTTACTTCAATACTTATATATTACAAACTCTATATAGCTCTTACTCACTTGATGAAAGAATTTCCTATAAATAGATCCTTTCTTAATCAATCATCAGAAGTTAAAGTTGCATTTTCTAAAAAATCATTCTTGGGAAATCGTTTTTCACACACTTGTATATATACAAATGGTGGTAAGGGCAAAGAAAAGGGAAGAGAAAGAGCATTGATTCATGCATGGTGTGTTGAAAGATGTGAGTGAGACGGTGTGTACCCCCTTGGAATTAACTTGATGCATAGGAATGTAACTGTCAAAGTCCCACACCCACGCCCCATGTCACTCCATACCCCACTCACACTCGCACCATACCCCCTTGTTTCTTGGACCCTTGTCTACACCACCCAACACACAATCCTCACTCACTTTTCACCAACATTTATCCTAAACCGTGGTACTTTGGATTCCTCCCATTCTCCCTTCCACATCTTCCAAAACTTCACATGCATTTTTATCATTTTCTACTTCCTTCAAACTTCAAAAGATAACCCTCTTCTTATGCATGTACTATATACACTTTCTTCCCTCCACACCCCTGTCTTTCACCAAATCTCTTCATGCCTAACCCTTCTATCGAGATAGATATCAATGAATTTTCAATACACTTTTCTCGTCTCATTCGAGTCAACTCTTTACGAGTCACTCACACTCTTCACCCCACAAACTATGTTTTCCACCTTCTGTTCATTGCATCAATTTATTGTGAAATGAATAAAAGGAATTTAATTTAACACATTCATGTTCTTCCAATAAAAAGCCTGGTTTTGGTTAATGGAATACATCCATTAAACTTTTCTACCTTTTCACTCTTCCTTCACTCTCCAACCTCTTACGCGGCTTCCATAACTGGTATGCGACATTGATACTTCAGATAAAATATAATTAAAATGCACACCATGAATTAAGTAATGTAGTGATTGCAATCCCAATTGAGTGTTCACACACTTTGAGCAAACTACAATTTTGGAGAAACGTATAATAATGCTAATCCTATTTAAGATGTATGTACACCAAATGTTGACCAATCATAAAACAGGTCTATTCTGCCCAACTCTCTGCCTAATGTATGCTTAGTGTATGATTAATTGGATCAACTTCTTTTATTAAAAAGTATAAAATTAATAATTAAAAAAATCACAAATTAAATTATATAAAGGACAGAACGTAATTAATAATATTTTCTTTTTTGGAAAAAAGTTTTTCAACGGTAGCCTACGGATCGGGGTTTGAACCCGACGTGAATCGAACACGCAACCTTCTGATCTGGAGTCAGACGCGCTACCATTGCGCCACGGATCCGTTTGTGTTATTATCTATCACAAATATCTATTAATATCTAAAAACTCCAGCATTTTTCACAGGGGTCACTTTTGTATTAATTTTAACAAAATAAATAATATACTCATATGATCAATTTTATAACTTCATTCCAATTTTACCTTTTGAGATTTGAGTCCAGTAAAAATATGTTCAAGGCTATAATATAAATTAGATTCCTTAATTTCAAAAGTTATTTTTTTACTATATCTACTCTTTTTAATTAAAAAATTAAATACTATATATTTCCTTTTATAATATTTTAGTTGGAGTAAATAAATTTGTTTGAGATTTCTTTAACATAATATCTTTTAAATAAATAAGTAGACTTTTATTTTTATATATTTTTGTCTAATCTATTTATTGTAAAAATGAATAACTATTTTGAAAACAAATCATGTATACTTCTTAAATAAGTTATTTCTTTTATTTTTATTTCAAAAACACATTTTTTAAGTTTAAATAAATTATTCTATTATTTTAAATATAATAGAACATTAAATACGAACATCTCTTTTAAGAGGTATTGGAACTTACCCTAAATATCGTGAGAAATTAGCCTATTTTCCTTAAAGTCATTAAAATAAATTCCGATAGATTTTTTTTGTTTTGGGGCCTCTTAAAAGAGCATTTCGCTTAAGGAAAAAATGTAGTTGAGATTAAGAGATGCCATGTGGCTCTCCATTTTTTTACAAATAATTACATGCACATTTATAATTATTAAAAATTGTTTATATTTTTATTGGATAACAACTTTTTTTCACAATATTCTAAAATATTTTAATTTGTGGAATCATAATATATAGGATTTTTTATGCAAATAAAATTTACAGTAAATAAATACTTTAAATATATATATATATATATATATATATATATATATATATATATATA
>Ga0209489_107405_pt1 | contig 16405 bp, 8 predicted proteins | sample SiratrowhiteBW_FD_187527 | JGI IMG/M metagenome (GOLD analysis project Ga0209489, IMG submission 187527) | Root nodule microbial communities of legume samples collected from California, USA - Siratro white BW (SPAdes) (version 2) | ecosystem: Host-associated > Plants > Roots > Nodule | place: USA... | reverse complement strand
TTTTTTTTTTTTTTTTTACATATAAGATTAATTCATTTTAGTTGACATTATTGTTTTTAATTTAATATTCCTATTATTAATTTGCTCAGTAAAATCAATTTTATCCAAAAAATCCATTTGAATTTAATCCAAAGGAATCTGAAATGGTCTCTGAAAAAGCAGCTTCAACACGTTTTAGGAGGAAAAATCCTTCTACGGAAGTACTTTGCAAACGTGTGAAGTGAGAAAATCACAAGAACACTATCAACATTTATTGTGGGAACAAGTCTTCTACTGTAGTACATTTCTTTCATGTATTATTATTAGTTGACCTAGTTCTATTAAATTCACAAAAACTAATGAAGCTGCAAAGTTATATATAAAAGATGCAAATCATGCTAACTTCTTGAGTTATGTTTTCAATCAAATTTTGAAGATAAAAAACAAATCCATAAATTTAGTAAGGATTAATTCTTATACTATTTCTCCTTTTATTATTTTTTTTAACTTAGTATGGAAAATCTTTTATCTTGGATATCTATTATATAATTGTTGAAATTTCATAGGGAGATTAAACTAAACCTTCTTTTTCAATATGTAACTCCTAGTTTTATGCATAATTTCCATTTTGATAGAAAAGCATTTATTTGACCATGTTATAAATTATTAAAAAAGCCAGCTTCACTTTCATATTTTCAACTCAACATTAAATTCATATGCACTTATCTCCAATCATTAAAAATTCAAAAAGAAAAGGTGAACATTAACTTACCCATGAAAAGAATTAACAAATTTATGAATTTTCACTTATACTAAAAGCTAGACATTACTAACATGTTCATATATGTGTTTAGATATGTTTTGAATAGGAGGATTTCACTTTTCCAATACACTGATAACAGAAATAACACTGAAATTGCTTAAAAATAATAACCAATTACATGTGACTTTTCTTTTTCAGACATTTATAACTTTGGTGTAAATATCAAATTTGATACAATTATTATAGACGTGTTGAATAGAATTCCAAACATTTGTTTTAGTAATTTACCATTATTCCACCACGAAAAAAAAAAAAACAAGCTTCTAGTAATGTCATACATTTAAAAGAAAATATTATTATTTTATCTGAAAAATCATAGATTTGACAATGCGAAAACTGTTTGAAAGGAGAAATTTTGAGAAAGCATTGAATTGAACCATGTGATTTTGTTAATTTCTATATCACTTTTTTTTTTTTTTTGCAAGTTGAAAACTTTAAATACAGCATACACAGATTGATTAAAACTATGATTCAGGACCACTTCTTTGTTTTTGAATTGATACACACTGTTTAGATTGAAAATGTAGAAGAAAAAAAACTAAAATGGTCATAAATGCACACCTTTTCAAAGATTATTAAGTTTTTTTTTTGAGAAATTAAAAAACATAAATGTCCCTAAATCAATACCTAGTGAATAATTTGTGGCTTTTCAAAACCCTAGAAACAAGTAAAGGGTCCTCCAACACGGTTGAGTGGGGCCACTCTTCTTTATTGTTGTTTGATATCATTTGTTGTGATTGGTGTGTTGTTTCTTGAATCAATAGCCATTGCCAAATCCAACCCATTATCACCTTTCCTTTTTCCTGTCTCTTACCGACATCTATTTGACTTTGTCCTTTGATTTGTCTCTTTGGAATTTATGTAATAATTTTATTTCTATAAAATAACTATGTTAAGTTGAGACTATTCTTCTACATGATACATTAAAAAGTAGATTCTTTGATTGAAGTATTGTGTTATTTATGATATTTTAAATTAATTGATAATGCATATAAACTTTTAACCTTTTGTATCGTGCTTAAAAGATCATATAATTTTATGTAATTCAATACATTCTTTTTACTTGGAAAGTTATTGCATTTTTAGTTAATTTTATTATACTTAATATAATGATTATATTTTAAATAATTTAATACTTGAATTTAAGTTGCTTGAACATTATTTTGATTTAAAATTATTTTTATTTATTTTCTGTATTACCTAATTAGTTAGCTTAAACCAAATGATAAATTTGAGTTGATATTATATTCCAAGCCTCACTTGATATGAGAATAGAATATGTCAGTAACTACATAGATAATAGATGGATTGATACTATATTGTATGGTTTTTGAAAGAAAGTTTATTTAAGACACATTTTAATAAGTTGAATGATAAATTATTTATATTTTTTCTAATAAATCAGAATATATATATATATATATATTATTTTTTAAATAATATTACATAGCATTAAGCTTTCAAAATATAGATTAAATATCTCAAAATATAAAGACTAAACGTACATAATATTCTTAATCCTGTTTGAAATGGAATAATAGTTTAAGACACGATAATATAATTTAAGATTTAAGGTGAAATTAATATAAAATATGAATAACTTGTTTGATTGATTATTTTGTGAGAATACATAAATTAGTAATTTGTTTAAATTTATTTATTTATTAAAATATTATGTAATTATTATTGTTATTATTTATTAGGTTACTAAAATAAAATAATATTATTTATATTGATGTGAATAGAGTGAATCACTTGATAATAGATAGGCTGAGTCTATTAGTAATTTATAACAATAATAAGAGTTTCTACCCTGTCTATTGTCAGATTTTTATTCTATATTAATAAGAAATAAAATTACAATTATCTGTATTCGTTTTTTTGACCTTTGGAGCATACACACTTTTCATTTACTTCTTCTCTACAAAAACCATTAAAGGAAGAACAGAATAGACAAAATCATGAATCAAAGTTTTTCTCTTTTAAGTTCTAATCCTTTTTATTCTTATATAATCTGATGTACTCATATACTATAATCAGATTAAATTAAAAAACTTAATTATATACAACATAAATTATATATATATATATATATATGATATTAGAGCATTCACAAAACTATAATTTATACTTAGAATTGTAATTCAAAATCATAAGAATCGTCAAATTATTTTTTATAAAATCAATTAAATTTGTAACAACGGGATATATTTAAAAAAAAACTCATTATATTTATTCTATCAAATATATAATTTATTAAAAATAATAGTAATAATTTTATATAAGAACGATTCCTTGCACTTATTTTATAAAGTCTTATGTAAGAACTTTTCTTTAACTTTGCATTGCTTAATATTTTAATAAGTTTTCATATTTAAAATTGTCACCCCAATCTCATTATGATATTATCTCTAGTATCAATATTTTCTCAATCTAAATTATCCAATTACATACATTCAATCAATACTTATATATATATATATATTCAATTACATAAAACACTTAAATCATGCAATTAAAAATAAAGATGTTACTTTAGGGATTTGTCTTTCTTAAATAATTAGATTCATTGCTTGAGCAATACTTCACCTCATTAGAGAGAATTTGTGTTGTTTGAGCAATAATAGTTTCAAAGGAAAAATAATTGGTTTTACCTCTTCATTGCTAAAGCATATAAACTAACATTTGAGCGTCCAACTCCTAATGGAGATAGAATCAACATCGACTATTATGACATTCTTTGAGTGACGTGACTTATTACATCAAGCCACAAACTTTCATAATTCACTTCAAATTTATTCATCGCACGTCAAAATTATTCATCGCATGAGTGATCACTCGTCACTTATGCAATGAGAGTTACAGAGAAGATATATTTGTTTCAACGTCTCTTTTACTCAAACTTTGTTGGGAGAATCTGAGGAGCATAACCAGGGAGATCTCATAAGAATGAGAAATGAGTCAAACCACGTAAGGGAATGACACCATTTTCAACCCAAAACCTTAAGGTAGTAGGTTTATGGGGGTCTTTTTTCTTATATATTGCTTAACTTTCTCATTTTTACTATGTGAGACTTAGACTTACACTTGAATATCTAACAATCTCTCCATCAAGTGAGAGTCCCTTTTCTACACTCTCCATCGAGCATTATGTACTCGCAACCGGTAACTTATGAGTCGGTCACCGTCACGTCGGCACGAACTTTCGGCTCTGATACCACTTGTTGGGAGAATCTGAGGGACATAACTGGGAAGATCTCATAAAAATGAGAAATGGGCCCAACATACAAGGGAATGACAACTTTCAACCAAAAATCTTAAGACAATAGGTTTATGGGTCTTTTTTCTTATATATTGCTTAACTTTCTCATTTTTACTATGTAACTTAGATTCACACTTGAATACCTAACAAACTTTAAGTCATAACGTAGGTGATTAGTGTAACACTTAAGTAATAATGTTTTATCTCAACAATGAATATCAATGCTTAAACACTTGCTTGAGCAACTAGTCAAACACTCAAGAGACATGTACAAAAACCAAAAAAACATCAACAATCATAGATTGTACATGAAAATAATTCATCTATCAAGTTTTAATAACATCATAATAGACAAATATCACACTCAAATTTGCAAACATATCAATTTAATTCAATTTTGACTACTGAACACTCAAATTACTAAAACTAGCCAAATAAGAATTATCAACAGTACATGCTTTTATTATTTCACAAATTATATAATTATCACTTTAACTCCATAATATGCCAACAACTTTCCAATACATGAATCAAAATAATTGTAGAGATGTAAATGGTTAGCTCACCTTATCTAGAGGTAACTTGATTTGTATTTTTCCATTTTCTAACTCTAAGGTAGAGAAATTTTCAAATATTCATATACAACTTCTAAAACTTCAACCTATAAAATAAACATCTCTACTTATTCATATCACTTGAAAAAGTTATTTTTCTATTTTATTCACACAAATAAATATAAAATTATCGGACATGCATAAAAGAAGAAATCCTTGATGATAAGATGTGATTATAGAATAAGATAAACTTTAGTAAAAAAATTTAGAAAAATTAAAAAAAGTTTATAACTTCAAATAGGTCAGTTTTATAATAAATAAAAATTAAATTATTTTAAATATATTTATAATATTTGTAGAAATGTATTGTTTATTCTCCTTTTAATTTAAATTCTATTTTCTAAACTTAAACAAATGGGTCTTCCCATCTTAACTTAACCTCAATTAGTAATATTGAATTTGTTTTCTCTCTACAAATAACTTTACGTTCACAAACAAGGACAAATTTTAAAATTTTGTTAACATTGAGTTAAATTTAATCAAATTATCCTTAATTCTATATATTTCTTTCACTTTTTAATTCATATATGTGTGAGGAGAATTAGAGACCACATTGTTATATATATATATATTGGCATGATGACTAATATGATATTAGTTGTGTTTTCGTGAGAAAATTAAACAAGGAGGAAATTTTAACTACAAGATATTTAATTGATTGGTTAATTATTATCTTAGTGGTATTGTGAATAATTATATTGCTACAAATGTTTTATTGTGTTGCAATGAAACTACTTTATGTGTGTGTTCAAGTTTTAATGCAAATTGTAGACAAAGTCATCTGAACAATATTATCTTAATTATTGTAATTATACCACACCACCCCTCATTAATTGAGAGGTTAGCTGCTATTGACTTATGATTATTATAAATAACGTGTATCACATACAACCATTAATGTTCATCATTTCATAGGTTACTTCTTTACCAAAAGAACTCAATTGTCCTATTTTCAAATTAAAACTAAAACTAAAACTAAAATTAAAATATTATTCTTCACGCCAAATTTAAAATGTATTCTTCAATGAAGCATGTTTTAATATTATATCACTATATATTCTAGACAGTTGGCAATTATTATGGGTCAACATATTAGTTAAGTCAACTCTATAAAATTAAAATTAAAAATGACTTTTCTTCCCCGTGGACCTCCTCTTGTGTGTCTCTCCATTTTTCATATCCTTAAATCCTTATATTTATTTATTTATTGAAAATGGCTGCTTTTATTTTCTGAGGTTTTTTTAATAAACTCTAATTTTCGTCATTTAGATAAGAGAAAACTGTGATAAACACAGTTTAAAATTTGTTGAAAATCGTAAAAGTTAGGTTTCACAATAATTTTTCTCTTACTTTTATAATTTTAATAATTCTAAAACAAAATAGTATGTTAAAAGGAATTATTAAAAGAACATGTTAATAGATATAAGCGCGTCATTACTTTATTAGCATTTGAAAAAATTATTTAACTAATAATTCAGTTTAATGTGTGAATATTTTATTTTATTAACCTTAGGAACTTGTCACAAGTTTATATGCACAGGAAAAAACAAACACGTCACATTTTAAAGATCTAAAAAAACGTTAAATATTAAAATAATTATTGTTTATCAAAACATAATTATTTAATTTAATATAATTTAAATTCAACAAGAGTAGCTACTTCGCCGGCTGAAAATTATTAAGCTGTTTTATTTGACAGGATGTGTTTGATGAAAATTAGTAATTAGATTGAAGATTTGCTCCATTCATATGAAATAAATTACCATTGACTATCTCATCCATTTTATTTATATGAATGATTTTCGATTCCATTTTTTTTCTATTTTCAAATTATCCCTATTCATTTATATAAATGCTAGATGAATCTACTCTTTTGTATGTTAGATTGAAGATAAGGTTCAGTTTATTGATATGAATAACCTTCATATTTTTTTTTTATTTCGAAATCTCTGCATAAAGATGTTTATTAAAAATCAAGAGTAAATTTAAAAATCTATAATAATAGAAATGATAATAATTATTACTATTGTTGATAAGTTTAAACAATATATAAAGTAGCAATCCAAACAATATATAAAGCAGCAATCCAAACAAAATTATAAAATAGCGACACTTCGATTGTAATTATTATTAGTATTTAAATCGTTAAATCAACTGCAACTTAAGTAAAATGAGTTATCAAATATATTTTCAGAAGACGAAAATAATATTTAATGTTATATATTATCTTGATTTTTCTTTAAACTTTTATTTTTCCCTCTTGTTTGACCAAATCCCGGACAAAGTTAAAATTCTATTGATGTTATTAGAAATCAATTATTATATGTTAGTTATAAAAGTCAAAAAAAAAACACGAAAGAATCTTAAACCAAATCCTTAAAGTGATTTTTGCTGGATTTTCAAACATTATTATTTTGTCATTGTTGATGGGGAAAAGGGAGGGTATTCAAGAAATAGATGACAATACATGTAAGTCAAAATATCATTAATGTGATTGTTAGTATATTTAATTTAAATTATTCCACAAGTTGTTAAATAATGTGACCATTCTTAGTTAGGCTTTTATTTTAGTTTTTATTTGTACATGCATTTATTTTTCAATTGGATTTTTTCGTCTAATTGTTGTTATAAAAAAATCAATTGGAGCTAATCCTTGAATGCAGTGATTAGTTTTTATAGGTTTTTTATTGATGATTTTTACATCTTTAAATTAGTGTTGTTACCACTTTTCTATTAAAATAACATTATTAAGGCTAATTAGTATATCTGAAATATTGTTTACTTCAACACTTGGAGCTTCATAATAATTTTGCATTTAAAAGATGTTTTATAAAATTAAAAAATATGTATTTAAATATTAGGGTTTTCAATAAAATAGGAAGAAAAATTAGGGTCGTAAATCAAAATTGTAGTTAAATTTATTTAATTTTCTTGATTTTATATAAAAAATCTAAGGAAGCATTGAACGGTGTGTTTTTACCAAAAATTAATTTTCTTTATATGCACTGGAGTGTTTCCGTAGTAATTGCAAACCACATTTCAATTCCTTTGACCAACTTGTAAAATTTGTAAGCCATAACATATAATATAATATACTAGCTCATAAATTGTTTATTGTTTTTCATTTTAATCTAAAATATTCTAATAGAATTTCTCAATTATCTCTAATAAAACAAAAATGATTAAAATGAAAATTTACTCTATAATATATAAAAACGTACATTTCTCTTCAAAATAAAAAAAAAAAGTGTGAAAAATAATAAAAATATATTATTTTACATTAATTTTACCATTAATTTAATCAATAATTCCACCGAATATTGACAATTTAAATAGGTTTAACTTAAATTAACGGTCTATATTTCCCTAACTTCTAAATTTTAATTGGCTTATAAACTATTTTAACCAAATATAATCTCAATATTATCATCTTCATGGTATATTTTTGGCTATATTATTGTTATTAATGTTTTCTAAATCACCCTTTTCTATATTTTTTTTTACCATCACAACACTAATTAAATTTCACACTTCCCCCCTTATTTATTTTCTGTAGAAATAGTTATAAAAATGATGGATGAGATTAGAATATCCCTTTTCCTACTTTACCTTCTCGAGAGTATTTTCATTGAAAGGCTTGTAAAAAAAATACTGATAATTTCATTTACGACAATATTATAAACCAAACGCAGAAATATTCTTGCAGTTGATCTGTTTTTTGAAATAAATTACACTAATTATTTCTCAAATTTTACGAAATTATATAATTTCTCTGATTTTCAAACACTTGTAATAATATTTTTTATAAGAAAAAATGTGTAATATTTTTTAATAATTTAAATTTTTTAATATAAAAAACAGTGTAATTCATAAAATTTTAAAAATAATCAGTGCAATTTATTTATTTATTTTGTTGAATATTTTTGTAGGTACGAGGTGAGAGTATAGGAAAAGAATGTATAGTGTCCATGTCCATGTGGTTTGGGTTGTGACAACACAAATTGGACGAATTCTTTCTTTTAACGTTATCTTTCCACTCCATAAAATTCTAAAATCTAAAATTTTCTTTATGAAAATGACTAAATGAACATTTTTAAAAAAAATATATAAATTAGATGAAGTATTATTTAGTTTATATTTCAAAATAAAATATAAATTAGTTAATAAATGAAATATTATCTAGTTTATATTTTAAAATAAAATGTAAATTAGATAATATTTCATCTGATTTATTTTTTTAAATAAAAAATTATAAATCAGATAAAGTGTTATTTAATTTATATTTTTAAATAAAATATAAATCAGATAATAGTTATTCAGTTTATAAAATATTAATTTCATCTAAAATGATGGAAGTGGAAGATAGTGTTAACTTTTATAATTTTATACTATAAATCTTTTATGCAGAATATAATAAAAGATAAGAATATGGAGATGGAAGAAGAATGTGTCCCGAAATTATACCTAATATTGCAAATTTCAAATTTCAGGCCCAAACCAACTTATTTGTTTAGAGTTGCTCCTCGTGCACCTCCATGTTTTCTTCTGGGTCTCTATATTTTCAAAAATACTAAAAATATCCTTTTTAAATCTGAAATAAAATTTTTGTGATATGAATTATACAATTTAAGATATAATCTATTTTTCATTTCATTAAATAATCTAAAATATAATTTTTATATTATAGATTTATAATTCAAAATATAATTTTTAAATTTTAAATTATACAATTTAAAATACAATCTAAAATATAATTTTATTTTTTGATATTCTGAATTCCACACTTTAAAATATATTTTTTTATATTCCAGATTGAAAATTGTATTAGAATAAAACGTGTGTAGGATTTATTTAATTTTTTCATTAAAGATATAATAATCATTACGATGAATCTATGAAAGTGTAACGACTCTTCTGTGCATAATGAACAATTTTAGGCTTTCACTCTCTACACCCTCATAATTACTAAATGCACTAATACGATAAAACTACTATAACACCCTCCATAGTTGCACCATGTGCCCGCAACTTCCTCCGTCAATGCATCTCTAATTATACCTTCATTCTTCGTCCTCGAATGTACATCTCATGTTTTGGAAAATTTGTTTCAAAAAACTCATATGGAAAAACATCTTATATATTTCATAAATTTTGCTAAAAAAATCTTATTTTAAAAAGCTTATCCTAAAATTTATTTAATTTATTTTAGAAAACTTAATCTGAAAAATCTGTACCAAAAATCTTCTTATGGAAAAACCTTGGAATTGATTAGGAATTAGATTTTTAGAAAAGAAAGAGGAAGACAAATTTTTCCTTTTACAAATATAATATAAAATTGTTAGTTGAAAAATAAAGTATTTGTCTTCCATTCTCTTTCCCAAAACATATACTTTGACTTAAAGTTATCTTGTATATAATGAAAACAGGAAAATCAAATATGTGTTCAAGTAAAAAATAACTATATTAAATTTCCCAACAAAAAGTAAAATAACATGCACCCATGCTATAATAGTAAAAATAAACATAAAATTATTGCAAAAACGTATTATGGTAACAAATTACAATAGCAAGAAAAATAAAACAGCAAAATTTAAAGACCAAAAGCACAACAGTTTGCAGATATAATGAAACTCATAGATTGCAATCCAACAGCAACAAAGAAAAACTTTACATCCTTAATATATCCAAATCAAATCACATAATTTTGTTATTTCTTCCACGAATAAAGCAAACCTACTACAAATCCAGCAAAGCCTCTTCTAATTTTATTTCCCTTGATCTCTTCATTGTTCTTCCTCTTCTTCCTCGTCATCTTCACCGAAATTTTACTCATGCTTGTGACCATGAAAGACCCTTTGGATTTCTCTGGGGAGCCAACTTTGTGTGGCACCATATCATGATCATGAGAGTGATGATGAGTGAATCTGTGCTTTGATGATGGAAAGGAAGAAGGGAATGCCATTAGATGCCTATCTATGATATGATCAAGAGACACCAATTCATAAGAATCATATAATGGACTACCACAATCCCATATTGCCATTGCTCTTTCTTCTTCTTCATCTTCTTCTTTCATCATCATGATCATGCTTTGATTTCCCTTAGATGCTTCTTCTTCTTCTTTTCCACGTGTTTTCATGTTTCTTGGTTAGGTTTCGTCGGAGATTCCTATATATAAGAAACTTTATCATCTGAGGATTTTGTTTTTGATAAGGTTTTTGCAACCCACATCACAAGGTTGTATTTTTCTACATATAATAATTGAAAGGTTAGATAAAAATAATATTTATTGGCGAGTTTTGTGGAAGAAAATGACAAAAATTAGAAGTTAATTAAATGATAAGTATCACTCGATCTATATTCATGTTTTTCAAGACTCACCAACCCAATGTACTAAAAGCATTTTTGGAATTTTTGAATTTTTCTTTTATTTTCTTGTTCTTATTTGGAAGGCTCTTGCACCTTTTGGTGGTTGGTGACTCAAATCCTCAAGAGAAATAAATACAAAACAAATAATGATTAAACATTGCATGTGAGTTTGATCTTCACGTGGTACCGATCGATCTTATTCCTTAACAAACAACCATTTATAATAAAATAAACGAAACAATGATTATATATATTCGTATTAGAGGTAATTTATTAAATATGTGTTTTATTTATTAAATTTAATAAATATATTCTAATTAAAATGTTATCAGTTAATTATTTGTCATATTAAAGGAATAAAACCATTAATATTATATGATACAAATTTTTATTTATATATTTATATTATATAAATATTGCGTTAACACTTACATAAATTACATTAAAATTTACTTTCTTTTTTAGTTGAGTTATTTTAAATGTTTTTACGAATGATAATAATAAATAAATATCTGTTAAAAATGTAGATAAATTTTAAAAAAATAATTTATTTAGAATAATTAAAATAAAAATTAAGGGCTAAGTGGATATTCCTGAAATATTTATATGTTTATGTAATATTATATTTGTATCTATACAACTTATATATTTTTTATATCATTATATATTTGATCCTTTTCATTTTAAAATATGTTAGAAACTAATTTTGTGAACAATAATAATGAATAAAATTTATAATATATATTTAAACATTTTTTTATCTATACTAGGTATTATTTTTTAATTTTTTATTTGATACTTTTAAAAAAGTGGTTGATTACAGTCATTGCACAAATAAATTAAAAGAATTCCAGTATTTACCACGTAATGTAATGTTAGATTATCAAATACCAAAGAGATGATAATATAGACATGAGAAAGTTAACCACAAGTGCTTTCTCAACCAATCCAATAGTAAATTTTGTATTTGTTGAAAATTTTATACACTAAAGAAGTTAGTAATAAAGTAAATTAAAAAAGGAGGTTCGTCCATATGTATATCTTTTCTCTCTATTGACTAATCAAATTAACCAAAAACCTTTAATTAAGGAAAAACAATTGAATTATTTTTAAAAAACAATTATTTTTTTTTCAAAAACAAATTTAAAAAAGACCAACAAAATAACACACTATGTTACAGAGAATGTAAAGAACAAAACTTTATTAAATAACATAAACCTCATAATTATGAGATCACAAGAGAATCGACCTAAAGGAAGAGTTTAGTTTTTCAAAAAGATGACTAAAACACACGAATTACAAAAGAAAATAAACTAGACTTTATGATATGCATCAATGTGTCCTTGGTGCCTTCTCCGACCTCAATTTATAATCTTTTTTTATTCAAGAAATTAACTCATTCAATTCACAAATAGCAATTATCAAATGTTGTCTTATGTGTTAAAGATTAATTTTGTAAATACCTTCTTTCAATAAAGCTATAGATTTTTATCTCCTAATTTCTTTCAAATATTTTGTTTTAGATTTGGTTTCAGATACTAGCTCATAATAATTGAATCTGCTTTAAATCAAGTAAGAATTGTAAATGATCATCTTGATAAAAAATCTTAAGAATATCTTTGTAAAAGATTTGATTAGTTTTGAAATCCATAGAATCTCCGTAAATAATTAGAAAAAAGAAAAGTAGGAAAATATGCTTAAAAAATCTAAATTTAACCAATAGTCTTAATTAAGAAACAATTAATACTTGCTGGCTAAATTTTATTTAAAATAATGAATTTATTCTTATTTATAATCTAAAAAAAATTAAGATTAAACGCTTTAAGTTTGAATAACAAATACTCATAAGTAATATTAAAGTCAAAATAGACATATTATATTATTTATTATATTATTAATAATAAATGTAATAAGTAATATTATGCGACAACAAATTGTTTATTTTACATTTATATAAATATTCTGTAGTAACATTTAAAACTACATCAATACTTATATTTAAGCTTATTTTATTATATTATCCATCTTTCTGTATAAAATCAAGGATTGAATTAGTACACAATTCACTTCTTTAGACTAATCATATGATTAAAGTAGAGAAAAATTGACTAGAAGACTAGCAAATAGTTGATAACATCAATGATCTTTTTACAACCATTCCTTTTTCAAGAAATCAAAATGTATGCAGTTTTTTTTTTTTTTTCCAAAATCTGAAATAGGCTTATTATAAATTTCTAATATTTTTAGTGTGTTACTGGGTGTAGGATAAACATTAAGCATTTCTTTCTCTTGCGTGATGTAAAGGTTTCTTCTTCTTGTCTTCTACGGGAAAAATGTACACAATAAGTCCTCTATTCCTGCTGTCTTTCAGGGGGAAAATCACATGACTTCTTCATCAATACTTCCCTTTGTTCTTCCCAAAATAAGAAGGACCTGCCAAAAGAAGTTTCTATGCCCATTATACTACCACAAGGAAAATACAAAGTAGGTGTATATAAATCTTGAGTTTTTTTTATATGTAAAATTGCTTAACTATTTCTCACTTCACAACATTTTCAAGTGGAGTTATTATGGAGTTTCTATACTCAGATACAGTCAACTTATATAATACTGGAGATATTTATGGAGTTCTTATACTTGGTTGTAGTAAACATATATAATAGTATATAATACACTATTGCAAAATGTGTTAATTACGTCATGGAATTTATGTTGGATTTCGAAAATTTAGCGTAAAAAGAAGTGTGTTGGTATTTTTCTAATACTTTTTTTTGTTGGACATTTTAGGTTTGATGTAAAAACCTATATTTATGTTAGATTTAAGATGTCTGGTATAATTAATTTAAACTTTATATAATACTTCTTTATTGTAGTCTGTGGATGAATGAACGGATTTTCTTGAGGATAAAAACTTAACTTTAGTGGTTTTTTATCCTAAACTTGTCTTTTCTCTTTATTATCATATATAATAGATGTTTCTCTTGAATTATATTTGTATCTTTTTGATTAACATACATAATTGAGGTTAATATTTGATATCTTCAATTTTAATAATCAGTCTTAATTTGTTGTTCTTCATAATTTCAACCATGATAAAATATGAATGTCTCATTTGAATTGATATTGATATAATCATTTGGTTGATATTTTTTTTTTCTTTTAGGTTTTGTCCATCATGATAATATCATGTTAAATAGAATAGGAGAAAATTTATTACTAATGATGATAACAAGGTGACAAAAATTGGATGATTACATAGTTCAGTTTCTAACCATATTTTCAATATTAAAAAGTAAATCTTTGTAAGTATATGAGAGATAAGAGTTTTTAGAGTCAATTCTTCTATTATTTCTATGTATATTTTATTACCAGAGAATCTCTATGTTAAACATTTCAATCGTACAATTTTCATTTATTTATTTTTCTTGATATTATAATAATTAAATAATGTCATTATATTAGGTACATCAACAAATTAAGTGTGAGCAAGAAAAAAATCAAAAGTATAATAATTTGTTAAGTCTTAATATATCCAAAAGTTAGAATATCATGGTACATATCTAACAAACATAGATAAATGACTCAAAGACAATTATATTTGACTATATATTTATATATGAGTTAATCTTCTAACTTTTTCTTTTAATTTAATCGTTTAGACAACTAATTTGTTTGTCATTATGTATAGGCTCATTGTTAATTAATTGTCATCATATTTAGGATAGAAATTAGGTTTAATTTTGTTGGTTACATATCCATGGACAAAATTTAAACTTATATACAAAGGTGGCTTTAACAATTTTTATTATATTTAAAAATATAAATATATATTCACTTACATATTTTTTAATTAAAGTTGGAGTTGAAATAAATATTTTCACTTCAAGAAGTAGAACAAGATAGTAAAACTCATTTATCTTAAGATTATACATTTTTTTAATATATTTACTAATTATTTTATTTATAAATTTTACAAATAATATTGTAATTTGTTTCTTATTTTAGTGTAATAGACAAGAGGTTATTTAAGCGTGATAAATATATTATGCTAGATGAGAGTTATCAATTTCGCAAATATTATTAATTCTTAAATAAATATAATCTATTTTACTATTTAGTTAAGTTTAATTTATAATAACATGAATAATGTTTTATTTTTTTCAAGATCAAACCTATTATTCTAAGATGATATGCATCAGATAAGAGAACAGTGAGAGATTATCTTCTCCAATAGTTAAATTTATTCTATTATTTAGGTTAAATTATATAATCTTATTGAAACTTTGGTAGGATTACCTTATTTTATATTGAATATTTGGATTGGTGGATATCTATATGCACTGCTAATTTCCTCTCTTACAGGTTTTGAATTTAAACCTAAACGAACTAACCTTTTTTAAAACATAATTTTTACGTTAGCTGTAATTATAACTAAATCTGACCTCAAAATTGATAATTTATACACTCTTAATTAGAAACCAGATACATCGATAAATGTTTATTCAACTTAAAAATTTCCACTTTTTTTTATGTCGGTTGGTGCTTTAATACGTCATCAAAATAACTCTATAGTGCTATAATGTGTTAGATAATATCACTTATTATAATTGTGAGTTTCTACAATTTTTAAATTTAAAATAAGTTATCATGTTTTGTTACTAAAGTAATTAACATGACAAATTCTCTATAACCTATAGTTGTTTATAATGGAAAATTTTAGAACCTTGAGTACGTGAGGTAAAATATTTAAAAACAATAAATAGTTATTATTATTATTATTATTATTATTATTATTTAAAATAGATTATTATAAAATAGAAATAATGTGAAGTGAAATGGAATGCCTAATTAAATAAAAACATAAAGTACAATACTTAAAAATGAAATCTATCATAACAAATATACTAATTATATAAAAATAAGAAAGAGATGTGGTACTTTGACATTCTTTCAAATAAAAAACATCTATAGTAATCAATAAATTAATATTTTAATTATATTTTAAAAATTTGTTAACTTAAGACATCAATATATATTATTATATAGGTTACTGTAAAGTGATTTTATTTTTCATCTGTTTGAAAATATCATTTCTGAATAAGAAAACCATATATATATATATATATATATATATATATATATATATCAAAGTGAGTGGCCACATTTGCATATCCTACAAATCTCTGTCACTAGTTATTTTATATAAGCATAATAAATAATATAATATTTTTTTAAGAATTCAGAGAGCAAATTTATTTTAAACTCTTAAAAATTAAAGAGAAATATTGTTGAAATCTTAAATCTCAAGAGGTATTATAGGATATTCTAAATTAATAAATTGAGCAATTCGTGTTTATA
>Ga0209489_107404_pt1 | contig 16406 bp, 8 predicted proteins | sample SiratrowhiteBW_FD_187527 | JGI IMG/M metagenome (GOLD analysis project Ga0209489, IMG submission 187527) | Root nodule microbial communities of legume samples collected from California, USA - Siratro white BW (SPAdes) (version 2) | ecosystem: Host-associated > Plants > Roots > Nodule | place: USA... | reverse complement strand
CAAACCTCTCCAGGTTACAACGAGTACACAAACCTCTCCAGGTTATCACGAGTACACAAACCTCTCCAGGTTATACCAGTCCCAATCTCCCCCTGAGATCAAGACCACTCAAGATTTAAAGAAACACCCTCAAAGGAGAGAACAATGAAAGCTCACAAGGGTTTACTTCACAATGGTGAAGAATTACACAATGGTTTCACACAACCCAAAAATTCTATATGCTCTCTATAGCAGACTGACAATAAACACTCAGTATATTTTCTTCAAATATATTGTATGATGTTTTTCTCTTTTCGCTTCTCCTTGTTGTTCTTCAACTTAAACTTGCTCCTCTATATGTAGCTTTTTAGAAACTAGCCGTTGGGATGCTTGAACAGAGAAATCTTGACTTTCTGATGTATGAAGCTCAAACTGGAAATACTTCTCTAATTTTCATACTGCATTAAACTTGATTAAGTCTGTATCGAAAATAATTTATTATAACATAGAGAAATTATATCTGAGATACTCATCAATAATTTGAATAATTTCTATTATGAACAGATTTGAACGTTAATGCACATTATGATATAAAATCAATTAATCACAATTAAATGCTTCATAATAATTTGAATATTTTCCGTTATGAACAAATTTGAAAGTTAGAGCACAATATAATATAAAATCAATTTAAATCAAATCAATAACACATAAAAGTAAATAGTAAGAAAACTTATCTCTTTATAGACCATGTGTCTCCTGCTTTAGTAATAATAATAATAATAATAATGTTAACTGCGCAATGTATATAAGTCATCAAATATAAATATATACTCTAGTTTTGTTATCATCAAAACGTTATCAAATGATTTGATCCTCTAAAGGGACTTTGAACCGCCTAATGTTCAACAGAACCTTATCAAGGTTCATGACTAAGAGGATAAAAGAAGATAAAATTTGAAAGAAAATTACTCAATTATTTTAGAGAGCGTAATAGTAAAAATTTATTCTCCTTTTTAGTCTTGTAAAAAATTTATAGGTATATAAATTTGTTTGAAATTTTTGTAGATATAATAAGGCTTCAATTTGGGCCAACTTTGGACCTCTATTTGGATAGAGATAGGTGTCCAAACAAAATAAGAAGGGTCTCAAAAAGCTAGAACATAAGGCTACAAGTCCACATTAATTACGAGAAACCTCTCCAAGACACAAAAATTGGTTTATAATAGAATTTTCCATAACTAATTCATAAATGTAGCTCGAAGTTTGACATTATATACACTAGGGTGCAAGAGAAGTTATTCCATTATATAAATAACTTCCTTGCTTCTTGTAAAATCCACTTTTGAATTAAATAAGATATGAATGGCTTTTTAAGCACTCTTTTGTTCTTCAAAGGCCACTAAAAGAGAAAATTTTCTCCTTTAAGTTTCTTCCTCAAGGAACATTCTTTGGAAAGGACTAAGGGCTCTTCAAGAAGCTTGGTTAGTAATAAAAATTTTCCAATCAACCTTGGATTTTTTATGTGATGGGACAATGAGGAAGTCATCATTGTCTTTAAAATTCTTCGATTTTGTCTTCAAGTTTTTAATTTTCTTGACCTCCTTGAGTTGAACTTGAATTTATTATATCTTTCGCTTTGAATGTAAAATTATTGATAGGTTAAATGAAAATTCCTCTTAAGAACATTAGAGAAATTTAAGTGAGGGTGCATAGTCTTTCAAGAGTGATGTATGAGTGAATTGCGTGTAAACACTTAGTGAGTGGTGATGTCCATATTTTTTGTTTTTCTTAATTGTGTTGACTATTTTGTTTATGTAGATATTTTTGTTCTCTTTAAAGGATGAATTATATGTGGAGAGAGAGAAAAAAATCAATTTCATACATTTGTCGACAAAATTGATCCTAAATCATATTTTTCATGGCAAAAAAAATTGAAAATCTCCATCCATTAATTATTAATTGTGCTAAATTCCATATAGTTAAGTTATGTTTTCTTCAAGATTTGTAGGATATCCTAGGCCTTGGTCGAAAAAAAGATCTTACGATGTTGGAAAGAAAATAAATGATATTGAAAAAGCATGAATTGAAAACTTGCATGAGAAGAAAACTTATATTGGCTTCTTATGAGAGAAAAAAGGCTTAGATAAGAAATAAAAGATCTTATAAAAAAAGGAAAAGTTATAATAAGAGAAAAAGAATTTGTAAGAAGAGAACAATAGGTCAGGAAAAATATGAGAGAGCATAGGAGAAAGAAAGAGATAAAGGAAAAACAAGGAAAATTAAGGAAAACATAAATAAAAGATACGAGGAGGCAAAAAGAGTAAGAGAAAAGAAAGAAAAAGAACATAGAGGAAAGATAGAAAAGGAAATTTTTAAAAAAAATAAGAGAAAAGCTACTGGTTAAGAAAGAATCCTTAAAGAGAAACTGCAATACTTTAAACTCTTCTTCTCATTCAGATCATGAATATAGCTTTTTAGACATTACTGATTTGACTCCTTATGTTTTGTTGCTTAGGGAAGAGTTGCATATCAAGGAGCAATGGCAAAAACAACCGGAGAAGAAAAGAAAATAAAAGAATAAACTAGCTTGAAATAAATAAATATGTTTTTAACATGTCTTTTTTGTTTTTCATTGGTTAAAAATTGTATGGACATCAAGGGACATTTCTCTTTTACTTTTGTTGTTTTGAGGATGTTTCTCCTCTTGATTTTCTTCCGAGTAGATAATTTCTCTTGAAGTTGTTTGATGTATTTTACAAGTTGGTCTTTGATCCTAGAGGAAGATCTCTAAGCACATTAATAGTAAGATGTCTACCTTTTCATGAGATTCAAATTTCAATTTAGATAGTTTTTTTTTATTACTTTAGCTTTAAGTTCTTTCTAGTACTTATATTTGTATGTTTGTTTGTAGGTTGTAAACTGTTAAATTCAAGGATGGATTTTCTTCAAGGAGGAGGAAGTGATGGAATTGTGAATGAGACATAATAAAGGAACACGAAGGAGACTTGAGGCTAGGATAGAAATTTATGTATTTTTATAACCTTTTGTATTAATTCTTTGTCATTCCTTTGATAGATTTTATTTACATGACATTATTGGCTTGTTTTATGATAAAAATAAAATCTCTTCACAATTAAAATCTGCTTAATTCTCAATTCTATTTGGTTTTTGTTAATAATTGATTATAAGAGTTAGAAAAAGGATTTGATTATTGATTTTTGTATCTTGATTGAATTTGACCAGAAAAGCATTCAATTAGGAGAAGGAGGATTGAGGCTTGAAAAAGTAAGAGAAAGGAGTAAAAATCGACAAAAAAAACCAACCCAACTCTGTAAACCTAAGCCCGACATAAGAGAACACAAGAGCAAGTTTAGAGAAATGCACCTGGAACACATCACATGGGCTCGACGTAAGTTGGGCTTCAGAGCTTGCAACGGTAATAGAATCTACTCGCGCCCAGCATAGCTGACCTGGACCAGGCACGAGCGTCAAAATTTAGAATTTATTCAATAAACCTTTCGCATTAGGGTTTGTATCTTAGGCTATTACAGATCGAAATTCACTCTTGGAAGGTAGTCTTTGGATTTCTTATGGAGTCTTCTTCGTATTCTACTACTCTTTTGCAAGGTTTAGTATTCTCATGTCTGTGAGGAGCTAAATTCTCTGATGTCAAGGTTAGGTTAAACCTTTCTAAACTCTCATGTAATTGTTTCTTCCTTTAAGATTTATGTATTTTCTTTCATTATATCAGTAATTTAATTCTATACATAGTGCTTGTTCTATTGATTTATAACTCGATTATTGATTTTTGAGAGTAATGAAAAATAGCTCTTGCATCTAGATCTGAATTAAATTACCGAATGAATGCTTGTGTCTAGGAATTGATACTTAATATATAATCATAGGCTCCTTAGCTAGAGAATTGGGGGTGAGTATTTTTGTGAGTTGACATTGATTAGTGATAGGAAAGAAAGTAACTATTTTTTGTACATGAGAGTAAAGATTGGTGAGATTTAACCCTGGTAAGTTCATCACATTATTGTTAATCCTTTTTATGCATTCAATTGTTGGTAAAATATATATTATTCATTTAATTGTTTTTTATTTTCTGCACATAACATCAAATTATTGTATTGTTCTTAAATATGAATTTATTATAATTATATTTATTATTGTATATTGCGCATCTTTAGGAAGAATGGTAGTTTTGTTACTTGTTACATTGTGACTGTATACTTGCCATCATTAGGAAAAATAGGATAATAGGGTTTTTGGCGTCGTTGTTGAGGATGTGTGTTTCAATATGTAATAATTGTACCATTATAATTTTTTCAGATTCAAATTTTTTTCTTTCTTTGTTTTCTTTTATTTTGTAGTTAATTATTTATACTAACTTGTGATTTTAGGGTTTTGTATTCTTTTGTATGCAAGGGTTTATCTGTACTAGAAGAACAATTTTTTCAAAGCCACTACTTGTAGATCCAAAGATTGAAAAAAGTGCATGAAGAAATTTGTTTGATAACAGAAGACAGGAAAACCCTATTCAACAAGTTGTTCAATCACCATCTTCTCAAAGTTCACAACTTTTTCAAGAAGTAGAGATGGTAGAAGCAAACCAAGCAGAGAATCAGACTCATAATCAAAAGGAGGACACTACAAGAAAAAAGCTATTTAGAGACCATTTTTTAGCTACCAAATGAAATGGTTGCTAATTGTGACCAAAATAGCCACCGAATTAGATTTTGGTTGCTAAATAATTACAAAATAAAAGTAATGATTGAATTTAGTGACCAATTAAGTCAAGATAATTGGTATCTAACATTAGCTACCAAGGTTTTAGTGACTTATGCCATTAGATTCTAAATTGGTCTCTAAATAGTTTTTTTCTTTTAGTGGGACCATAGGGGATTCGATTGCTTATGCGAGTCTTAGAGACTTCACCAATATAGTGAGTCCAACTATGAATTAGAAAATTGTTGAGATGAAGTCTGCACTACTACAGCTAATAAGTTCTCATAAGTTTTCTGGCCTAGATCATGGAGACCCACACACTCATTTGTACATTTTCTATGAGTTATGTGGTTTAGTTGATGTTACTAAAGTAGATGAACAGGCACTTTTTTTTTTATGTTGTTTCCATTTCCAGTGACTGGAAAGGCAAAGGCATTGTTGCAATCACAATCTAATCAAAGTCTAACTAGTTGGATGGATGTGGAGACAAAATTTCTGGCTCTTTTCTTTCCACCATCTAAGAATACAAAGGCAAAACCGATCATAGCCACATTTGTTCAAGGTGTTAATGAACCACTATGTGAAGCCTGAGAGAGATTCAAGGCTTTATTGAGAAAATGTCCCAATTAAGTGTTTGAAGTTGAGATGCAAGTACAAACATTCTACAATAGATTTGAACCTCAAACCGATATGATCCTAGATGCTTCTTTTAGTGGATTAATTTTATTCAAGACTGCAGAGGAAGCCATCACCATCATTGAGTCTATTGCTTCTACTAATTTGAGAGGTCATCATGGGAGAACACCTACACAACAGAAGAAGAGAGTGCTAGAATTAAATTCACAAGATGATCTTTTGGCTCGACATAAACTTCTATCTCAACAAATTGAAACCCTAAATCAGTAGATGGCAGGATTGCCAACATATTCAGGCTATGTAAGTTGCTAATGTTCCTGATCAACTTGTCATGAGATATGATTTTTATGGAGGAAACCATTCCAATATATTCTATCAAATGTCTAATAGTTCTTAGAATGCAAAAGTCAACCATATGGGGAACTAAGGATGAAAACAATTTTTCAACCGCCCTTTTCCAAGTTTCAACTAAGGGTGGAGACAAAATAACGCTAACTTTAGAGGTAAAACAAATGGAGCTTTAGGTAGTGGGAGCCACCAACAATAGTTTCCACTATTGTATGAAAGAATCAATAAATTGGAGGAAACCTTTTAGCAATTTATACAACAATCTCTTCAAAATCAGAAGAATACAGATGTTGTTAGCACCAATGCTAAGCATGTGATTTGATGAAGTCAATAAAGATCATAGCTTGTTGAAGTTCTGATGGATTGAATCTGGACTATGTTAGATAAATGCCTAGCACGAGAGTTGATCAAGACTGCTTCATGAAGAATCTGTTGGAACCAACCTGGACCAGAATGTTCAAGTGGATGACTTTGAGCCAACATGAAGATGGTTGGGTGATTCGGTCTTAGGTCCTTAGTTGGGTTTGTGTGTTGATGATGGCTTGGTTTTTAATCATTAGTTGCATGGTTCATCATTCCTAGGGTGCTAAGAGATTCACAAATATTTTTACTAAAACTGGTTTTAAGAAAAATAGCCTAAACAATTTTTTTTGTTAAAAATCTTTTTCAATCAATTGAACACTTGAAACAATCGATTAAATTGTGACAGTTATTTCTGTTATAAATGGAATCTTTGACTAAGTCTTCTAACGGTCAATTCAATCGATTGAATGGTTTATTCAATTAATTGAAATTGTGACAGCTAAGTTGTTTTAAAATTGATTTGGCTATATAAAGGAATTGACACTATCATTTTCAGATAACTAAGATTTTCGAAAAGCATTCCTTGAGAGATTCTGAAGTGAGAAATAGCGTCCTGTTTGTGCGATCATCTTGCACAAAGCTTTTCAAAACAAGAAACCTCTAAGAACGTGAATCTTTAAGCATCCTTGAGTGAGGTTCTTGCGACTTTAGTTCTGAACCAAAGCTAAGTCTTCTACACCTGATCTTTAGTCACTGTAATCTGTTCTATGTAGAAGTACTGTGTGATCAATTATTGATCTTATTGTTTTTGTATTCTGTTTGCTGTTTTCAATTACTGGGTTTGTAATTGAGTTGGTGCAATGGGTTTCTGCATTGGTCTCACATCTTCTGAGGGGTTCAGTGGAGTGTGAGTGCTGCGGGGAGTAGTGTTTGCTTGCGGGTTGCAAGTGGTTTTGGTGCAGTGGGTTTCTACACTGGTTTCACACTAGCTGAGGGGTTCAGTGAGGTGTGAGTACTGCGGGGAGCAATGATAACTTGCTGGGAGCAAGGGTTGTAAACTGATCTTGTGATCTTTTTAGTGGGAATCTTTGCTAGTTTGCAAAGGACTAGACGTAGCCCTTGAGGAAGGGTGAATCAGGATAAATCTTTGTGTTCTTAATTTCCTCTTCTCTCTTCTTGATCATTTTATTATCTGCTTCCATTCGTCTAATAAACTGATCACTAAATCTTGCTACTCACCAGGAATTTTTGGGTGCATGTTTGTGTTCTGAATCTAATTACATATATCTGAACCAACTGTGCTTCTGGGTTATTTCCAATCTACTGGATTGTGGTTAATCATCTTGATTCTGAATTAACACATCTCTATATTGAAAACTGTTTTCTAGATTCATCTCTAACAATTTCCGCTGTGCATAATTGATTGTTTACTGGACAGTTCAGAATTACACAAGTTGATTGATTAAATTAAGAATTTTTATTCTCTATTTCAAGGACATTTCATATTTGTGAAAAGAATTTGAAAGTTCAATTCACCTCTCCTCTTGAACTCGGTCTAAACCTTATTTTACATATACATCATTAAAGAATCTGGAGGTGCATGTGGGACCATTAACACAGTAGATGGTGGATAACTAAAGTGGATCATTCTCTTCCAACACTCAAGTGAACCCTAAGGACCAGTGCAAGACCACTATTATAAGAAGTGAGAAGTAGTTAGGGTTGAGGAAGTTAGATATGCGATTAGTGGAGTGAGAGGAAGAAATAGAAAAATTGAGAGAATAAAATATGATTGAAAAAGAAAAAAAATGAGAAAATTAAGAGAAAAGTGAAAAGCTTGAGAAAAAAAATAGAGAGAGAGAGAGAGGATAGTAGAGCTCTGATGGAAAAGAGAAGTCCTTATCCTATCCAACTTTCAAAGTTAGGGTTTAGGGTTTAGGGACAATTTATCATATTTAAGGAGATTTTTAAGCAATTGTAAATCAATATGCCTTTTTTAGAAGCATTGGAGAGAATGACTATTTATGCTAGGTTTATGAAGGACATGCTAATAAAGAAAATGAAGTTCATTGAAGAGAAGACTATTGATCTAGAAGTTGGGTGGAGTGCAATAATCCAAAAGTCTTTCCCCCCAAACATGAAGACCTCAGAAGTTTTACTATTTTAGTGGCAATGGGGGAATTATCTATGAGCAAAGCATTGTTGGATTTGGGTGCTAGTATCAACTTAATACCTCTATGGACGATGAAAAAAGATTGGTAATCTGGATGCTAAATCCACGAGAATGACATTACAACTTACTGACAGATCTGTTAAGCGTCCTTATGGTGTAACTGAAGATGTGCTTGTAAAGGTGGGATAGTTTACTTTTCCAGTTGATTTTGTGGTGATGGAAATAGATGAAGACAAGGATGTTCCCTTAACCCTTGGAAAACCTTTTATGAAGATTGTCAAAGTAGTTATTGATGTGGATAATGGGAAGTTGAAGATGTGAACATAGGATGATGAGACAATGTTTGATGTTTTTGGAATTCCAAAAGAATGCATGAGAGTTGAAGTCAATCCTGTGGAGAAGAAGAAGCAGAAAAGGACCACATCATGCGAGTTGAAAATTTTTTTTTGGATGTTTTCAGCCAGCACACCTGGAACTTAAAGAATTGGATGATTATAATTTACCAACATTATTCAGCATTGAAAAAGTTGATCCAAAGTTTAAGGACGAGGAGTTGATACTTGGTCAACGTAACATATTTGATGACTCGAAGAGTAAAAATATTTTCAAAAGATGGAGAGCTAAATATTTAAATCTTTGGGTGATCAAGAAGGTGAGAGTTGATAGAAAAATTGAGCTGAAAATGGTCCATATTCGAGGAGGATAAAGACAATCACCAGATAGATGTTGCATCTTAAAGTTCTTCCACCTTGATTGAGCTATATGTCAAGCTTGAGACTTTAAGCAAGCGCTTTTTGGGAAACAACCCATAATTTTCAGTTTTTTATTTTTATTTATTTTGAACAAATTCTTTGATTTGGCTTTTATTTTGGATTACTTAGTTTTGAAGTTTTATTTAACTTTGGTGATGTATTAATGTGAATTAAGAGAAGAGGTAGGGTTTAGTTTTTGGTATTTCCGCTTGGCTAGGTAGCTGGGTCAGGCGCATTTTAGAGGCATTGCTCTTGGGAGTAGTTGCGCTAGACACACATGATGCTATGTCGAGCGCATTTCAAATTGTGAAGCCTCTGGTTAGAAATGGGTCGGGCACCCATATCGGAGCCCAACCTAGGTTTGAATGTTTTGAAATCTTTTAAAAGAGACCACAACTTTACCTAAAACATTCAAATTAACTTTGCAACCCTAGAGGTGTTGGAATCACTTCGCAGAGCACTTGGTGTGAGCCTTTCCGTTAATATCTTCTAAACTCTTACATTTACATTCTTGCATCAAATAGGTAAGTTGCTTTCATTTTAAATTTTTGTTTAGATAGTGAGTAGGGATTCTATGCATAAGTAGTTAGTTTAGTTGTTAATAATGGTTATGTTTATGACTTTATTGAGTTCATATTGCGTTGAGCTGGATATTAAATCTGTTCGGGAGTAATTTTTTGACCATTGGAATTGAGAATTTGAAAAATTCGTTCATGGAGTTCAACTCACATTCTCTATGCCAAGCGCAACTACCCAGGAAACTTGTATCATGTTCTCTACGCCTGACTCAGCTACCTTGGGCCCAATGCACTTCGTTAATTTTGTAGTTTTAAAAAAGAAATCCAGTTCTGTAATTTGTGCTATTTCAGTAATCCCTAAATTAATTTTAAATTTATCTCTAAATTCTTGGTGTTTGTTGAACTATGCAGATGACATCCAGAAAACAGAAATAGGTGAAGCGACAATCTTCAAGGGCCATAAAAAAAAGGACAACTCTACTTGGAAATATTCTTATCCCCAAGTCATGAAGGTAGAAAATAAAAGATTAATCATGGAAGGAAAAGTAAGCTTGGGACTTAAGGAAGTAGTAGAGTTTCAGGCAAAATTGAGAAGGAGAAATTGGACGAGAATCATATTTAGAGCCAGCCAACGTTGTAGTAGTGAAAGAATTTTATGCCAATGAAATAGTGGTAGAAAGTTAGTCATCTATTTCATACACCAGCTACTCAAGGGGGAAGATAGTCCCCTATTATGTTGCCACCATTAATTCATTCTTGGGGATTAATGAAGGGAACAATCTTTGTGTGTATATGCACTTCGTTAATACAATGAAGAAATTAAGATAAATGTCTATCTACTTGGAGGCACCTTCGTGAGGAATAGACAACAAATACCTTTTAACATAAAAAGGACTAACTTAAACTCTTTGCTAGGATATGGGTAACATTCATTCACTCCAACATCTCCCCCACTTCCCGTGTATCTGATATAACTGAAGTGAGGTCGAATATTCTTTATTGTATTATGTTTCGAAAAATTTTAAATTCAGGGAAGCATGTTGCATAGGAGATTCATCAATGTGCTAACACCTCTAACATCATTGCTCGCTTCAGGCACCCTTCGTTAATCACATATCTTTGTAAGCAAGTTGAGGATAATGTCTCACTCTCACCTTTTAAGCGACTCTGACAAATTATTGATATAAATTATATCAATAGATACTCTATTATGGGAGAGGGACCAGTAGCACCACCACCACCTCTAAGAGAGAGAATTCAAACAGGTACAATGCTAAGCCAAGAGCATTTTGATGCCTCAATGCAGGCAATGAATAGGGCTCAAAATATGGTATTGGATACCCTAAGAGACTTGACCTTACATGGACTTGGGAATCCACCAAAACTTCATTTATCCTCAACTGAGGAGTTCTCTATCTGTGTTGCTTAGACTAAGGTCCAGGAACAATTCAGAGGAGGAGGTGGAGCAGCCAGTAATGAGGATGCTAGAGATGACACAGAGGAAGAAGACTAGATCTTCAGACACCTTTAGGAATGACTGAGTTATTTTTGTTTTTGTTTTACTTTGTTTTTACTTATTTTTCTTTGTTTTTGTTTTTAGTTATGCTTTATTTTGTAATGGGAAGCTTGGCTAGATAATTGTTATGGGGCACTAATAGATGGTTTGGACTAATTGAATGATCACTAATGATAAATAATGAATGTGTTTTTTACCAATATCTATGAATGGATGAATTATTCTTGTGAATTGAGATTGTGTGCACTCTTTTGTATTCTTGTGATTAGAGATGCATTGATAAAATACCAGGTGAGATTTTGAGTGTCAGAGTCATTCAAATAAGTACTATCACAGATTATTCATAATTGACTTGGCTGGATAATTGTTATGGGACACTAATAGATGGTTTGGACTAATTGAATTATCATTGATGATAAATAATGAATGTGTTTTTTACGAATATCTATGAATGGATGAAGTATTCTTGTGAATTGAGATTGTGTTCACTCTTTTGTATTCTTGTGATTGGAGATGCATTGATAAAATACCAAGTGAGATTTTGAGCGTCAGAGTCATTCAAATACGTACTATCACAGATTATTCATAATTGATTTGCTTGAGCTTCTGTGTTGATAGTTTGATTGCATGTAACAAATTATCAAGGCCCTTTTTGCTTTATTTTTATAACTAGATCTAGATAGCCAATCTTTTGTTTGAATAAAACATTTGTACCCGTTTTGAGACTTTAAAGAGATATTATTTTTCATCCTTGAAAATGTAGTTTTGTTTTATTACCTTAGTTTAAGTTAGAAGAGCAAGGAGATCAGGAACTTAGTATCATTTAAGTTTGGAGAAGAATATCTGAAAAATTTAGAAAGGGTTGTAAGGATATCAAAGATTGTCTTTTTCTTTCTTAAAACAAATAGTAATAATAAATTAATAATAATAATAATAAAATAAAAAATTCAAATATTGAAATAAATAAGTTTGAGGGAAAAGTTGATAATTAGTTTGAAGTAAAAAAAGAGTAGAATTTATGAAATTATTAATTGATCTAATTACTCTGTGCTTGAAGTGTTTTGATTATCTAGAAAAATCAATTTTTCTACTTAGCCCAGCCAAATTACAAGTCAATAAAAGTCCTTGTGGTGTTGCTTGTTTTAAAAATTGTTGGCTTTTGAAATAAAAAGCAAAGTTAAATTGTGGAAATTAGTGATATATGAGAGACAAATACAATCTAAGATATTAAAGTGCTTGAGTGAAATACTTTTGGTGAGCTGTGTGGAAATTTATGTGCAATGTCTCTTATAGTTACATTACAGTACCATATTTGAAATTTGATGAGATATAATTGTTCATTCATGAGTTTATGTAAGGACAAACATACTTGATTAAATTATTCTGATATGATTAATGAATTAGTTATGAGTTCTTATATCATTGTCGAATAATTATTTATCTGTGCCAAGTTACCTTTGCTTGAGGAATAGTTTGGGCAAGTTTGATAGATTTATTTAAATGACATTATTGACTTATTTTATAACATATCCATACTTAAAACATACTTGATTCACAATTCTATTTGGCTTTTGGTAATAATTAATTCTGAAAGTCAGAAAAAGGATTTGATTGTTAATTTCTGGTATTTTGATTGAATTTTAGCATAAAAGCATTGGATTAGAAGAAGTAGGATTAAATCTTTGAAGGAGTGAGAGAAAAGGATTGAAGCCTTGAAGGATTAAGCAAAAGAAGTCAAGTTCGGCCTTGCAAACTTGAGCTTGGCGCACGAGAACTCAAGAGCAATTTTAGAGAAATGCACCTAGGGCACATCCCATAGGCTTGACACAAGTTGGGCTTTAGAGCTTGCAATAGTAACAAAATCCACTCGAGCCTGGTGTAGCTGACCTGGGTTGGACACGAGTGTTGAAATCTAGAGTTTTGTTTAATAAACCTTTCGCATTAGTGTTTGTATCTTAAGCTATTGGAGATCGAAATTCACTCTTGGAAGGCAGTTTTAGGATTTCTTGTGGAGTATTTTTTGTGTTGCACTGTTCTTTTGTAAGGATTATTATTCTCATGTCTAGGAGAAACTAAATTCTGTTTCGTCAGGGTTAGGTTAAACCTTTTTGAACTCTCATGTAATTGTTTCTCCCTTTTATATTTATGTCTTTTCTTTCATTATATCAATAATTTAATTATACATAGTGTTTGTTGTGTTGATTCATAATTGGAAAATATCTCGTACATTTGATCTGAATTAAATTACCAAGGAAAAGCTTGTGTCTAAGAATAGAGTGTGATTTAATCATTGTCTTAAGACCCTTATGAGAATGTAAGATTCATTTATATAATTGATCAATGAATTGACGATTAATAGATAAACTTATACTCATCTGTTGAGGAATTAGAGGTTAGTATTTTTATGGGTTGACATTGATTAATTATAGGAGACAAAGTAAACATTTTTTGTACATGAGAGTGAAGATTGGTGAGATTTAACCCTGGCAAGTTCATCTCAATATTTTTAATCCTTTTTATGCATTCAATTGTTGATAAAATATAAATTCTTTTTATTGTTTTTAAATTTCTACACATGACATAAAATTATTGAATTGTTCTTAGATATGAATTTATTATATTTCTATTTATTGTCTTATATTGCACAAATCCTTTAGGAAGAAAAATAATTTTATTACTTACTACATTGCGACTGTCATTGTCAAAAATAGGCTAACAACCTTCTAATTGTTTTGTATTAGACCTTTATTGATTCTTGTAATTGTTTTCTATAGTTCTTATCGTTAGAAACTTTTGAAACTAAAATATTTTAATAGGCTTGTTAGTAATTGGGTCTTTGAGTAAAAGGTTAATAATATAAAAGACTTTTAGTAAACTCTTGTATTCAAAATTCCTCATTTTGGAATTTGAATCGTTTTCTTGAGTGAGAATTCTCTCTAGGTTCTTCATTAGAACTTTTCATTCTTATATTTGAATTTTCAATTCAAAGTGGTGAATGTTCCTTAACTCATCAATTTCCCTTGATTGTGGTGTAAATCGAGGTAAATTTTAGTTTCTTTATATTTTATCTCTTTCACATTTTCTACTTTCTTTATCCTTTAGTGGAAATTTTCATAAATGATCCTAGTCAACGTTAGTTTGTCATCATGGTGTGTCTAGTTTTATATAACTTAGGAGTTGAGATTAAGGACATCGAGAAACCCTTAATAAAATTATGATAGAGCCATCCAGTTCCAAAGTGGATAATACTTTGGGTGTGGTGATTAACCCTAACGATGTTAGCTAACAAAATTGAGGCAAACAATTATGACATCAATGTGGACAACAGAAATGGTTTCAAGTCAATCCTATCCTATAACCCTCAATTGGAGGGATTTTCTTAGTATGCCTACATATCTCATTGCTTATGAGTCAACGTTAAAATAGTTTGTATATTGCTTTTGCAGTTTTGTTTAGTTATTGTACAAGGTTGCCTATGTTAAGGAATGCACAAGTTCTTGTTAAAGGTATAGTTGGTTCCAGAAGGAGGGGCTGAATAGAGTCTGAAATCCAATCATGAAATATAAACAATTCAAAGGAATATAAAAGAAAAGTATAAGGGAGAGAAAAGATGACAGAGATTTATATTGGTTCACCCTATACCCAGGGCCATGTCCTGTCCTCCTAAGCAAATCGCTTAAGAGCTTTCACTAAAACAAGTTTTCACGTCTCTTTAAGAACAAGTATTACTACACCTCTTCAAGTATGAGTTTTAACACCTCTCTAGGAAGGAGTATTCTACACTGGTCCAGTTAACGAGTTTGCCCACTTCACCAGGAACGAGTATTATACACCTCTCTAGGTAACGAGTTTTGACACCTCTATAGGAACAAGTATTTACACCTTGCTAGGTAAAATCAGTACTAATCTCCCTTTGAGATTAATACCTCCCAACAATGAGAAAAGACAGTCCCATAGGAGAGAACAATGTAAGTTCACTGGGTATGCTTTATAGAGTGAAGAACTTAAAATGGTTAGCACACAACCCTATTTCTACTTTACTCTCAATAGCAAGATATAAACAATGAACTTGCTCAAAGTATTTTTCTTTTTCTAATGCCTTCTCTTTTTCGTACAGTCTTCTTCACCCTTTTTGGTTTTTCATCTTCAAGGTCTTTATATAGCCTCTAGATGGATGACTGTTGAAGATGTATTCAATTGATGCTTGGAATGGAAACTTCTACTTTGATGAATATCTTGCATCTTAAATATATATATATATATTCTTAAATGTTGATCATTTGAAAACTTTCCATATTCATAGAGATTTGATCATTGAAGCTTATGCATAAAAATTTTTCGTAATTGTACAAATCTTGTTTTGCACTTCATCATTTTGCCATTAGATGCTCGAATATGAAGCTTTTGTTCTGGAAAATATTTTGAATATCAGAATTAATAATATTCATCATTTAAATACATGAATATCTCTGAAACATAATCTTATAAATTTTAGAATTATAAAAAGCCTTCTATTCCAGATATTCCATTGTTAATATAGTTTTCCCAAACTTTCTGAGTCTGTATAATTTTTAAATGTTGAAAGCAATCAGAATTTGATCAAGATTTATTTCATTTGAAGTAAATTTGACTTATAAATAAAATCCAATATATCAAAGCTTATTTTTGAAATTGTTTTAATATCAAAATATGCTTTGTTCTTCAGATTTTATAGAGCATTTTTTGAAAACTTTCTATATTGATATAATGTAATCCTTGAAGTATCTTAACATAATAAATTATTTTAATTTTACTAAAAAATATATTTCTTAATGATAAAATCAATAAAACTGAAAATGTGAAGTTCTTAATTAATTCACAACATGAAAAATTTCTAGACCATTTAATCAGATCCTTAAAGTAATTGAAAAATAAGGTTTAGACCGAGTTCAAGAGGGGGGGTGAATTGAACTTAGAAAACCTTTTGCAAATCTGAATTATTCTTGAAGTAAAGAATAAAAATTCTTTATTCAATCGATTGAGCTGTGTAATTCTGAACTGTCGTTAAACAATCGATTGAGCACAACAGAATATATAATAGTTAAACCCAGAATTCAGTTAAACCCATAAATCAATTAAACCCAGAAATCAGTTTACAGTGTAAGATTGTGCTAACCCAGATTTAATATGTATAAACACAATCCAGTATATTACACACAATCCAGAATCACAGTAGATTATGTAAACAGATGTTCAGAGTTTGATTAACAGTATGAACTGATTTTAATCCAGTTAATTTTTAAAGATGACAGCAGTGAATAAAGGCAATCAAGAAGTGTAAGGAGAAAAGCAAGAACACATAATTTTTATCCTGGTTCACCCTTCCACAAGGGCTACGTCCAGTCCTTTGCAAACTAGCAAAGATTTCCACTAAAACAGATCACAAGATCAGTTTACAACCCTTGCTC
>Ga0209489_107402_pt1 | contig 16407 bp, 5 predicted proteins | sample SiratrowhiteBW_FD_187527 | JGI IMG/M metagenome (GOLD analysis project Ga0209489, IMG submission 187527) | Root nodule microbial communities of legume samples collected from California, USA - Siratro white BW (SPAdes) (version 2) | ecosystem: Host-associated > Plants > Roots > Nodule | place: USA... | reverse complement strand
TTCTTCTTATATTTAATCATCGTTAACGCATTATCGACTTCACCATTGTTGGTTTAACTGAAATTTAGATATTGTATTTTTTTTTTCTAGTATCATTAATTAAACGTTTTATATAGAAGTCACTTATATATACCACACTTTTTTTTTAATTTTTTGTTTGTGTTTCCGTCTCTCTAATTTTTAATATACCACACTTTTGATCCCCTAATTGATTTAGAAAATATGTGTATTAAAGGCTAAAAAGTCGTTTAGATAACACTAGAAGGACCAAAATATTTTAGATTCAAAAAACAATAATAAAAAGGGACTAAAAACTAAAGTTTCAAAATTTTAGAAAAACCTAACGTACTTTATCATTTTATTTATTAATTATAAAACTTAAACAATATGTTTTATTTATTTACTTATTAGAAAATACTGAAAAACGACTTTATGTTTTTATTTCTTGTAAAAATATTAAAAAACAATATATTATTAAAATATAATAGTTTTATAATTAAAAAATCACGAACATAAATTAAAACAAAAAGTAAAAGCACAGGCAAGTCCCTGCTAAGCTTCTTCTTCTCTTAAAAATTCACTTTGGCGTTATGTTTTTCGTCGAATTATTATGAATAATTCATTAGTAGAAACAATTATCACTTTGGGTCACCTGAAATGCAACACACAAAATTGGCTTCTTGAATTTTAAACTTACGTGGAAGCCAATTTAATTTATACGTGATGAGATGCTATTAATAATTAAGTTTGAGAATTATATATATATATATATATATATATATATATATATATATATATATATATATATATATATATATATATATATATAGATATATATATATAGATAGATAGATAGATATTGATATAGATATATAAAGTTTCTTGAAATTTGTTTGTGAATAAGTTCACATTAGGGATATGGACAACTTCATCATCATATATAATATACAAGTAAAAATTATTCACAAAACTTTTATTTTTATTTATATTTATATAAAAAAATTAAGATTAATTATTTTTATGAAGAATTTAAAATATTTTATACTAAATTATACTATTTAGATGACAACTTTTAAAGATATGGAAATTCCAAAAATTTATGAAACTAATTTTATTACTTAAAATTGTAGAATTCTAAACTAAAAAAATAAGAATTTTAGAAAATTATATTTTATTATATGTTTATCTCTCTTCCTTTTCATATTTAATCTCATTGGTGCTTTATCGACTTTTACATTGTTGATTTAACTAAAATTTGGATGTTGTATTGCTTTTTTTACTAGTATCATTAAAGGTTTCTTTTATATAAAAGTCAGTTATGATTATTTTTCAATCGATAATCTCGAAGTTTTTTTTTTCTCAAGTTTAGTGTTATTTTTTTAGCTAATTTAGTACGACATTTATAATATATTTTTATCAATGTCTTTATGTCAATTAAATATTATTGACTCACATCGATCAACTTTACTTTTACCATTGTTGTTTAAGATTATTTTTTTGATTGACTTTAATTTTGTGTTTGTTAGATATTCAAGTATTAGTTGAAGTTTCACGTTAGGAATGAGAAAGTTGAATAATATATAAGAAAAAAGACCCACAAATCCAACGCCTTAAGATTTTGGGTTGGAGGTGGTGTCATTCCCTTATATATAGTATGACTCAGTTTCCGGTGTTTCCCTTTCGGATTCTCCTAACAGTGTTATATATTACATTATGTATTTTTTATGAAAACTTAATACTACCTCGACTTTGAATTGTATTTGAACTATTCTTATGTTACAACAATGTATAAACACTTTTCATAGTAGTTGTAAACTCTATATAATGTTCGAAATAACCAATGTATTGCGTTTTAATAGTGACTTTTTAGACTCTTTCTCCTCTCTTTCCAAGCAACCAAACACCTCCTAAGATCGCTCCCTGAAATTCCGGATCGTGAAAGTATAGAATCTACTTGTAGAGACAAGTGAAGAAATGACGAAACATATTGCTCTGATTTTGTGAACAAGATTATGTACAAAGTATATTTGTACCAGTGATTGGCCTTTTAAGGCTCGACACAATCGATGAAACTATGGGAATGAGTGAAGTAAAAATCGACTCTTCCTAGTTTCTCGCTTGAGCGATAGCCTGCCTCAGGTATTTGAAAGCTTTCTGATAGTTTAAGAAACCCAAAAACCAGAAGTCGAAGTTGTCCACAGTAACTATTTCTATGTACTTTTGTGAAGGCTTCTTCACATGTTGACTTTGGTTAACACACCTTATCTTTTCAAGTGGGATCACAACCTGCAAATAGTTTTCAAATTTTATGTTAGAAAACATGAGGAGAAACATATATATAGTTTTTTTTTTCTGTGTGTAAATTTAAATTAGTATATATATATATATATATATATATATATATATATATATATATATATATATATAAAGTTTATTTGTGAATGAGTTCACAGTGGGTAGATATGAACAACTTCATCATCATACAATATACAGTAAAAAATTCACAAACTTATTATATTAGTTTGTGTTTATATAAGAAATTTTCAAAAATTATTTTTAATGAAACATTTAAAATGTTTTATACTAAATTATACTATTTAGACGAGAACTTTTAAAAACACTGAAATTCTAAAAATTTATGAAACTAATTTTATTATTTAAAATTATAGAATTTAAGAATTTATTTATTTTTTATATATTTTATATCTCTTAGGTTCATCTCTTTTCTTCTTATATTTAATCATCGTTAACGCATTATCGACTTCACCATTGTTGGTTTAACTGAAATTTAGATATTGTATTTTTTTTTTCTAGTATCATTAATTAAACGTTTTATATAGAAGTCACTTATGTTTATTTTCTATTCATATCTTTAAAGTATTTTTTTTTTCAATTTTTTTTCCAATGTTGGTTACTGTGATTTTTTAATTAATATTAGTAAGCATTTTTTTATCAACATTTATAATATTTTTCTTATCAATGTCAAACATTTTTTTATTAAAATTAATTGGAGTTATTTTCGACTCACATCAACCAACTTTATTTTTAGCTAATGTTATTCAATATTATTTTTTATTGAAATTAATCAAAGTTTTACTTATCAATGTTGGCATGACTATTTTTTATTTATATTAATTAAATTATTTTTTAATAGATATAATTTAAGATTTTTAATCTAACATTGATGAGAATTATCTTTTACTTGTTATTTTTTAAGTTACTTTTTCACTGATATTGGTTAGGATTCTATTCATTCAATTAATTAGATTGTTGAAAATTATCAATCAATGTCGACTTAAAAACATAATCCATTATTTATTTATTTATTAAATATTCTTTAATATTAAATTAATTTTTATATTTAATGATAATTAAAATGTTATATCTAAATAAATAAATTTAAAATTCAATATATTTAAATTATTTTATCTGAATAAAATAAATAAAAATTTAAATAATTTAAAATTAAAGTAATTTATTTACAGTTAATATATTTAAATTCCTCGACAGGTTATTATTAAATATCTCTCTTTTTTCCGTACAGTTATTACAACAAGTAGTATAGTCTTACTATTTATTTAGGCAAATTTGATTAAATGAGTTCTAAATTTATGATCTCATTAGTAGAAAAACGCAATTTATGTCAATTATTTTTTTACTAATGTAATATTATATTAACATCAATGGTAAAATTAATGTACAATCTCGATTTTCTACTAAAGTTTGAGATAAATGTATCATATTACAATAAATGACAATATAAATACAGAAACATATACTCATTAAAAAATGTTATATATATATATATATATATACACTTGATCGTGATTAAGAAATGGGTGATTAAGAAAGGGAGATCAATTAAAGTTGTAATAAGTTGTGCACTCTAATAAAGAGCATTTTATCATTACTTTTTTCTTATCTTATCGTTAGAATTTAAAGAACGGTAGCATAAAAAAGTTCACAAATTCCAGCTGGAAAAAGCTTTGATCATGCAACATCATCTCACATTTATAAGCCTTTGTAATCTAACAACCCAATTAAGCAAGAGTAATTAAAAAAGCGTACAAGATAACAACTGCACTTTTTTTTTTTTTTTTTTTTTCATTAGTTTATCAGTTTCTTTCCACTTTACACACGACTACTTTCATCTACCGGCCTACAAAATTTCCCTAAAAGAAGAAATAAAAAATAGACAAAATACAATGTTTTTTAATTTCCATAAACAAAAAAATTCAATCATTTGGAAAGAATCATTAACATCGTCCTTTTAGAAGTTGGTTGACAAAAAATTGATTTAAAAAAGACACGGTAGAATTAAAATTTAAGCAAATTTTTTTATATATCGGTTATATTTGAAAAGATGTAAAAGAGTTCTTTTAAATACTTTTGAACTGTCGTTGCTCATTTTTTTTTCTTTTTGCCTACGTAGTCTCTTTATATTTTTCTTTTTTTACATCACATACATTTAAATTAAATCTGAAATTGACATAAATTACTTCAAATAACCAACATAAAAGTATTTTTCAGTGTAACTTAAGTTTTATGTATGACTTATTTACCTTTCATTTCAAATTTTCTGTTTTAGTTTTTATAAATTTCACTTTTCTTAGATAATTTATATACTTCGAAATGCGAGTGAAATACATAGCTACGCCAATTATTTTTCTAAAGTGGGATTGTATAATTAAGAGTGTCCACATGTATATGTATATTGTGTCACCTAAAGTGATGATATAACTCATTTTGAAACAAAATTAAGACCAAACAAAACACATCTTCCTGAAAAGTTTATATCCTCGTATACCTAAATCAAAAGAAAAGGGAAACCCTTTCATATTTCCACTACCGAAATTATTATTTGAAAATAACAAAATCAATAACTAAATTATTTTTTCGTTGGATCCTTCTATCTCATTATATTTTTTTATAAAATAAATCATATGTACAGACATAAATTAATATAACAAGTAATAACTCCATAAAATTAAACTCTAACAAATAAAACATAAACAATGCAGTAAAATCACAACGTTTCTTTCATCCATTGTTTATTATACCGAGCTCAAAACTTGCAATATTAGTTTATGCTTTTTATTAATAAGAAAAAAATATATCAAATAGAAATACATTAGGGTGTTTCAATTCTTACATAAAATCTGAAAATCTAATCCTTTTCCATTATAACCACCACTACTCTAGTCCATGAATCCATGAAAAATATAATATTTTAGCTTCAGAAACCACTGCACTCTATGTATAAAATATAAACAATTAAGCTAGTCAACCCTCCAAGAAATGGAAAATTCACTATTCTTATTAGAATTTAGCTACTCGAACCCATGTAAGTTTGATCATATAAAAACAAAGCTAATCACGAGTGAGTTATTTCTCTTTTGTGTCCCAAAAGATTCTAAACCCTATAGCTTTGTGCCAAATCTAAGGGTTTGACAATCATGCATGGAAATAAAGAACTAATTTACTTAAAAAATGTAATCAAGATATTCCTTAAATATGTCGATCAATTGATCAACCACAATGGAAGCTTGCTCATTAAGGGACATAAACCTCTCTCTAAATTTCAAAAGCAACTACTTTAAAAAAAAAAAGAAAGAAAATAAAAACTATATAGGTATAAAAAGATGACATGGATCTTTCTGTAGCATATTTTTCTCTAAAAGCAGCCAATTAACCAGTTCATATGTGGCTTTTATACCATCATGAAGGTGCCATGCCAGTTGTATCCATATGATCATAATTGTGATGACCTTTGAATACGACTCACCAAAGAAAAAGGTGAAAATATTCATCTTTTAAATAGCCCTTCTGAATGGAATCAAGGTACTAATCAAATCAACCAAGCATAGATTCATTCCTTTGGAAAATCTAGTTGGTAATCACTTTCAAATAAACGAAAGTGCATTACAAAAATCATCAGAATTCAGCCATGAACACCACACTTCTTGGAACTCCTCTCAGCATAGCTATCTATGATCAACTTAACAAGTCATTCAGCAGATACTACTTACCTGACCCTGCCAATGAATGCCAATTGTCAACCACAACATCAAAGCAAAGTATGTAAAACCTTCTTTTCTTATCCAACATGCAACATTAAATTTTATTAAGTGTAATGGATTTGATAAACTTTTGGAGATTCAATGTTTCAGGTAGAATATATTCTATTATAAACAAGCTTGTTGTTGGAAGGAAGGTTGATAGATTTTTGCAAGAAGTACGAGAACATGGTGAGTATAATAATTCTTGCTGACATGTTCCCTAGTGATAATCATGCATGCACTACAATGTGGCAGTTTACACAAAGTGTTAGATTAAAGTTTTAACATGAAATTTGACTTAATTTTCTTCAAATCATTTCAACAATTTTTAAATAATTATTTCATGTAAAATTCATTGATGAAATTATTAACATTCAATATTGAAAACATTGATGAAATTTCAGTGAGACTAGGGCCAACTATAAGTGAGACTGTTATGGGGAAGTTGAGTCTAGGTGCTGAAATTCTTCAAGTTGGTGGAGTGAAGAAAGTTTTCAACCATTTCTTCACTGTGAGAAAAGATGAGAAATTGTTGAAAGCTTCACAGTGCTATCTGTCAACCACATCAGGCCCTTTAGCAGGTCTTCTCTTCATTTCCACAGACAAGGTTTGCTTTTGCAGTGAGAGATCAATCAAAGTCTTTTCTAGTAAAGGCCAGATGTGCAGAGTCCGTTATAAGGTAAATAACTAATAATAAGTAATGATACAGATTCCATATTTACTTTTAAACACCTAATCAATCTCTATATTTGTCTTTATCTTTCTTTTTATTGTAATAATATTTATAATTTTTATTATTAGATGTCACTTAACTTTCACGTATCATTTTGGAGAGTAATTAGGTGACAGCAATTAATAAATTAGGATATGTTTAATTACTTTTTAGTAAGTTTGAGATGAATTAGGTTTTAGTTCTATAAATTTAAAAAATTTAAATTTAAAAATATTAGACTCAATTTTAAAAATTACATTTTTAGTCTTTAGGTAAACTTTTTTATACGCTTTTCATTTCTAAACTGTAAGTTTAAGGGATTAATTTTTTTTTCCACAATTTGAAGAATTAAAATAATTTATTTTTAAATTTGGAGAATCAAAATCTCATTGAACTCAAATTGACATAGCTATAATTAAAGATATAATAAAGCAAAAAAACTCACTCTAGTTTCCTTGATTAGTCGAAAAGTTATTCACATTATTTACATCAGAAAATTATTGTGTCTTGTCACAGGTTTCAATTCCCCTGAAGAGGATTAAGTACGTGAACCCAAGTATAAATGTTGAGAAGCAAACACAGAAGTATTTAGAGATATTAACAGAAGACAATTTTGAGTTTTGGTTTATGGGTTTCTTAAAATACCAGAAAACTATCACCTATCTTCAGCAGGCCATTTCTCAAGCTAAAGCAACCCATTGTGGCTAAGGAGACAAGGCTTAGTTTGAATATATCTTCATGGCAAACCTTGAAATATAAGAGTTGAACTGAAATACATTGCAATAATTGAGATGCAAGGAGGAACTGAGCTTCATATGAGAGGCTAAATGCTGAAAGGAGAGGTATAAAATGTGAAGACAGAGAATGCATACATTTGCAAGAGTATGACTATAATGAGTGTGGTATGTATAAATCATGTTGAACTTAGTGAAGCAAACTGCCTTAGTTAGAACTATATTGTGAAGAAAAAGATGTACATAGAGATAAATGTCTTTTTCTATTTAAAAGTTTATTGTAATCATTATATTTGCATGCTATATATCATTTCTTTTTTCATCTATCATCCTTGTCAAAGTCTTATTTTATTATTAAGCAGAAACTATTAAAAGTCAGTAAATTTTTTTATTAACTCATTATTAATTCTACAAAATTGTATTCTGTGTTCCTTCTACTAGTTCCTAAAGCATTTGGTATCGAGAATAAAAATTTACTATGACAATCATGTCAAATAGTAACACTAAAAGTCAAATTTTTCATATGTCATAATAATATTTTTAATAATATTTTTGTCTCTTAAATATTATATTGATCCTATATATAAGAAATTGGTTAATTGGATGTAATATCATTTTAAGTTTAGGTCTTAAGGATACCTTTTCTCACAACATGTCATTCCAAGTATTAATTAAGCTTTTTTTAATAGAAATGATAATAAAATATAAGTATTTTCTTCTAGGATTAATAATTAATTAATTATTAATATTTTTTTTTCAGTAGCATCCTTCTCTTCCAAACTTCATTGAACAAAGGTATAAACCTGTTGTGTTCCAGTTATGCTTGTGAGAATGTAGATATTTAATAGATTTAAATAAATGTGTTGTAGGTTGGAATATTTTATTGCAATTAGGATTTACTTTCAATTATATTTTTTTTTTCTCAATTGTAACTTTTTATTCAATTATAAGATGTAAATAATATATTTTTTTCTATTTGGGCCTATTAAGTTATAAGGCTCAAGGTATAAATAGTAGACGAAAAGGAAAGAATAAGGGCAAATTCTTCCTACACATTTGTGTTTTCCTAGTACACCTCTATATTTTTTAAAATATTAAAAATACTCTTTGGTGTTGTTGAAAAATTTGCACAGAGCATCGTATAATTGGTTATATGATACTCTAGTATCTCTTTGATTCATGCAACTACTATGGTAACACTGACGTTTTCATCACAGCAAGGTGTTATCTTTTTATTTGAATATTACCACATTAGACAGTCTAGTACATCATTACACGGTTTAAAATTTCATTAAACAATATTATATACGTAAGTATTTTATGTAATTTTGATAATAACAAACACTCTAAGTTGTAAAATATTTACTAATAAACTTTTTTTATGTGCATAAATAACCTACCCAAAATTTAAACAGTCTAATCTTTATCAAAACGTTAGACGGTATAACTTTTTTCTATACATTAGACAATTCTTAAGGAAATGCATAAGAATGATTGTGTATTTCTTTTACAATGATTCTTATTGTCAAGTTTTCGTTTATTGAACCTCGTTTAATTTTATATTTTTGAAATTAAAATCAAAATTTGAATTCAACGTTTATAAGTTTTACGAGTCCAAAGAGTTTGATGAATATTTTCCGATATATTGTTTTTGATATTGATTTAATTCTTTAGAAATTCAAAAATATCATTAGGTTTAATCAAAGATTCAAAATATAAGCAAACCTGAAAAGTTTTAGAAAATAGCATTATGATATTTTCTCTGATATAGAAAGTTAGTCATACACTTAATTATAGAATTGTTTCTATAACTAGAATTCAAACTTTGTGCAGAGTTAAGTTCAAATAAAAAATTTCTGTATAAATCATCTACGGCGAAAAAGATGAAGTTCTAAGACGTGATTCTATAACATTGTTTATTGTTGTTTCAAGATTGAGATAGAAAAATTAAAGTAGAACAAAGTGTGTTATATATGTTGAGTTTAGAGCATCTACTTTTTTACAACAAAGAGCTTCTACTCCTATCTACTGCAAATAGTGATTAATAATAATAGTACTTAATAATTTTTGGGTTGTGAGAAACACTTTGTAATTTTTACTAATATGAAGTAAACCTTTGATCTTTAGTTGTATTTTATTTGAGAATTTTTCATTTTTATATTGAGTGGCTTTAATCTCTGAAAGAAATTAAAATTAGTTTAACTTAGAGAGGTTTATGTACTCATGAGAATATGGAGAGGTTTGTATACTCATGAAAATCTGAAAAGATTTGTGTACTCTTTGGAACTTGAAGAGGTTTGTATACTTGTTGTAATCACCTCTTAATTAGTAGAACCTCTTAATCAGTCTTCTTCTTAAGAGAAAACTAAATGTATCTCAAGAGTTGTTGTGAACCATTATAAAATGTATTTGTTGTGCTTTTCATTTTCTTGTTAGATGATATGTTTGTTGTGCTTTCCATTTCCTTGTTAGATAGTCTGCTTGTTTGTTCTATTTATTTATGAATTCAATCTATGCTCTATTCAATCCCCTTTCTAAAGTCAATTATTCTTACATTGACCACCTACAACTTTGATTGTTATTACTTCTAATGCAACAACCATCAGAATACTAAAAGGGGTCATAAGTTATTCAACTTGCAATCAATTGTGCTATATTATCTTCATTTGTGGCATCTCTAACTATTAGGTTGGCCTCATTCACTTTAAGAATAACACTTTTTTCAAAGCATTCTTGAGTGTAGGTTGGATGATTCATGCTATATCCAATGAGTAAGATATGTAAAAGATTGGGACTTTCAAAATACCTTTCGGATTATCTAATCCATAATGTATTTTAAAAATAACATATTTTGGATTGTGCAATCTGAAATATATTTTAAAAATATTTATCGAAATATACAATCCAGAATATTTTTTTTTAAAATATACTCTGAATTATCCAAAAGATACTTCTTAGATTCGAAAATAAATTTTAGATTATGCAATTAGATATGTAATTTAAAAATAATTTTAGATTATGCAATTAGATATGTAATTTAAAAATGTAATATGTGATCATGGAGTGTTTGCAAGGTTAATTTTTTTATTTTCATTAAAAATAAACGATATTTCCACTTTCCAATGGGAATGCAAGATGAAACCATGCGTTACAGGAAGAGTTTGCCAACCATAAGCACTTTGGGCCACTCTTCCAAAACCTTTGTATTCATATGGACCATCACATAGAAAAAGAGGCACACATACAACACGTGGAACTAATATGAAATCTTAGATTAAGTAGAAACTCTCTTAAGGATCATAAAATACTCTCCAAGTGGTGTGTCCATCTACATAAGTTCCTTTCTATCTTATCTTTTAAATTTCATTTACTTGTATAGCTTCTCTTTATCTTTTTATTTTAATTTCATTTGCCTTGTTTTTTGTGTTGTATTCTTCCATTGTTGCCATTGAGACAAATTTTCACACTTAATTTAATTAGATTGTGAGTATCATAAAGTCTCCTTTCACATAAAATCTATAAACAATAAAAATCCAACTTCAACATCCTTGTAAAAACCATTTGTTTGCTAATTCTTGTTTTGTGCAATTTCAAATTTTACCAGAATGTGTCTCTATGTAGTTTTTAAAGTGTAAAGTTCCTTTCTCCCCCACCCCATGTAGTTTTTCTAATGTAAGGTTCCTCCCCTATCTCCAAACCCTCCTCCCCAGTATATATTATTTGTTGATGCAACTCAAAGATTAATTTTTATAACATGTCTTGCTCCCACATAATGACAAATCTTTTAAGAGGTCAAAGGGAATTTAATATCCCTCCACCAAATAATGAAATTATTTTTATTCTCTACAATTCATCTCCATATTTAAATGTCATACACTTAACCAAAGTGACTCATCCTCTTCTTGAAAACTCCATCGCATTTTCCCAAAAGTAATTTATTAAATATCACTATATCATTAACTTCTAAATCCTTAACTCTTTTGGATAGTATACTTTTCCTCTGCTAAGCTAGGTCAGTGTATTTTTATTTTTTTTTCACTTTCTTTCCCTTTTCAAAAGAAATCTCGCTATGGACGAGTATTCTTTTTCTCTGTAACCCAATTTATTTTTTCTCTTCTTTCCTCTACGAGATGAGGTTACTCGATAAGAAAGTAAGCTTTTTAACCACATACATCACAATTTTATAAAGAAGATGCAGTACAGAGAGATACCATCAACACTAACCTCTATATCATATAACATGGTTTAGATTAGATATTTATATCACAAGTTTGTTTGGCTAAGTTAAACAAAAGTAATTGGATGAATAGTTACAATAGTATTAATGTTTTGTACTTGTTTTCTAAAAGCATTCCTTCTATTATCGTGGTTTCATTTGAAAACAAAAACACCGTTCACATGTGGGGCACAAGGGTGATGTTGGAACGATGTGGCATTCCGTTTTTGTCAAAACAAGTGGGCCTTTCCTCACTCCCCCAGCACGCTATGTTCTTATAGGTGGCCTAATACCATGTGCATGTTTCCTTAGCTCACTCAAGAATTACCAATTTTTCCAACAATAATGCATGCAAAAACCTTGAGGAAAACATTTTTTTTTCATAAATTCAAATTAATTTATAAAATATTTTTCATCTTAATTTCTCTATAAATGATTTATTTGATTTGGATATAAACTAATTTTAAGTTATATACAAACATTTTATCCTTTTGCTTTCTTTCTAAAAAGTGTTCTATAAAAACTTATCAAAAGATTATATATATATATATATATATAAGAAAGAAGTGATAACATGACCTTTCAACATCGGAGACTTTTAGCAAAAATAAAAAAATTCCAAAAGTTAAAGTTACTTATAAATTAACTAATTTATACAAGTGTTCATAAATTATCACTAGTAAAATATTGATTTTAGAAGAAGTTCTACATTGGTTCTGATATTGATGTAAAATAGGTTATAAAATTGATGTAGTATGTGCATATACTAAATTAGTTGATAAATTACTGACATAAAATATCAATCCTGAGAGTGTTCTCGAAGAAATACTATATCAGTTGTGACTCCCAACCGATGTAGTATCTACCATATTATATCGGTTGTTACTTACTACCAATGTAATATCTCTATTTAAAAAAAAAGAATTAGAATTTTTCAGAATTCTTTGATAAATCTCTAATCCATACAAAGAAACACCACAATAAATTTCCAGAATTTTTTGACATTTATAGATATGTGAAACAGAAAAAAAAAATATGTCAAAAATACTAATAAAATAAAAAAATAGTAAACAATGAAATTTTGGAAAAAAATTTGGATTCATAATCCCCTTTGAAGATTTCCCACAAACTTCGTTATCCCATTTCGAACAACTTTCATTTTTGGAGCCTTTCAATCCGAGCTCTCTATCAAAAGTTATAACCATTTGAAGTTTTTTCTCTCTAAATTTTTGCAACTCAAAATCTATGATAAATCTATACAATGTAAAAAACCTACCATCAAATATACACTACATCAAGTCACTGCTAAAAGTTTTGGGTCAAAAACAAATTTCTAACTATTTTTAATAAATTTTACAAAAATGTTAACATCTTGCAAAGAGAAGCAACAACGGGTGTCAAACCAAGCATTCACGATAGATAAAGGCTCACATATCAAGTGTATATCATCCTTAAAAACCTACAACGTAAAAACATTACCAAACCACCTATGTCGAAAATGTTAAAGAAAGTAGATGAAGGCAACGAAGGAACGAAATGAGTGTAAGTGAGAGTGAAAAAACGACAACACAAAAGCAAAGAACGACTATAGAGACTCAGTGGCGGTGTGAGAGAAAGACAAATAATAAAAGCGACGAGAATATTAAGTTAATAAATCTACGTGCACTCTCTCAAAAATTGAATTTTTTTCACACGCTGAAGCATATTACATCAGTTGTAGAAAGAACCAATGTAATAGATGTATACATACTACATCGGTTGCCTCTACAACCAATGTAATATGGTCCCTAATTAATTGTTTTTGAAAATTTGTTTCACTGGGCTACTTTCTACATCGATTTTAGGTAACAACTGATGTAGCATCTAACACCTATTACATCAGTTAAGACTAACAACCGATGTAATAGGTTCAATAACAAACCAAATCTTGAATTTTTATTTTTTCAGTCTTTTCTACATCGGTTAGGAGTGTCAACCAATGTAGAATAGGGTATATTACATGGAATTATGAGTACAAGCCAACTTCAGCACTTTCAATGCATAACTCTTACCATACATTAGTTGCAATTCCTACAATTTGATGTCCTCCACGACCTTCATGTGTTCATCCTCCAATAGCTTATTTCCCTTTCTCCTACTAATGTCTCTAGGTTTATGCTTTCGTCTCATCTATCCAAAATGATTTTCATTCACATTCATGTATTGAAAACATGCTTGTCATTTTAAACTTAATTTTTGTTTTTGAAATTTTGGTACAAGTATTGTAACAAAACCAAAATATTTTATTTGTACCGAGATCCTTTATAACTTGGACCAATTCTTCACATAAGACATGTATGCATAAGTGAGACTCAAAAATATAACATGCAACAATATACAACTTTTATCTTTTGTTGATCATTTATGAATGTCCAATCATTGTTTACAATGTCTACCAAAAGTAACTCTATAACTCATTTCCATTACTCATTACATTGATTTTAAACTACATTAAGTGCTAGAGGCATATATTGGTCATTAGGGTCTCTTGAAATAATAATTGTCTATTATAATTATTCTTCAAGTGACACCCATGTACCTATGATGGATTTGCATTTAGTCCTCAATGTAACCTTAAATCCATCTAAACACATATAAAAGAATACCAAAAGGGTAATAAATCCTTTCCAACCTAAGCTCGCATGTGTTGTAATTGTTAACATGCATTAACTCTTCAACAATATAGTGATGAAATGTATAGATTACATGTAATGTATATTTGATTATTACTACCATGTATTAAAAATGTCCACTTAGCTAAATAAGACATTTGGAAGAAATAAGACTTTGAGTGAACAAAGATTTTGTGATAAAGATTCAAGAGGTGGAGATTCTATGTTAATATTAGTTGAAGATGATTTCATTGTGATCTGAGGTTGATATATTTTTCTATTGTAAGCTCTCTTGGTGTTGACATAATAATACTTTGAATTTGGCATTGTTTTAATCGATTAAAACTAGTTTAATCAATTAAAAACACTAAAATCACAAGTCTCAATATTATCACATACATTATCACATACATATCAAAATTCGTAAGTAATGTTAGCATTATCGACGAACTTTACCTATAGATTTGAATTCATAAGTAATTACTTACAAATTTAAATTCGTAGTTAAAGTACATAGATAATTACTTATAGATTCAGATTCTTTGGTAAAATTCATAGGTTTACCTATGGGAAAATTCGTAGATAATTACGTACAGATATGAATTGGTAGGTATTTGAATACATATCCATAGGTAATCACTTATGGATTTTTCTATAAGTAATACTAATAATTAATTAATATTATTATTTATATTTGTTATCATTATTATTATTAGGAATATTATTATTATTAATATAAATATTATTAATATTATAAGTAATATTATTATTAATATTATTATTAGTATTATCAATATTATTATTATTATTATTATTATTATTAATTATTAATATTATTCTTACTAATAATAATAACAATCATAATAATATAACCATAATAATAGTCATAATAAAAATAATAAAATAATAATAATTAAAACGTTCACAAAGTTTATTTGGCGTAGTAGTTATAAGTTCTGTAAATGTACTTAAAAGTTTTTAATAATAATAATAATAAATAAAATTAGTCATAATAATAATATTTTTAATAATAATATTAAAAATAAATGTATGATAAATTACCTATAAAATTTTGCATAAATACAATTTTTTCTTGTAGTGTTTGTTTAAAGTCATTCTATTTTAATTGATTAAATTGATAAATCAATCAATCAAAATAATTTAAAAGTGATTTTAACATATTAAGATGTGATTTTAACAAATTAAAACCTTGAAAGATTTCTTTGTATTTATCTATTGTGTTCTATTCACGTAATTTGGTTTGTGTATTGACTTATCTTCTTATAAGGGTCTATATATTGATAAATTTTCCAAGTTATTCTTATGATTAGGTGTTCCACTAAGCTGAACTAAGTCTTATAGGATTCAAGACAATAATTCTTGGAGTTTTTTTTTTTTCTTTTATTTTATTTGTTTTGAAACACCCAATCACATGAATGTTTGGGTTTCCATGTCTTGATACTATAAGTAGAACTCTTACCTATTCTATTACAATAATGCAAATTTTACAACAAGCTTTTTTGTACTTGGTCATAACCCTTCTTTTGTCATTAAGTTTTTAATTAATATATTTATCATTTAGAAGTGTATGTTCTACTATGACCTCTTTGAACTTTTTAGGGGATACAAAACCCATCCCAAGTTTGAATTGAAAATTTTTACTCAATTCTTATATCTTAAACCTTGAATATATGTTTTCAATATCTTCATATGTTAATTGAAAGAATAATAGGAGAAGAAGGGCTTGACCAATATGTCAAAGCCTGATGTATATTCTCTATTATATAAACATTTACAATAGAACAAAATCCCTCAAAACACTCCTACATATCAGCATGTAATCTTATAATAATAGCACAATATCACAATAACTTCTCAACGGTATTATACTCATTATGAGCGGGGATCTGTTCTGATTCTGATATTGATTGCCTTACATCCCCCCGCAAACGAATGGGGAGCTCACACACCATGAGTTTGTTGCGCAAGAACTGAAACCGAGAGGATGTTAAACCTTTGGTAAAAATATCTGCAA